>Ga0116143_10000733_pt1 | contig 43380 bp, 36 predicted proteins | sample AD_UKC034_MetaG_FD_89745 | JGI IMG/M metagenome (GOLD analysis project Ga0116143, IMG submission 89745) | Active sludge microbial communities of municipal wastewater-treating anaerobic digesters from USA - AD_UKC034_MetaG | ecosystem: Engineered > Bioreactor > Anaerobic > Digestate | place: USA... | reverse complement strand
GCACTGCGAAAAATGTTTACTAAAGCGACCATTTATGTTGAACATGACATGAAAGCTGCAGCGTTAGCTTGTTGCGAAGGCGAAGCTGGTTTGGCTTGCATACTTGGCACCGGATCAAATATTTGCTTTTTCGATGGAAAAAAAATTCATGACAGCAAACATGGAATTGGATATATCTTAGGCGATGAAGGTTCTGGATCTTATTTTGGCAAAAAGATTATTGCCTATTATTTGTATGGCATAATGCCTCGTGATTTACACCGAAGATTCAAAGCATATTGTCGATACAATCGAGATGAATTGATTCAAAAAGTTTATCATGAAAAAGCGGCAAATATTTTTTTAGCCGACTTTGCTCGCTTCATGACCAAAAATAAAAATCACGGTTTTATTAAAAATCTGATTTCAAAAGGGATGAATGAATTTTTTGATACCCACATTGAAACTTTCGAACAGTGCAGAGAATACCCAATTCATTTTGCTGGATCCATCGCCCATCATTTTAGTGAAACAATCCATCAGTGTGCAATAGAGCGAAACCTGATGATTGGTAATATTATACAACGGCCTGCAGAACAATTGGCGAGCATCATTACTCCCCAATCTAAGCCAACAGAGAAAAGAAAAAAAACTAGATCGAGAAAATTTAAATCTCCACGCAAGAAGGAATCAAAGAAGTAACATCTGCCTTGTTACGAATCAACTCTCGAATAATGGAAGACGATATCATGGAATGTTCGGGATTGGCCAGTATAAATACCGACTCTATTTCTGGAGCAATTTTATTATTCATATGTGCAATTGCTTTTTCAAATTCAAAATCGGCCGATGAGCGAAGCCCTCGAAGAATATGACTTGCTTTGATCTGCCGACAGAATTCTACGGTTAACGAATCATATTGCATCACCTTAACACGAGGCTCATTGGAAAAACATTTTCGCAACCAGTTCAATCGATCTTGTTCACTAAACATGTACTTCTTTGAAGAGTTTGAGCCTAAACTGATAATTACTTCATCGAAAATTTTCAATCCCTGTTGAACAATATATATGTGTCCATTGGTAAGCGGATCGAATGAACCCGGGAAGCATGCTCTTTTCATACAGCCAAAGTATAAAATTTAATTGTAATCTTATTTTTCAATACTGTTCTTAAAAAAGCTGAATTGCACAGCACCGTAACTTCTTTTTTCAACAAACTCCTTTATTCCATCATAGTGATCACCTGAAGGATGTTCTAAAACAAACACGCCACCTTTTTCCAAAAGCTCATAGGAAAAAATGGAATTGATCAACTCTTCTCTACTTTCATATTTATACGGTGGATCCGCAAATATGATGTCGTACTTTTCTTTACATGATTTTATAAAACGGAGCGCGTCATAACGGGTAGTTTTGATAGTACATTTGAGCTCCTGCTCCGCTATTCGTCTAACAAAATTGAGGCATTGACTATTGGCATCTACTGCAACGATGTGTTCACAACCACGGGAGATCATTTCAAAACTAATATTACCTGTGCCACAAAACAAATCAAGAAAACGAACAGAGCTAAAGTTAAAATGCAAATTGAGAATATTAAATAGCGCTGATTTAGCAAAGTCCGTAGTTGGTCTGACCGGTAGATTTGATGGAGCAATTATTTGCTTCGCTCTATACTTTCCACTTATGATACGCACAGCAGCATATTGTATAAGCCTACATACGCGTGTGAGGGCAAATTGTCGAAACCGTATGCATATTCACAATGATCGGGGCGATTCATGAAATCAAAATGACGGATATACTTACGAGCCATAATAAACAAACCACTGTTTCTGGCTATTTCACCAGAAACGTGAAAAGGTATTTCATCGGGATTTAGATCGAGTTGTTCTAAGGCTGTAAGCGAATAGAACATAAAATCTTCACCTCCTTTAAATGCAAAATGATTGCTCAAAAGCAATTTGGAACCTTGTGAAATTACCAAGTCAAATCGGTCTCCAATAATATTAGCATGCACCCTCACACTTTGATCGTGCTTATAGGTATGAAGAAGGCTATCAGCATATAAAGCATTGGAATTTAATACATGAATGTCACTCTGTATATGTCGGAGTGTCTGTTCTATTAAAGGATTAATGGTGTATAAAGATCTGATATCTTGCGATAGAAATTTTTGTTGCAAAACTTTTCTACCATTGTATCTACTTTGTAATTGATGTATACTTTCTGCTTGCTGCTCATCAAACATAGCAGCAGGAATATGCATAACATCATCAGAAAATACTCCAACAAACGAATCCGAAAAACCACAATTGAGTATTCTAGAACTTTTATGAGTATAAATCTCATTTAACCCATCCACAAGATCGCCTTCGCTTTCATCGGTTTGGATTAGAAATTTCTCCAGTGCTATAAATTTTTCTCTGCTCTTATCAAATAGAGAAAATATAATATGATGATGATTTACTTGAGCAAGTAGTCTGTATTGCTCAGCATGTTCGGCAGATACCGTTTCATCGATGACAGATGCAAGTAAACTATTATTCCCAATTTCCTGCATTGGTGGCTTCACTCATACTTCCAACAGAAAGCACCTGATTCTTATCAAATGGTTTGGTGTCGATTACCTCAAATACTTTAACTTTTACTCTACCCTTTTCAATTTCACCTGCTTTCATATCAAAGATGGCACCATCGCCAAATGGAACGTATTTTAGAGAATCTACGACAAAATCAGGAGCCTTAAAAAGAGAATCCTTGATGCTTACAAAAGAGGTGTCGCGAATAATAACGGCTGAAGTATCATCAACATTACCGATTTGTTTAATCAATGTAAACGTACCATTCTGAACAAAACTTATGAGTGTATCGAAACTTGCTGTAAATTTTCCATTTTCAGCTTTATACGCCAATTGAGCTTCGCGTATATCTTTTAATCTTTGAATAACATGTTTGTATCGGAAGTCTTTTTCTTTCTGATAATCGATAGGATCTTTAATGCCTTTGATTAGTAGTACAGTAAATAAGATTATTAAAACCGGTAAAACAATACGTAAGATTTTCATACAAGTTATTTGAGGTTCGGGCGAATTTACAAATTTTAATTACTCCAAATTGAATAATTTTAATACAATTTGATTTTACAATAATCATACAATAAAATCATGATATTCCATAAAAAAGCATTCGCAAACCAAACAAAATTAGGGCAATAGCTGCTAACCTATTAAAAAGAATCAATATTTGTGCAGTAATAACTCTACTGAGCTTTGAAGCAAGATATGCTTTAGTGCTATCGGTCAAAAAAACGACCACCAATGCTGATAAATAGAAAAGGAACTTATCATTTGATGTGTATTCATAGCTAGAAATACCTGCCGATACACCTATCCAAAATAAGGGCACAAATGGGTTAATCATATTCATTACAAAACCCTTACTAAAATTAATTACAGGCCTAGTAGGAATCAATTCATCTGATTCGGTATTTTCTACACGAGTATTTTTCTTAAACAAAATTGAAATACCGTAAACTAAAAGTAAAGTGCTCCCCAAATACGAACCATATTGAACGAACCAATTTGATTCGAAGAGTTGAGACAAACCTACTGCAACTAAAATGATGTATACAGCATCACTTAATAAAACGCCAGCGGCAAATACAATGCCTGCTAAAGGCCCTTGTCGCACACTGATGGCCAGAATTAAGAAAAAAACCGGACCAATCATAAACGATAAAGCGAAGCCAAGTGCAGCTCCTGTTGCTACTGTATTAAGCATTGCCCAAAATTATTGATTCGAAAATAAGTGGATCTATTGCGAAAAACAAATGACTTCATTTCTGCAACAGTGCTTTGACCGTTATCGAACGGATATGTTTTGAGATCGAACAAAATTCTCCCATTCATCAAAGGCTTCTTGTTTCATTACACGAGGAAACTTGTTCTGAGCTCCAACTTTACCTTTACTTTCAAGGAAAGAGATGAAAACATTGGTTGGAACTACTTTGACTAAGATGTCTTTTAATGCAGAGGAACGTTCAACTCTATAGTCATCATTAAGGATACACAAAAGATCATCAAGTTTTTGTGTGAGTAGATCTACATCCACTTCATCATTTGTTCCGATATACCATCGATGGGCTAACATATTCTCATAAGGGATTCCTGCTACCACAAATTCATTAATTGTAATATTGAAATGCTCTGCTACCATCTCAATGGCTTTATTCATATTGTCGACCGAAAGATGCTCGCCACATAAACTCAAGAAATGCTTTGTGCGTCCAGTTATAACAATTTCTCTTTTTTCAAGTTGAGTAAATCGAATAACATCTCCGATCAGATAGCGCCAAGCTCCAGAACAAGTCGATAATAGTACGGCATACTCTTTATGGTCTTCTACCTCATCAATTAATAAAGTTTTTGGACGATTGGTTTTCAAATCTCCCTCACTGGTAAAATATTCGGAAGTAAAAGGAATGAATTCAAAGAATATACCATTATTGGTTATCAATTTCATGCTCCGGTTTTCGGGCTCATCTTGATAAGCTATAAATCCTTCGCTGGCCAAATATGTTTCTATAAAAAATACTTTTTTAGAAAAAAACTTGTCCAAACTTTTCCGATACGGCTCAATGGAAACTCCTCCATGAACATAAACCTGAAGGTTTGGCCATATCTCGTGTATGCTCTGTAAATTATATCGCTTGATAATTTTCTCGAGCAACAACTGAATCCAGGCCGGAACACCTACAATAATTCCGATATCCCAACTTGGAGCCTTTTCGGTAATCTCTTCCAACTTTGCATTCCAATCTTTCTCTTTTGAAATTTTTCTACCAGGCTTATAAAAATGCTGAAACCAAAATGGAATTTGACTTGCAGTTATCCCTGAAAGGTCTCCCTCAAAAAACCTTCCTTTCTGACTTAAGTGGGTGCTACCACCCAACATCAATATACCTTTCTCAAATAAAGACTTTGGCAAATTATATTTTGACAATGAATAGATCTGCTTGAGGCTTGTTTTTTGGATTGCTTTTACCATGTCTTTGGTTACCGGGATATGCTTAGACGATGATCCTGAAGTACCGGAACTTAAAGCAAAATATTTTACTCTTCCTGGCCAACAGACATCTTCTTGATCGTGAAGGGCTTTGTTCCACCAAGATGAGAACAATGCATCATAATCGTAAACCGGAACAGTATCTCTAAATTTTCTGATAAAGTTCTTAGCATCTAGCATGGCTTCGAATTCATACATCTGACCGAACATCGTAAATTGAGCCTTGCGCAAAAGTTTCTTTAATTCTTTTTTCTGCTCGAGCATAGGATTTTTCTTTTCAGAAGAAATCCTTGTTCTGAGTTCAATGCCTTTCTTTATAATGCTACCCAAAATCGCCATATAAATGGAAGATTTTATTTAGAACATTATGCGGTAACCGCTTCCATGTTTCCGATCATTTCTGATGCAAACTCGGAACATTTCAATAGAGTAGATTGATCCATTAATCTATGAAAATCGTAAGTAACTCTTTTCGAATCAATTGTTCTTTCCATTGATTTATAAATATTGTCTGCTGCTTCTTGCCACCCCATGTACTCCAACATCATTGCTCCACTTAATATAACTGATCCTGGATTTACTTTATCCTGTCCGGCATACTTTGGGGCAGTACCGTGGGTTGCTTCAAATATTGCATGACCGGTTATGTAATTAATATTGGCTCCGGGCGCTATACCTATACCTCCCACCTGTGCGGCTAAAGCATCGCTAAGGTAGTCGCCATTTAAGTTCAAGGTAGCAATAACATCAAAATCATCAGGACGAGTAAGCACTTGCTGAAGTGTAATGTCGGCTATGGCATCTTTTATAATCAAACCTGCCCCGGGCTTTCCCTCAGGAATTACACACCAAGGACCTCCGTCCAATTCAACAGCCCCAAATTGCTCTTTAGCAATTTGATAACCCCAATCGCGAAATGCTCCTTCTGTAAATTTCATAATGTTGCCTTTATGAACCAGGGTAACATTTTTTCTTTTGTGAGTGATGGCATAACTAATGGCAGAATGAATTAACCGTTCGCTCCCCATGTAACTTACAGGTTTTATTCCTATGCCAACTTCCAAGTTATTTGTTCTATTAGTCGCTCCTATTTTCTCAAGTTCTGCATTCCACGCTGTTGTTTTCGCTGCAGTACCAAAACGTATTTTTTCAAAAGCTTTTGGAAATTCCTTTTCTAAAAAGTCTAAAACTTTTTTAGCATCGTCAGTACCTGCGGCATATTCAATACCTGCATAAATATCTTCAGTGTTTTCTCTAAATATCACCATGTCAACTGCTCCGGGATTCTTAACAGGAGAAGGCACACCACTGAACCATCTAACAGGTCTCAAACAAACATATAAATCTAAAATCTGACGAAGTGCAACATTCAAACTTCTTATTCCTCCGCCTACAGGAGTGGTAAGAGGGCCTTTAATCCCAACTTTGTATTTTTTAAAAGCATCAAGAGTTTTATCGGGTAACCAATTTCCCGTTTGGTTGAAAGCTTTTTCTCCCGCCAATACTTCTTGCCATATCAACTCTCTTTTATTGCCATAAGCTTTTTCAACAGCCGAATTAAACACTCGAACTGAAGCAGCCCAAATATCAGGACCAGTGCCATCACCCTCAATAAATGGGATAATCGGTCTGTCGGGCACATTTAATTTACCGTTTTTAATTTCAATAATCTCTCCTTGCATATAATTGTTGTTTTTAGTTTTCAGTGTCGCGAATTTACAATTTTCAAAGGACTATAGAATATCCAATTTAAATTGCTTTTGCAAATCCAATAGCACAGGATTCGATTGTGCTAATTCTTCAAATTTTTCTTGTCCGGTATAGGGTATTTTTTTCACTTCGTCAAATGCTCTAATCTCAACTTCCAAAAGAATGTGATCGTTTTCAAGAGTGTTTCGAATGAATTCCATTACCCATTCTTGTTCTTCTTTAAGCTGCTCTTCTTGAACGACATTATCCAAAATCACTTTTAAATTTGGGAGGCCTGATTCTTCGGGTTTGTGATTTTCAAGTATAAACGCGAGCATTTTCTTTCCTTTAGTTTGGCTCAAGGACAACAGTTCTGCCCACGCCAAAGTAAGTTGATCAAATGAAAAAGGATTTGATCTTTCCATTTGTACTACAACTGGTGCGGATTCTACTTTAGACTTTTTTTTTAATGAAATGGTTTCCCTTTCTAATGAACCATCGCTATCCTTGTCAATCACTTTCTTCTCAACAGAATGGTTTGAGATAGGTTTCTCCTCTTTTTTCTCAGGCAATTTCTCACTAGCAACCGACTTTTTATATTCAACCCTTTTGGGTTCGGCAACTATGTTTGCATCTGTTGTATCAGTTATTTCTGAAATAACACTGCAAAGTTTTATTAAACAAAGCTCTATATGCAGTCTTTGATTTTTGGCTTGACGATATTGTACATCACATTCATTGGTCAACTTCAAAAAATGAATCAAGGTTTTGATTGCTATTTGCTCCGATTGAATTTGGTACTGATTCTTTATACTGGGGGCTACTTCAAGAAGGGAAATAGTGTCTTTATTTTTACAAACCATTAAATCTCTGAAGTGAGTGCTCAATCCATTGATAAACTGATGTGCATCAAATCCATCTTGCATAATTTCATCAAACAATAAAAGTGATGATGCAAAATCACCTTCGGTAAAATGTTTGGTCAACTTGAAATAGTAATCATAATCTAAAACGTTTAGATTTTGAACTACATCTTTATAGGTTATACTTCTTCCCGAAAATGAAACCAATTGATCGAAAATTGAAAGCGCATCACGCAAAGCACCATCCGATTTTAATGCAATCAAATGAAGAGCATCGGGCTCTGCCACTACGTCTTCGTTTTTAGCAACATATTGCAGATGCTGAGCAATATCTTCTACTTGAATTCTATTAAAATCAAAAATCTGACAACGTGAAAGTATAGTAGGAATTATTTTATGTTTCTCGGTAGTAGCCAATATAAATATGGCATAGTCGGGTGGTTCTTCCAAAGTTTTAAGAAATGCATTGAATGCGCCACTACTCAACATATGAACCTCATCAATGATGTATATCTTATATTGTCCTTTGTGTGGAGCGTATCGAACTTGCTCCACTAAGCTTCTGATATCATCAACAGAATTATTGCTGGCTGCATCAAGCTCATATATATTCAAAGACTGATTTGAATTAAATGACTGACAGGATTCGCAAGTATTGCAAGCTTCAGCTTGTTCACTGATGTTCTCACAATTAATGGTCTTTGCTAAAATTCTGGCACAAGTAGTTTTACCAACACCACGTGGACCACAAAACAAAAAAGCCTGCGCTAAGTGTTTATTTTTAATTGCATTTTTAAGTGTTGTGGTTATAGAATCTTGGCCCACTACCATGTCAAAGATGGGTGGTCTGTACTTTCGAGCGGATACGACAAAATGGTTCACTGTGATAGACTTGTTGCTATACAAAGATAACAATTCATACTTTTGTGCGATAGCTTTGTTTATAACTCCATCTTCCATTGAAATTCAATCCTAATAAGAAATCAATTCAACGTTTGTGGACTTTTTTAGATAAAATTTCGAGGCGAAAATCAATTGATCTGGAAGATAAAGTCAATGAAATTCATAATGAAGTTTTTTCACGAACAGATTGTTTAAGTTGCGCCAATTGTTGTAAGAACTATAGTCCGATCATTAAAAAACGTGATCTAACTCGAATGTCAAAACACTTTCGAATTTCGGAGAAACAATTTTATGTGAAGCACCTAAAAACAGATAGTGATGGAGATTTTGTTTTTCAGCTAAGTCCCTGCCCTTTTTTATTGGTTGATAATCGATGCTCCATTTATGAAATACGTCCTGATGCCTGCAGAGATTATCCGCATACAGATGGAACAGATTTTAGAAAAAGAATTCCGTTGACCAAAAAAAATACAGCCGTTTGCCCGGCTGTATTTGAAATCATTTCTAAATTAGAACAAGAATTAGAAGGTCAGTTCTAATTCTTATCGTCTTTAGCTCCTAATGCTTTTGCCAATTTGTTTAAATCAATCTGATTAACCGCTTCAACAAATTTTTTCTCACTCTCATAACCTTGTGCTGAAAATGTAACTAAAGCTCTTTGAATAACCATCTGAGCATAAGCATACTCATCTTCTTCATCGTCTGAGAACTTAACCAAAGCATTTCGGTCCTGAATTTTAATGGTGTGGCCAGCATCGTTTTCTACACCATAATCTTGTGGATTATCAAAAAACATTTGAATAGCATCCGCTTGAGGTGAGTTGGGCATGATAGAAACGTTAAGTGTTTTACCGGATTCTCCCTGATATACCCTGCTGGCGGTAAAACCAGCTCCCATCATTGTTCCAATGCTGGTTACGTTATCGTTTTCTTTGGCATAGCTCATTTGATCTACAGCCGAAGGCATATTGTTTAGCAGCTGTTTGCCAATCTCATCATTAAGTTTATTGATGGCTTCCTGCAATGATGCTGTAGCTAAACTATACTTTTCTTCTTTGGCATACGCTTTTGCTTCGTCCAACATTTTATCAATTTCCACTTGTGAAAACCCAATCAAAGGAATAAACAAGCAAAGAGTAAGAATGATCTTTTTCATTTAAGATTGTTTTATTAAGAGTTCAATTTTACTAAATTTTAGAGGCGAAGTCAATTAATATATAGTTTCGAAGAGACATTTCATATAAATTTAATACTTGGGAACTTTATTAAAATTATAGAACATAAAACTAAATATATCGGCTTCTTCTTCTATTTTCTTTGAGGTCGGTTTACCTGAACCATGTCCGGCATTAGTGTCAATACGAATGAGAGCAGGATTATTTGGTGATGCTTTGTATTGTAATTCTGCAGCAAATTTAAACGAATGTGCCGGTACTACCCGATCATCGTGGTCGGCTGTAGTGACCATGGTTGCAGGATATTGCACTCCCTTTTTAATATTGTGTAATGGTGAATACTTTATCAAATATTCAAAATCAGTTTTATTATCACTGCTGCCATAATCATAGGTCCAGGCCCAACCAATGGTAAATTTGTGAAATCTCAACATATCCAATACTCCAACTGCAGGGAAGGCTACTTTAAATAGATCTGGTCTTTGTGTCATACATGCGCCTACTAATAATCCTCCATTTGATCGTCCACTTATGGCCAGGATTTCGGAATTGGTGTAGTTTTCTTTTATCAAATATTCAGCAGCACTGATATAATCGTCAAATACATTTTGTTTTTTCTCCTTGGTTCCTGCCACATGCCATGCCTTGCCAAACTCACCTCCACCTCTTAAATTCGGTATAGCAACGATGCCACCTTGTTCAAGCATCAGCATCCACTCCGGTTTAAACATTGGCAGAATACTAATATCAAAACCGCCATAACCATACATTAAACATGGATTAGTTCCATCTTTTATTAAATCTTTCTTACTTATGATGAACATTGGAACTTTAGTTCCATCTTTACTGCTGTACCATACTTGTTTTGTTTCATATTGATCAGCCGTGAACGCAACCTTAGGTTCGAAATGAATGCTGAGGTTCTGATTAATCAAATGATACTTATATATTGTTGTTGGTTTTGTAAATGTTGTAAGAGAAATATAAACGAAATCATCTTCTTTATCGGAAGAAACCGACCCAATAGATCCGATCGAGGGCATTTCAATTCTACCTAAAGACTTTCCATTGTAAGCTATTTTCTCTAATTGATGTGTGGCATTGTGCAAATATTTCAACACTAAAATTGATCCTGCCATGCTCACCGATTCCAAAACCTTTCCTTTGTCTTCAGCTACTAATGTTATCCAATTCTCCCTCTCAGGTTTGTTGATATCGACATAGATCAAACGGTTGTTAGGAGCATTATTATTGGTTAATATCAGTAGTGAATCACCAACATTGTCTATTACGGAATAATCGTAGTCAAAGTCATTGACTAGAACATTAAAAGACTTCGCACTACTCTGATTTCGCTTATAATAAATCATATTGCCAGAAGTCGATTCACTACCGTAAAGAATGACAAATCCTTTGTTCTTTGTTACTTGTGCTCCAAAGTTTCTTTGTGGATGCTCCTTGTCTTCATAAATCAATTGGTCGCTTGATTGTGGTTCACCTAATCTATGTAGATATACTTTATGAAATTGATTCTTCTTGGAATATACATTATCCTGTGAGGGCTTGTCGTAGGCACTATAATAAAATGCATCTCCATCCCAAGATATACCTGAAAACTTTACCCATTCAATCTGATCATCCGTATGTTTTTTCGTTTTCAAATCCAGCACTTTAATCGAGTTCCAATCGCTACCTGCTGATGAAACCGTATAAGCGAGATATCGTCCATCTTTAGAACCGGTTGTACCTGAAATGGCTACCGTTCCATCTTTTGAAAGTGCATTTGGATCTAATACTTCCATAGGTACCATGTCCTTGGCAGGCTGATAAAATATGGTACTCTGATTTTGCAAACCGGTATTTCTAAAATAATAATAGCCTTGACCAATTTTTATGGGAGCACTGTATTTCTGATAATTCCACAATTGGCTAAGGCGATCTTTGACGCTTGAGCGAAAAGGAATATTTGACAAATAAGAAAACGTGAGTTCATTTTGCTGTTTCACCCAAGCACCTGTTTCTTCCGACATATCATCTTCGAGCCAACGGTAAGGATCACTTACAGCATTGCCATGATAATCGTCCACTTGATCAACTCTCTTTGTATTCGGATACGAAAAGGATTGAGCATTTAATAAGAGTGTACTATTTAGAAAAAACAATGTAAGACTCAGATAAAGTAATTTAAATTGCATAGACGTAATTGGATTAATATCTTTCAAACGATTTTAATAAGATAGGATAAAAATATGAAAAGGAAGGAAATATGTAAACAACTGTGTGTCGGATTGGTATTAATACTGTCATTAACGCTTGTTTTTTCTTGTCAAACAAATAAATCAGATTCGGTTGATCAGGACTTTGAACGATATAAAGATACTTTTATTGAATCCATCTGGAAATTAAATCCTTCTTGGGCCATGTATGTTGGCTATCACAAATATGATTCTGTTTTATTGGTGCCTGATTCTAACTATTTGGTTTCACAAGTAGCTACATATGAATCACTTCTCAATGAATTAAAGAAGATTGACGAAGGATCTTTGAATCAAAACAATAAAGTTGACTATTGGATGATGCGTGATTTTGTGCTTTCCAGTTTGTGGTATGCAAAGGAATTTAAATCACACGAATGGAACCCAGCGGTATATAATGTTGGAGGAGAATTTGCTGAAATACTAAATGGACGATTTGCCACTTTAGATGAGCGCATGCGTTCAGTTTTTTTAAGAATGCAAAATGTTCCGCATTATTATCAAGTTGCTGAGAGTAATATAAGTAACCCGACCAAAGAACATACTGAACTCGCCATTTTACAAAACAAAGGTGCGTTGAGCATTTTCGGCACATCACTTATAGATTCCCTTAATGTCTGTAAGAATTTATCAGATAGAGAAAAAGAGGAATTCAAATCCAGAATTAATCTAACAACTGCATCCATTGAAAAGTATATTCACTTTTTGGAACGATTGAATTCGAGCATTAATGAAACCAACAGTAAAAGTTTTAGAATTGGGAAAGAAGCCTATTTCAAAAAGTTTGAGCACGATATACAAAGTGCATATACGGCTGACGCGCTATACAAAAAGGCAATAGAACGTAAGAAAGAACTGCATACTAAAATGGGTGAATTGGCCGAACAACTTTGGCCAAAATATTTTTCTGATACTCAAAAACCTAGCGATTCAAAGAAAATGATACGACTTATCATTGATACCATTGCATCGAGCCATTGCCATAGAGATTCATTCCAACTCGAAATTGAGAAACAGATTCCAGAATTAGAAAAGTTTATAAATGAAAAAAACTTATTGTATCTCGATCCTTCAAAACCTCTTGTAGTGAGGAAAACTCCTGAATACATGGAAGGCAGCGGTGCAGGCGCTTCCATAAACAGTCCTGGCCCTTACGATAAAGGAGCCAATACCTATTACAATGTTTCTCCTTTAGATGGATATACCAACAAAGCAGCTGAAAGTTATCTTAGGGAATACAACAATTACACCTTGCAGATTTTAAATATACACGAAGCCATTCCCGGTCATTATACCCAGTTGGTATATAGCAACAATGCTCCAAGCATGATCAAAAGCATACTTGGAAATGGATCCATGATTGAAGGATGGGCGGTATATGGTGAAAGAATGATGTTGGAAGAAGGCTACGGTAATAATAATCCGGAGCTTTGGATGATGTATTATAAATGGCATTTACGTACCGTATGTAATACGATACTAGACTTTTGTGTACATACCTTAAATATGACAAAAGAAGAAGGATTAGATTTACTGGTAAATGAAGCATTTCAAGAACAAGCCGAAGCTGAAAACAAATGGCGCAGAGTAACTCTGTCTCAAGTACAGTTATGCAGCTATTTTAATGGTTATTCTGAAATATATGATTTACGTGAAACGCTAAAATTGAATTCGAAAGAATTTGACCTCAAAAATTTTCATGAAACGTTTTTAAGTTTTGGATCTGCTCCAGTAAAATACATTTCTTTGCTCATGAAGAGTGAGAAAACAAAATAAAAGTTGATCTGTTATTAAAATTTATCTTGATCTGATTATCTACTTTACTACCATAAGCTATGTTTTACATCATTTGCAAAAAAGCTAGAAAAGAAAGGCGTGATGCGGAAAACAAAAAGAAAGATCCGCACTTTACCATTCATAGTTCTGTTGCCGATTTAAAAGAAGAAGGAATTATTTTAAGTACAGCTTCGCATCCTATGGTGAGCTTATCCTATTTTGAATCATTGGAGCGCAGTGAGCCTCTTCGTATGAAGTTTTATTATTGTGTGGCATGGAAAAATGGCAATCCGATTGCTTTGTATCCGCTCCAACTCTATACCATTAATTTAAAAACTCTGGATGATTTTCTAGATCTCAATGCTTTTGAACCTATAAAAGTATTGAATGGGCATGCATCGTTTCTCCAAAAACTTTTATTCACTTTCAAAAGTGAGTTACATGTTTTAGTAGCAGGAAATGCGTTTATTACGGGGCCTCTACATACCATATCATTAAACGATGATAATTTGAACTATGCTCAAAAGTTATTGCCAGAAGTTTTGGATTTTGCTGAGATAGAACTCTCTGATTTTTATAAAATTCATGGCATTGTTGTTAAAGATTTTTTATCCGGGTCCGATTCAAATTCAACTTTTAATTCTTCGTATAACAAAATAACGCTCGAGCCATGTATGGAGATGGAACTGCATGAAAGCTGGAAAACATTTGAAGACTACAAAGAAGCTTTATCATCGAAATATCGAGTTCGAATTAATAAAGCACAAGAAAAGTTTGGGACTCTGAATTCAAAAATACTTTCGAAAAGTGATGTATCAAATTACAGTGAAGACTTGTTCAAATTGTATGAGGAAATGCATAATAAAGCGACCATACGTTTTTCTATGCTGAGCGAAATCTATTTTAAGGAGTTGATCAATAATTTATCTGACGAAGTATTGATCCGTGGTTTTTTCGACAAGAAAAAAATGGTTGCCTTCACCGTGAGTTTGCATAGTTCAAATCACTTTGAAGCCCACATTGCCGGAATGGACTACAGTTATAATCGTAAATATTCGCTATACCTGAATTTACTCACCTTTTACCTTTCCGATGCCATTCAATTAGGCTGTCAGAAAATATCATTTGGCAGAACTGCAACCGCAATAAAATCAAGCATAGGAGCAATTCCTAAAGATGCTATTTGCTATTTAAAGGTTAACAAGCCATTAAGCTTTGAGCACCTAAAACCTTACATTAATACCAGAAAATCTAGTGAGGATTTGATTCGATCTCCTTTTAAAACGGAACTTACTCTAGATTCTTAATTGAGAATTGCGAATTTATTCACCCAAATATTTTGCATTTTCTCTTTAAGATTATTCGTATTCGCCAAAAAACACTTTCGTATACCCTACAAAATGCTCTATTTTGCAATGCAGAGTTAGGGAAATTAATTCCCAAAGACAAAGCAAACATGTTATTTGAACATTTTAATTGTGGGTATTTCAATACTCAAACCGATAGGCAAAAGCAATTAATAGAAGAGTTTAAACAGATTCGATTGCAATATGGCGATCCGACAAAATGGAAAATTCTCAAAGCGCTTGCCCGGACAAAGAAACATACCCGGTCGGTTTATCCGCCTGGGTGGCAGATAGTATAAAAGTTGAGAGGGTTAAACTACTGCCTTGAAAGGGTTGCAACAGCAACCCTTTTTTTATATCATGCTTTTCTAATTTCAATAACTAAAGCACCTGCAAAAATCAAAATCAACAATACGGAGCCAGCTAACGAAATTTGTTCTCCCCTTGCATAAACTACAGGTTCAAATTTGAATTCTATGCTATGCTTACCGCTCGGCAATTCCATTCCTCTTAAAACATAATTTACTCTTACATATTCCGATTTATTTCCATCCAAATATACTTGCCATCCTTTGTCGTAATAAATTTCTGAAAACACCACAAAAGATTTTGAGTTGCAAACAGCATTGTACTTTATTCTATTGGGTGCATAAGATTCTAATGTAATACTAGACAAACTATCAATACCATAATCATTAGTAGTAATTGACGATTTAAATCGCTGATCTACCACAGCCAACTGCTTTGGATTAAAGTCAGATAGCGCAGCAATTTCTTCATCCGCATTATTCACTACGCGCACTTGATTAACGAACCAAGCGTGCCCTAATGCATCTGGATTTATTTGCGCAATGGGTTCAGCACCTTCTGATGGTCTCAAAATAAAATACTTCGTGTTCAACATATTCAAAACTTGAACATTGTTCTTGCTGATTTGATATTCAATTAATTCTTGATATCGTTTTAGTTTAGCTCCATGATATCCTCCAATTGACTTATGAAAATAGGATGTACTGGCATCATTAAAGGTAGAAACCGTAGTATTCATAACTCTGAAGTTTGGATCCGGGTCAGATAAAATTTGCAGGTCAGCATTGCTGGGCTTAAATGGCTGTTCAGCATTGCTTTTAGATGTGAAATTGTCGTTATTTAAATAGCGTTTTGAAACGGGCAACAAATCAATGATAAATATTAAACCTAATAAGACATATAAGGTTTGAGTATTAATTTTAGATTTCAAATAATACCAAAGAGTAGCGAAGCAGGCCACAATAAAAAATAAGGACCTTACCGCATCAATCCTCATCATAGTCACACGATCAGCAATCAAAGCAGTTTTTAGCCATTGATAGGATTCAAAATTGGCATCAACCGGACCACTAAAAGAAAAAAGCACCGATCCACCAAGTACTAAAAACAAACATAATCCTCCGGTAATATACAATGCACTCAAAAGTGATTTTTTAACTTGTGCTATAGGTTGCGATTTATTTAAGAATTCCTTTAACCCAAGGAATCCTAATAAAGGAATGGTTAGCATCACAATTACAAGCGTCATTGACACCGCTCTAAACTTATTATAGCCCGGAACAAATTCAAAAAACAAATCGGTAAGTGGAGTAAAGTTTCTACCCCATGACAGCATCAATCCTAAAACACTTACTGTAACAAGCCACCATTTCCAAGGTCCTTTTACCAAAAACATTCCCAGCACAAATAAAAACAACAACGATGCTCCGATATACGTTGGCCCAGCGGTGACCGGTTGCGTTCCCCAATAGGTTGGAGCATTTTTGATAAATGATCTTGCTTGTGATCCTGCTCCATTCTTTTGCATCGCTTTGTAGGTCTCTGAAGATTCCGACAGTTCTTCCTGCGAAGCACCTCCCATAAAGTTTGGAACCAGAAGAGTTAGAGATTCATCTATACCGTAACTCCAGCTCAAAGCATAGTCTTTATCTAAACCTGAACTAACTTTTTTTTCCGTCAACTCGGAGGGACCTCGAGTTGTATCTTTACCGTACTCGTATGTTGCCCAAATTGACGTTAGATTTGGCAAAACACTCAGCACTGCTGCAAAAAGCAAACAAACACTAGCTTTAACATAATGTGATATTGTCTTTTCCTTAATTGCTTTATATAACTCAAATATCATTAAGCAAAAAATGATGAAAAATAGATAGTATGAAATTTGTAGGTGATTGGCGTATAACTGCAATGCTAAAGCAATTGCTGTAAGTGCAGCTCCAAATAAATATTTTCCTCTTAACGTTAAAAGCACTCCGGCAAGCACAAATGGCATAAGAGCGATGGCATGTGCTTTGGAATTATGACCTGCCATTATCACAATCATAAAATAACTTGAAAGGCCTAATACACAAGCTCCTGCTATCGCCATTCGAAAATCAAATCGAAGCACCAATAACAACAAATACATTCCTATAAAAGAAAGGAATAAATAATTGGCAGGAACCGGCATTCCAAACCATAAAACTGAATTAACATACGACATTAAGTTGGCCGGATATAAAACCGAAATTTGATACGCAGGCATTCCACCAAACATGCTGTTGGTCCATAAAGGTTCTTCACCACTGTTGTTTCTATAGTCTGTTATCTCCTTCGACATTCCAAGCCATTGAGCTATGTCATGTTGCTCCAGTCTTTTTCCTTCTAATAATGGAGAAAAGTAAGCGAAGGTTAATAAAAGGAATATTCCTATGGCAATTAAATGTGGTAGAATTTTCTTAATCATAAATGCGCATTAAATTGATCTTTATTTTATTTCTTCGTAATCAACATAGTTGTCATTATTCCGCGGTGTAGCACTTGATGTGCTTTGTTGGTTTTGAATCGTCACAGTGCCTTCTGGTTTTTTATTTTCATTACTTGGCTGTTGTTGAGAGTAATGTTTCTTTATTGTCCGGATGATGAACATACGCGACAACAAACGAATGGCAAAATAAATCACTAATAATATGAGAATGAATCTCAACATGTAACAAAAGTTTTTATAGTCCGATTAACGGCTCAGATACATACTCTTTTCCTTGAACAACTGTCTGAAATATGGATCCTCAATGGTTTCAATAAACCGAATCGCCTCTCCGGTGGATTTCATTTCAGGGCCCAGTTCCTTATTTACATTTGGAAATTTTTCGAAAGAGAAAACAGGTTCTTTTATGGCATAACCAAATGCGACCGGTTCAATCTTAAAATCTTTGATACGATTAGCTCCAAGCATAATCTTTGTGGCAATATTCACGTATGGAATTTGATGTGCTTTGGCTATAAATGGCACCGTTCTAGATGCTCTTGGATTGGCTTCGATCACATATACTTTTTCATTTTTAATAGCAAATTGTATGTTTAACAGACCTTTCACTTCTAATGCAAAAGCTAATTTTTTTGAATACTCTGTCATTTGTTCAATAACATGATCCGACAAATTAAATGGAGGTAATACGGCATAACTGTCACCCGAATGTATTCCAGCAGGCTCGATATGTTCCATCAATCCAACAATTAATGAATCTGTCCCATCGCAAATGATATCTGCTTCAGCTTCTTCAGCCCTATCTAAGAAATGATCTATAAGTACACGATTACCGGGTAAATTCTTCAGCAATTTGATCACTGCTCTTTCCAATTCTTCATCATTGATAACAATGCTCATACCCTGACCACCTAATACATAACTGGGTCGAACCAACACGGGATAACCCACCTGCTTAGCTACAACGAGTGCTTCTTCTGCAGACTCTGCCACGCCATATAAAGGATAAGGTATGTCTAATTCTTTGAGCAGATCAGAAAATCGACCACGGTCTTCTGCCAAATCCATCGACTCGTATGAAGTTCCAATAATTTTTATCCCTCGCTCGTGTAATTTCTCTGATAGTTTAAGCGCGGTTTGACCACCCAATTGAACAATGACTCCTTCGGGCTTTTCGTGTTCAATCAATTCAAAAATATGCTCCCAAAATATAGGCTCAAAGTAAAGCTTATCGGCAATATCGAAATCCGTAGAAACCGTTTCAGGATTGCAATTAACCATGATGGCTTCGTATCCACATTCTTTTGCAGCTAATACTCCATGCACACAACTGTAATCAAATTCGATACCTTGACCAATTCGATTTGGTCCGGAGCCCATCACAAGAATTTTCTTCCGATCAGAAACTACGGATTCATTGTGAAGCACATTTGAGTTACTTGAATGTCCTAATGCATTTTCAAATGTCGAATAATAGTATGGTGTAGCCGCTGGAAACTCAGCAGAACAAGTGTCAACCATTTTATAAACGCGCGATACGTTTAACTTTCTTCTTTGCTCATAAACTTCTTCTTCTGTTACATTTCCTAAAACATAGGCAATTTGAGCATCTGAGAATCCATTTTGCTTTAATTCAAGCATGAGGCTATATGGAACATTATTGAGTTGATATCTTCTCAACTCATTTTCCAATACGACCAGGTTTTGAATTTCAGTTAAGAACCATTTATCAATCTTAGTTATGTTGAAAATTGACTGAATAGGTACACCAAGTTTTAAAGCATCTTTAATGTGAAATATTCTATCCCACGAAGGATTTTCTAGACTTTCAATAATGTCATCCACTTTAGTCCATTGTTTCCCATCAGCACCTAATCCTAGGCGATTGATTTCCAAAGACTGAATTGCTTTTTGAAGGGCTTCAGCAAAACTGCGACCTATACCCATAGTTTCACCCACTGATTTCATTTGAAACCCCAGTGAACGATCGGATCCAGGAAATTTATCAAAATTCCATCTTGGCACTTTAACAATAACATAATCTAATGCTGGCTCAAAAAATGCCGAAGTGGATTGTGTAACTTGATTTTTAAGTTCATCTAATGTGTAACCAATAGCAAGTTTGGCAGCTATTTTAGCAATAGGATAACCAGTAGCTTTAGATGCTAAAGCAGAAGACCTACTTACTCTTGGATTGATTTCTACTGAAATAATTTCATCGTCTTCAGGATTAACCGCAAATTGTACATTACAACCCCCGGCAAAATCACCTATTGCACGCATCATTTTGATGGCCATGTCGCGCATGCGCTGATAGGTTTTGTCGCTTAAAGTCATTGCAGGAGCTACCGTAATGCTATCACCGGTATGAATTCCCATTGGATCAAAATTTTCTATCGAACAGATGATAATCACATTATCATTTGCATCTCTCAATAATTCAAGTTCGAATTCCTTCCATCCTATGACAGCTTTTTCAATCAATACTTCATGTATTGGAGAGGCGTGCAAAGCTCTATTCAATGCAGGCTCGAAGTTTTCTTTTTTATAAATCACTGCACCACCGGTACCTCCTAATGTGTACGAAGGTCTAAGCACTAAAGGAAACCCTAAGTCTTGTGCTATTTCTTTTCCCTCAAGAAACGAATTGGCTATTCTACTTGGCGCAACACCAACCCCAATATCAACCATCAATTTTCGGAATGCTTCACGATTTTCAGTCGTTTCAATGGCATCGATATTTACTCCAATAACTTTAACTCCAAATTTTTCCCAAATACCTCTTTCTTCACATTCCTTACAAAGATTTAATGCAGTTTGACCTCCCATTGTTGGCAATACAGCATCAATTCTCCTTTCCGATAATATTTGGATAATACTTTCGGGTGTAATGGGTAATAAATAAATATGGTCAGCCGTTACTCGATCCGTCATTATGGTGGCCGGATTACTGTTTATAAGAGATACCGTAATGCCTTCCTCCTTTAAACTTCGAGCCGCCTGACTACCGGAGTAATCAAATTCACAGGCTTGACCAATAATTATAGGTCCCGATCCAATAATGAGAACTGAATTTATTGATTTATTGCGAGGCATATTCCTTTAATTTTCGCGAATTTACATAATAAAATCCAAGACCTTGTTCATGTTGATAAATAGAGTACCAATTACAAGGTAAAAGGAATAAATTCAGTAATGTTGAAGTGTAATGAGACATAAGGAAATTGTATTTGGGAACTACGCATTGAACTATGAAATATATGGACAAGGGAAAAAACTTTTATTGGCATTTCATGGTTTTGGTAGAAAAGCTGAAGACTTTCAAGTTTTTGAAAGTCTTATTTCAACAGAATACACTATAGTCTCTTTCAATTTATTTTTTCATAATTCTTTGTCAATATATGATTCTGAAATTGCCATTAGCAAGAGTGATTTAGCGCTACTAATCCCTGCCTGTTTAAAAATATTTGATGCTAGCTCCTGCTCCATAATGGGCTACAGCATAGGTGGTAGAATTGCTATGGTTCTGTATGAAGAACAACCCAAACTGATTGATGAACTATTTTTATTGGCTCCGGATGGTTTGAAATCAAGCTTCGTTTATAATCTTGCAATAAAGACTAAGTTTGGAAAGTGGGTTTTTAGATCCTCATTACAAAATGCAAAACCAATTCTGGCTTTATCAAAAATTTTGTACAAACTCAAAATCATTAATAAACAAATACATCAGTTTGGTCTCTTTCATCTTGAAGATAAAGCAATGAGAAAATTGGTTTATGATGTGTGGATGTTTCTTCGAAACATTAGTCCCGACTTAAAAATGCTGAAGCGACATCAGCAACAATTTTCTACAAGAGTAGAAATCTTTTTTGGCCAATATGATCCGGTGATTAGACCAGAATTTCATAAGCGAATTCCATTTATAACAAAGATTCATTTTATAAAGGGAGGGCATAACTTATTTCGAAATGCCATAGAAATTAGTAATTTAATTTTAACTCGTTAACCGGTATAAACAACTCCACTTGTAGGAGTTTCATTCAACTCAACTTTCACCAATTGTGGCAATGAAGGTTTTATCTGCTTCCAAATCCAAATGGCAATTGCTTCGCATGTAGGATTTTCTAATCCTTCAATTTCATTCATTAATCGGTGATCGATACGTTTGATAACGGGGTCAATCACTCGGCCAACTTCTGCAAAATCGATGACCCAATTTAGTTCCGGATGGAGTTCGCCTTCAAGGTAAATAGTAAGATGATAGGTATGACCATGAATGCGTTTGCACTTATGATCATCGGCAACCATAGGAAGAAAATGAGCTGAATCAAAAACAAACTTTTTAAACAATAACATATCCAAAAAGGATTTTAAATGAAACAGGCAGGAATTAACCTGCCTGAAATATGTTTTAAATACTAGATGTAAATTTTACTTCGCTCGTAATGCTTTCTCGTCAGAAACAGTAAGTTTCTTACGACCTTTCTTTCTTCTGCTGGCTAATACTCTTCTACCGTTTGCAGAGGCCATACGCTCACGAAAACCATGTTTGTTTTTTCTTTTTCTCTTAGATGGTTGATACGTCCTTTTCATAATTTCTAGAAATTCTTCCCAATTATTTTGGGTGGGCAAAGATAGAAAATAATCCTATTCAAAGAAATCTTTAATATTCTTCTTTAGGCAGATAAACTATAAACTTCTCTGGGAACAGGTCTTCTCGAATTAATTCATTGATTTTGAGCACCATAACAGATTGCTTCCACAATGATATTTCGTCTTTCAGATCACCTCCTTTCAAGCATATTAAACCATTTGGATAGGAATTGATGTGTTTTTCTTTGAATTTAGTTCGTGTCCAAACGACTAATTGATGCAAAGGAGCAGTAGCCCGACTTACGATAAAATCGAAATTTTCACGCACACTTTCCCCTCTTGCGTTCATAACCTTGACATTTCTTAACTCCAATGCATTTGAAATTTCTCCAACCACTTTGATTTTCTTAGCTATTGAATCTACCAAGGTAAAGTGAACATTGGGAAATAAAATGGCCAAAGGAATTCCGGGGAAACCTCCACCAGTGCCAAGGTCCATAACTTTTGTTCCGTCTTTGAAAGAAATAAATTTGGCTATGCTCAGAGAGTGAAAAATATGTCTTTCAAATAATTGATCGATGTCTTTTCGAGAAACCAAATTTATTTTTTGATTCCAGTCGACATACAATTTTTCCAAATGAACAAATTGTTCAACTTGGTTTTCTGTAATCTGTGGGAAATATTTCTTTAGGTCGGCCGCAATCACGGCCGCAAAGGTAATGGATCCTTTGGTTTAAGTACTTATACCGTATGGTGTATATTTTTCATTATTTGATACAAGAATTCTCTTGCTCTAAACAATTGAGCTTTTACCGTTCCTAAAGGTAAATCAAGCTCTACAGAAATTTCTTCGTAGCTTTTCTCTTGAAAATATCGCAATTCAACTAAGCGCTTATAACGTGGTTTTAATTTTTCTACCACATCACGCATTAATTCAACTTTTTGCTTTTTCATAACACTTTGAATCGGATCTGGACCATCGGCTGGAATTTCATAAGTGAACTCTACTCCATCTTCGCCTTCTATTCCTTTATCAATTGAAATTAATAGTTTCTTTTTTCTTCTGATAAAATCAATACAATTATTAGTTGCTATTTTAAACAACCAAGTCGAGAATGCATAATCCGGTGTATATTGTTTTAAGTTTTTAAATGCTTTTCCAAAAGCCTCTAAAGCTAGATCATCTGCGTCATCGCGATTGTTAACCATCTTTAACAACATAAAATAAATAGAGTCTTTATATCGCTGCATCAATTCAGCAAATGCCTTTTGATCGCCAGTATCCAATGCTTTGCGTACCAAAGAATAATCATGAACAGCTTTGTCAGAGAGATTTGGATTAACCTCTACAATTTCTGTTTGATCATCATTTGCCTTAGCAGTTTTACTTTTCTTAAGAGGAGTATTGATTTTTACTTTTTTCTTTTCGTGATCTTTTACTTCTTGAATCACGTTTTTGCTTTTCTGATCATCTGAAGCGCTGATTTTTTTCTTCAATTTATTGTCAGAAGATTTTTGGGTAGATACTGTAGGCATTATTTCCAGTTTTTAGTTTTTGAAATGAGGTTGAGGCCGGCCAATCCGGTATAAAAAATCGGTGCAAACAATTCGTATAAAGGAAAAATCCAAATCAAATCTTTCGCTCCCAACTTTTTCATATTATTTGCAGTTAATATCATATGCAAGAAAAAATGAATACCAAACACTGTTACGGTGACAATTGGAAAAAGTTTTAGAATTAACAGCAAAATAAAACAGGTGTAAGAAAAAAAGATACTTAAAGGCAACAAAATCAATAATAAACGATGTGATAGCTTATACCGATGACCGGTTGTGATGTGTCGTCTTTTTTGATTGAGCCAATCCCTGAAGTTGTCTTTTGTGGAAGAATAGGTAAAGGCACTTTTATTTAAGTTAACCGCAACATTTTTTGGATTTGCCGATTCATTTACAAAAAGATCATCATCTCCCGATAGAAGATGGTAGTGCGTAGCAAATCCTTTTGATCTAAAAAACAACTCTTTGCGGTACGATAGATTTCTTCCAACGCCCATATATGCTTGGTTTCTTATAGCAAATGATAAATAGGTAATGGCATTCATAACCGTATCCAAGCGCTGTGCAAACGCAGTGAATCCTTTCTCTTTCGCATATGCTCCGTAACCTATCACTATTTCTTTTCCATTTCTAAACTGACCCGCCATTTCTTCAATCCAATTGGGACCTTCGGGAACACAATCTGCATCGGTAAACAGCAAATAATCATATTGTGCTCCTTTAATTCCTATTGTTATTGCGAATTTCTTACCGTGTTTATGTCTTTCTTGCTCATGCAGCGTAATTACTTTCAAATGTTTGTATTCAGAACTTAATTCCTTTAAGTAAGCTTCACTTTCGTCCCATGAACAATCGTTTACTACTATGACTTGAAATTCAGGATATTTTTGTTCCAATATCAATCGCAGATTCTTTTTCAAATTCTTTAATTCATTTCGAGCACATATAATAACCGAAACCGGATGTTGTTCGGTCACTGGTGCTTTGGTCTTAAATAAAGTTAGTGGCAAATGATAGTTAAGACTAAAAAACAATCGTATGATCATAGAAACTACAAAAAGAACAAAAAGTGCCACTGAGGCTATTGATAAGAAATCCCCGAAATCCATATTTATTATAAGGTCATTAGCAAAAATAAATTTCACATGCTGCCCTTTTAGTCGAACAGGATATAAATATTAACGAACTCATGTTTATAAGCGTATAAATTTAATGGACTGAAAGTGTAACTAATTCTTTTTGGAATCGTAGTGAGCCGATTTGTTTGTAAACTTGCAATCAGAATACTGTGAAGTTCACGCTGATACATAAAGACCCCTCATCAAAGGCTCGTGCAGGAATTGTTCATACCGATCATGGAGAAATTGAAACCCCTGTATTTATGCCTGTGGGGACTGCCGGAACGGTGAAAAGTGTTCATCAAAGAGATTTAGATGAAGATATTAAAGCTCGAATTATTTTAGGCAATACCTATCATCTGGCACTTCGTCCGGGGATGGAAACGATTCAACAAGCAGGAGGATTGCATCAGTTTATGAATTGGAATAAACCCATGCTTACTGATAGTGGTGGGTATCAGGTATTTTCTTTGGCCGAGAATAGAAAAATTTCAGAAGAAGGGGCTCACTTTCGTTCACATATTGATGGATCGAAGCAATTTTTAAGCCCTGAAACTTCTATTGATATCCAAAGAACTATCGGAGCCGATATCATCATGGCATTTGATGAATGTACACCTTACCCTTGCCCAATTAAAACCGCTCGAAAGTCAATGGATCTCACACACCGTTGGTTGAAACGAAGTAAGGTTGCCTTTGAAACCTCCGCTCAAAAATATTCTCATGCCCAAACGATTTTCCCCATCGTTCAAGGCAGTGTATTCCCTTCACTACGAAAAGAATCGGCAGAATTTGTTGCCGATATGAATTTTGATGGAAACGCAATTGGAGGTTTGAGTGTTGGAGAACCGGCTGAAGACATGTATGCAATGACGGATTTGGTTTGTCAAATTTTACCTGAGAATAAACCAAGGTATCTTATGGGAGTTGGAACACCCGCTAATATTTTACAAAGCATTTCGTTGGGTATTGATATGTTCGACTGTGTAATGCCGACTCGTAACGCCCGCAACGGCATGCTATTTACTTCCGATGGAATCATCAACATACGAAATGAAAAATGGAAAAATGATTTTAGTGTAATTGATGAAAACGGTACTTCTTTTGTTGATCGCTTTTACTCGAAAGCCTATTTGCGTCATTTAATGATTTCGAAAGAGATGCTTGGGGCTCAAATTGCTACTTTACATAATCTTGCCTTTTATTTGTGGCTAGTGGATGAAGCCAGAAAACATATACTTGAGGGAAGTTTTACCAATTGGAAAGAAAAAATGATCATAAAAGTTACAAATAGAATATAGCGCTATGCTCAGCTCTCTAAAAATACTTGACCGCTATATCATTCGAAAGTTCTTGAGCACTTTCTTTTTTGCGATCGGTTTAATTATTGCCATTAGCATTGTGTTCGACATTAGTGAAAAGCTAGATGACTTTTTAGATAAGAAAGCTCCACTTGGTGAAATAATTTTTGACTACTATCTAAATTTCATTCCTTATTTCGCTAATCTGTTTAGCCCTTTGTTCATTTTTATCTCTGTCATTTTTTTCACCGGAAGAATGGCAGCCAATACCGAAATCATTGTTATACTCAATAGTGGCATTTCATTCAAGCGATTTCTTCAGCCTTATCTGATTACAGCAATCTTTCTTTCGGTCGCTTCGTATTTTCTTGGGGCATACGTAATTCCACAATCTAATGAAACACGATTGGAATTTGAGAATAGGTACATTAAAAATCCTTATGTTTTAAAAACCCGAAACATTCATCGGCAAATTAGTCCGGGTGAATACATCTATTTTGAAAATTACAATACAATCGATAAAGTGGGTTATCTTTTTTCGCTTGAAAAATTCGATGCTGGTCGAATGAAATACAAAATGTTAGCGGAAAGAATTGTTTGGGACACAATTTCATCAAAATGGACTATAGAAAATTACTATATCCGAGAAATAGAAAATGAAAAAGAAAAATTAACCTATGGTCCGCGATTGGACACCATACTGTCTTTTTACCCTGAAGATTTTAGCAAAAGAATAAACCACATTCAATCCATGAGTAATCCTGAATTGAAAGACCATATTAATGAAGAAAAAATGCGAGGCAGTGGTACAACTGTATTCGCGGAAATAGAATTATATAAAAGAACATCATATCCCTTTGCCACCATTATTTTGACTTTAATTGGTGTGGCTCTGAGCAGTCGAAAAGTAAGAGGAGGAATAGGACTACAGATTGGAATGGGGATATTGCTTAGTTTTACTTATATCATGTTTATGCAAGTATCATCCACCTTTGCAACCAATGGCACTACTCCTGCAATAGTTGCAGTATGGATTCCAAATATTGTTTTCTTACTGATAGCGCTGTATCTGGTTCGAAAAGCTCCTGCTTAAATTGCTTTTATCCTTCCCTTATACACTATAGAATCCAAATTACATTCAGGCTCCGATTCAAAAAGACCATACACTGCCGAGCCACTTCCGCTCATAGACGCATATATAGCTCCGTTGTTATAGAAATTATCTTTAATCTGCATTATTTCAGTAATTTCATTCGACACATATTCTTCAAAGTCGTTGAACAAATGATCTCTCCATTCTATAACAGGCAATTGAATAATGTCAAGCAATGAACCCCTCTTAGCATTACAGGTAATTTTGCTATAGGCCGTGGCGGTGCTTACCGAAGCTTGTGGCTTTGCAATAACGATCCAATACTTGGACAAATCGATGCTTAGCTCTTTTAAGATTTCACCTCTACCACTTATGTGATACATATTCTTATCGACAAACAGTGGGCAATCGCTACCCAATTGCAATGACATTTCTTTTATCTGATCAGAGTTAAGTGATAAATTGAATAATGAATTCAGTGCATGCAATGTAGCGGTACCATCTGCAGAACCCCCTCCGAGACCTGCGCCCGAAGGAACATTTTTGATCAAGTTGATTTGAACCGGATCCAATGAAAACTGTTGATCTAAAATTTGATATGCTTTGTAGCAAATATTTTGCTTAGCATCAATTTCTTCACTGGCATTGTATAGCACTATATGAACCTTATCCGATTTATTTGCATCGGGAAGTTTACACACCTCCAAAACATCTGTAAACTCTGTTTTCAATACGATCGATTCGATAGAATGATACAAATCTGCTCGCTTGCTCAATACATGCAAACCCAAATTAATTTTACTTCCAGGAAAGAGGATCATAGCACAAATCAAGAAAAACTATTATGAAAAACAAAGAGCCCTGAAAATCAGGACTCTTTTCTGTCGGGGTGACTGGATTTGAACCAGCGACCACTTGCACCCCATGCAAGTGCGCTACCGGGCTGCGCTACACCCCGAACAAAATATTTTTATAAATTCCTAGGGTTGTTCAGGGACCTGCATGCTGTGGAGAACTTCTACCCCGACAGGGTTGCAAAAGTATTATTTTTTCAAAAACTATATTCCAATCCCTAAATTAATTCTTCGCTATTCAACTTATATCGACTAAACACATCTTTGAGTTTGTTAACTTTGCCCTTATTCTATTGTTTTTTATTTCTATGCAAAAACTATTTCCCATTCTTACAACTATTTTTCTTCTTAGTTTTCTTCTGATTTCAAATCAAAGCTACGCTCAAAAAAAATACACTGTTAGTGGCTACGTTAAAGATGCTTCTTCAGGTGAATCCTTGTTTGGAGCGAATGTTTATATCAAAGAATTATTAAAAGGAAATTCTACCAATGCGTATGGATTTTATAGCATCACATTAAATGAAGGTTCGTATACTTTAGTAACTACTTATTTAGGTTTTAAAACCTTTGAAAAATCGATTGAGCTAAAGAGCGATTTGCGAATCAATATTGAAATGGAAACGACTGCAATCACTGGAGAGGAAGTAACCATTATTGGTGAGCGCCCTGAGGAGAAATTGAAATCGACTCAAATGAGTAAAGATGAAATGGAAGTGGAAAGTATTAAAACACTTCCTGCTTTTCTGGGCGAAGTAGATGTTTTAAAAACAATACAATTATTACCTGGTGTACAATCGGCCGGTGAAGGAAATACCGGATTCTATGTGCGCGGAGGAGGGCCTGATCAAAACCTGATATTATTGGACGAAGCAGTGGTATATAATGCTTCGCACTTATTCGGATTTTTTTCTGTCTTTAATTCCGATGCCATTAAGAATATCTCACTTACAAAAGGCGGAATCCCCGCCAACTATGGTGGACGATTGTCGTCTGTTCTCGACATCACCATGAAGGATGGAAACAGCAAATCGTATCATGGAACCGGTGGCATTGGTCTTATTTCTTCTCGCTTTACTTTTGAAGGTCCAATCGTAAAAGAAAAGTCTTCATTTATTATTTCTGGAAGAAGAACTTTTGTTGATCTTTTTATGCGCAAACCATTTATTAAAGAAAGCAATAATGCTTTTGGAAGCAGCTACTACTTTTACGACCTGAATGCCAAATTAAATTATAGCCTCTCACATAAGGATCGATTGTTTTTAAGTGGATATTTCGGTAGAGACGTTTTTAAATACACCAATCAATCCAACGGATTCAAAGCGGAAATTCCCTGGGGAAATTCAACCATTTCATTGCGTTGGAATCACATTTTCAATGACAATATATTCTTGAACACCACTTTAATCTATAGCGATTATCAATTTGAACTGGGATTCTCTCAAACCGAATTTGATCTTCGTTTTATTTCCGGCATACGTGATTATTCGGTCAAAACGGATTTCACTTATTTCCCAAACATCAAACATACCATGAAGTTTGGCTTGCAGTATATCTATCATAAGTTTACCCCCAGCACTGCTGAAGCCAGTTCGGGTGATGTGGATTTTGATACCGGCAAAACCATCAATCAATTTGCCCACGAAACTGCTGTCTATGTAAATGATGAATATGAGATCAATGATAAAATAAAATTAAGCGGAGGATTACGGATGTCATCCTTTATACAAGTTGGACCCTTTGAGCGGTTCTTACGGAATGATCAGAATCTGATTACCGATACCATAGTTTATTCTAAGGGAGAAACGGTATCCGATTATTTTAATGTTGAACCCAGAATTGCGGCCAGTTATTCCATCAATACTGAATCATCGGTAAAAGCATCATTTACCAGAGCCTTTCAGTATGCTCATTTAGCTTCTTTCTCTTCCATTTCCTTGCCCACCGATGTTTGGATTCCAAGTTCGAGTATAGTAAAGCCTCAAATTGGCAATCAATATGCCGCAGGATATTTTAGAGATTTTATGGATCATGTTTTTGAAACTTCATTAGAGTTGTATTATAAGACTCTCAAAAATCAAATCGAATACAAAGATGGTGCACTGCCTGAAGACAATGTAAACGATAACGCAGATAATAATTTAACCTTTGGTAAAGGATGGAGTTATGGAGCTGAATTATTTGTAAAGAAAAAATATGGTGCACTTAATGGTTGGATTGGATATACGCTTGCGTACACCAAGCGACAGTTTGATGAGGTGAACAATGCCGAAGAATTTTTTGCCCGATACGATCGCAGACATGATTTATCATTAGTCATGTCATATCAAAAACCAAAATCTAGATGGACGTTTGGACTCACCTGGGTTTATGCTAGCGGTAACGGAATCACTGTTCCCATTTCGAGATATTTTGTAGGAGGTGAGCTATTGTATGAGTATGGCAAACGAAATGATTATCGTATGGATGCCTATCATCGCCTTGATTTTTCTGCTACGATTGATAGCAAAAATAAAGATGTACGAAAGTTTAAATCGAGTTGGACCTTTGCAGTCTTTAACGTTTACAGTCGAAAAAATCCCTACTTCATATATTTCGATGATGAAGGAAATTTAGCGGATGGAACTTTACAATTAAAAGCAAAACAGGTTTCGCTATTTCCCATTCTACCTTCTGTAACCTATAACTTTAAGTTCTAATGAAACACATATTAAATATCATCGCATTCATTATATGTTCCATGTTTATACAATCGTGTGAAACTGATATTACGGTTGACCTGCCCAATCCGGAACAAAGAATTGTTGTAGAAGGGATTTTAGAGCCGGGCAAATTGGTTTCTGTTTTTCTATCCTACAATGCAGCTTTTTTTGCTCCTCTCGATACGAACGAGTTGCTTAAATATACAGTAAAAAATGCCATTGTTATTGTGAATGATGGAGTTAAAATAGATACGATGAAAGAAGCCTTACCGGGAATTGGTTATATCTATGTCAGCAATGGAATGATAGGAACTATTGGCAGAACTTATAATCTCACTGTTATTGCCGATGGGAAAACAGTAACTGCTCGAACCACAATACCTCCCCCAATTGCCTTGGACAGTGTATGGTTTCGATTGCAAGAATTTACCGACACTCTTGGTTTTGCATGGGGGCATTTAACAGACCCCGACACTTTAGGTAACAACTACCGATGGTTGGCAAGGAGAATTGGCAAAGACAAAGATTTTGTTGCTCCCATAGGCTCTGTTTTTGAAGACAAATTTATTAATGGAAAAAGTTTCGACTTTGGCTACAACAGAGGCAAATCTATAAACTCTGAAGCCGAAGATGATAAGAACGAAGAAGAAGGATTTTTTAAAGTTGGCGATACCATCATTGTAAAGTTCTGTACGATGGATCGTGAACATTTCGAATTTTGGAGAACAGCCGAAACACAAATATCAAACAATGGAAATTTCTTTGGCTCACCATCTACCATCAAAACAAATGTAAAAGGCGGATTGGGTATTTGGGGCGCCTATTCTCCAACCTTTGATACCATCATTGCAACAAAATGATGTTATTCTTGTTATCCATCAGGAATTCAAAATTTTTATCTTTGCTTTCAATCAGATTTTATGGAACAGAATAATCATACAAAATGCCTCATCATAGGTTCAGGTCCTGCGGGATACACAGCGGCTATCTATGCCGGCAGAGCAGACTTAAAACCAATAATGATACAAGGCCTTCAGCCCGGAGGACAATTAACCATCACTACTGAAGTTGAAAATTATCCCGGATATCCAAAAGGAGTTCAAGGACCCGAAATGATGGAAGAGTTTAAACAACAAGCTGAACGATTTGGTGCTGATATCAGATGGGGATATGTGAACAAAGTTGATTTTTCTTCTCATCCCTATAGCGTTCAAGTGGATGAAAAATATACCATCACAGCCGAAACGGTAATTATTGCTACCGGTGCTTCTGCTAAGTGGTTAGGTATTGAGTCTGAAAAAAAATTCAATGGCTTTGGTGTTTCAGCTTGTGCCGTATGTGACGGATATTTTTATCGAAATCAGGAAGTAGCTATTGTAGGCGGTGGTGATACCGCTGCAGAAGAAGCCACTTATCTTTCGAAATTGTGTAAGAAAGTTTACATGCTGGTACGCAAAGATCATTTGAGAGCTTCAAAGGCGATGCAACACCGCGTGGAGAATACAAAAAACATTGAGTTGTTGTACAATCATGAGACTGTAGAAATAGTTGGCGACAAAACGGTAAATGGAGTGATCGTAAAAAACAATCTTACTAATGAAACCAGAACATTAGATATAACCGGATTTTTTGTTGCTATTGGTCATGAACCAAACTCCGCCATATTTAAAGGCTTAATTGATATGGATGCACAGGGATATATTAAAACCATTCCCGGTACTAGTAAAACTAATGTTGATGGAGTTTTTGCAAGTGGCGATGTGCAAGATCATATTTACCGACAAGCGGTCACCGCAGCCGGTAGTGGTTGCATGGCAGCTTTAGATGCCGAACGTTGGTTGGCAACTAATGAAGTTGATTCAGAAATTATCAATTAAACTTTATTAGCGCTGCTCCTGCTCCATATTTAAGCATGGATGCGGCTTCTATGGTGGCGATACCACTTTCGGTTACATAGCGGTAAATCCTTGATTTTAAAATTCCGTCCCCTACTCCATGAATCACCGTGATTTCAGATAGGTTCTTCTCATACGCTTTTTGAAAGAAGGTTATGAAACGATGCATTTGATACATCAAACTTTGGTCCGGATCAACTTGTTCGTTTGAATCACTAAGCAAACTTTCCATGTGCAGATCAAGTACATTCCCCAACTCCTTTTGCTCCTTCTCTTTCTCCTTTACAGAGTTTTGCCCAATCGTAAATGGGTCAATAGTTAATTCCTTAGCCGAAGAAAAAATAGTTTGAATGGTGCGAAATGCAAAGCGGCCACTAGCTTGTGCATCCATTTGATCAATAGATGGTAAGTTGAGCGATAAATTTTTAATTAAGGGTTGAGCAACTGACTCTTGTATTGACTGAGCCAGCAATACTTGAAGGTAAATGGAATCCATATCCTCCAACTCTCTGCGAGAAAATGAACCAACGATAGCATCAGCATAGGCATTGGTCTGTCCGCTCACTAATTTATTAAATAGCTTCTTTCCTTTTGTTTTCGAATACACAGTAAACAGTAACTCGAAAGGGCTAAAATTGCCTATATGAAATTCTACCGACCCGGAACTTACCTGACTTTCTTCTTTCGGTATTGCAATCCAAGCAATACTTCCTTCTTCTATTTTAAAATAGTTTTTATACGAACTCAACAAAGTATCATTCTTCTCTAGCTGAGATTGGGGCTCTTGTTCTTGATTTTTTCGCTCTAATAAAATCAAGGCAGACGCCATAACTTCAAATTCAAATCCATCAGTCGTTTCCACCATCACTTTATCGTACATAACGGCAGTTACAACACCATTCTGCTTTTCATCTTTAAACGAAACTGTATCTCCTTTTCTAAACTTCATAACACTAATAATATAAAGAGTGAAACTTAAAATGATCCGTGCGGTTGTATTCCAAAGCTGGCATAGGAACTTTCAAAACATTCACCAAATTGAAAACTGTTTTCAATAATCGCGATTGGGTTGGAATAGCAGTTAAATCAATATCCAACGAAAAATAATATTGTTGTCTTCTTTCAAAATGAGGAAGTTCTTCACCCTCTTCGTTTTTTTCTGGATTGCCTACACCACCTAACATTCCTTCTGCCCCAATGCCACCTGATATACATAACCACTTAGGAAATCGAGTCTCTGAATGGAACAACTCATGAAGCGGAACGGATATCCAATAACTTTGTCCATTGTAGTCTTTAAACATCTGCTGATTAAAATTCTTACCTAAAAGCTCTGGTCTATACTTTGCGAACTCCGTTTCACGGAATGACCATTTCACTAAAAACTTTTGTTTCCCATATTGTAATTCCTGAAACATGGCTAAAGAGGTTCCAATGGTATTGGCAACAATATCGCCCCAACTAAAGCCCCAATCGGGAGAAAACCCGTCAAACACTTCAATGGAAGTTTGATATAAGTAACCATACAATCCACCAATCAAAATTGCTTTCTTATGATCCATACCGGTCCATTGCATCACATCTATACCTCTCGATGAAAGTGCATAGGCGGAATATAAGTGACCAACTTTATCCATATAAAGCCACTCATCATTATCGTTAAAGAAATGAAAAGGTTCGGGACCAAAACCAGAATACCAGAGCGTGTACATGCCATATACGCTTGCGCCATAAGCCGCTGAGCCTAATAAAGTAACCGAACTCAATCTGATATTATTTAAAGTATCAGATGGTGTGAGTGTTCTGCTCAATTGCGCACAGAGCGGTAAAGTACTGTAAAAAAGAAACTGAAGTACAAATGCACCAACAAGACAGAATTGAAGAAATCTCTTTTGCACTTAACTGGTCAATGTTTGTTCGCCTGCTTTTAAAATTGAAAATGCTTCTTCTCTTGATGATGATTCAGCATAAGTTCGAAGCACCGGTTCAGTTCCTGAAGCGCGAATCATTAACCAATCACCGTTCTCAAAAAAGTATTTATATCCATCTATGTCTTCCACTCTAGACACTTTGTATTTACCGAAAGCTTGATATGCTCCACTGCTGCAGTTTTTTAAGACTTTCTGCTTTATCTCTTCTTTAATGTGAAGATCGGAACGTTCAAATGCAAAAGATCCGGTAATGGCATACACTTCATTGATTAGTTCGTTCAATGTTTTTCCTGATTTTGCCATAAACTCCCACAACACCAATCCCATCCAAATTCCATCCCGTTCCGGAATATGACCCTTGATGGCAATTCCACCCGATTCTTCTCCACCCAACAATACATCTTCGTTGAGCATTATTTCACATATATATTTAAATCCGATTTTTACGACTTCAACTTCCAATCCGTAATGCTTACACAACTTTATCACTCTAGGAGTTGTGCTAAAGGCAATGACCACTTTACCTTTCATGCCTTTATACTTTACCAAATAGTGTATCAACAAAAGGATAATATGATGTGAGTCAATAAAGTTTCCTGCTCCATCGTAGAAACCGATTCGATCGGCATCACCATCCGTTACCAAACCACTATCAATATTCTTACTCTCTTTAATTAATTGACTGAACTCTGTTAAGTTCTTATGTATCGGTTCGGGCGCCTGACCCTTAAACCCCGGATTATCTTCGCAATGCAATAAAACTGCATCGGGTAAAATTTTTCGAATCACATTTTGACCGGCACCATACATGGCATCATAAGCCAAACGAAGTCCTGATTTTTGAATGGCCGCTAAATCGAAATTCGCTTTAACATGATCGATATACATTTTCTCAAGATCAACGTATTCTAACAAACCTTGCTTTACATAATCATCCAAACTCAATGAGTCGATATCGGTACTGGAAAAATCTTCAATCAAATTTTCTACTTCCGTAACTTGGGCAGGAATTAATGGTCCGCCATACGACCCTTTTAATTTATACCCGTTATAGCTGGGGGGATTATGACTGGCTGTTATAATAATACCCACATGACAATTCAATCGTTGAGTTCCTAATGAAATCATAGGAGTGGAAACAAATCCCTTAGCTAAATAGGTTTTTATTCCATGTTTGCATAAGACTTTAGCAGCAGATTCAGCGAACATCTCTCCGGCAAATCTACAATCGTGTCCCAAACAAATGCTGGGTTTTTTTTCTTTTGACAACAACCATTTTGCGGTTGCTTCGGTTACTCTAAGTACATTTTCAACCGTAAAATCTTTGGCAATAATCGCTCTCCAACCATCGGTTCCAAATTTAATTTGTGCAGGCATTTTATATCTATTAATAATTATCTACATATTCCGACAGTCGGCTCCAGTTGTACGTGTTCAATGCTTTTAAATACAAATAGGCATGACGTGCTTCAATGGTCTGACTGTTTATTTGTTTGATTACAAAATTGAATTGTTTTGCTTTAAAAACCTCCATTGCTGCTTCGCTGTTTATTAACAAATCCATTTTCATAAAATCTCTTACGGGAATGGTGTTCAACGCAATGTCATCAAAGTAGATGGTGATGGAGCGTAAGTCGTATTGAATCCGATTTTCCTTACGAGTCCACAATTCAGAAACTTCAATCCGATTGATCTGCAATTTCTTTTTATTGAAATGACTTTGTATTTGCTCTCCTCCGAGATTATAAAACAGTTCTTTGTTGTTGTTAAAAAATTGCTCAAATGATTCCAAAATCAATTTCGTGTTGCCACTTAATTCATCCTGCCCAATACTCTTGCGATCGATCACATAAATAATTTGCTTTACCGGATCGTCATAAAACAAATCGTTTCGGTTGAAACGTTTGTTGGTGCAGAAGTTGTTTAATATACCAGAAGATTCTTCAAAAGATTTTACAATGGTAGAACCGAATTGAACCAAAGAAAAGTTGAACAGCTTTGCATTTAAGTAATAGGCAAAAGTCGCTTCAAAATCACCATTTGCATTGGTCTTTAAACGCGTTCGATACATAAGTTCACGAATGGATTTATATTCCACAAAACCATATTCAATCATTTTGTTATCCTCATTTAAACTGCTGAATCTCATTCCTAAAGTTTCTGAAGTCAATTGATCTCGATTACTTTCCCACAACTCATAGATGAATACGAATTCGCTTTTAGAAAAAGATGTTCGTGTAGCTCGTTCAATACTTTGTAAGGCATCTCCCGTTATTTGGATATCCATTTCAGGACTATCCCATAGTTTTACTCGTCCGCTTACAATCTCATCATATAGTAATTCCGATAGTTGCTCCACATAATTACAACCGGTTGTGTCCACCTGCACCGCTCGGTTCAATTTCAACAATACCGGAGTAGGCAAAGCATTGGCCGAAAATGTCAGCAACAGACTACTTAAAATCAAAAGATGATATGTAAAGCCTTTTACCATGTTTATCCATGCAAAGTAAAAAAAGATGGATGAATTAAGAATTAATGTTTCGCTTACTCAATTCTCTTTGATACTTTTTAGCATTTTGTAAATGCGTTCTATAGTCTTCTGCAAAATTATGATAGCCTGAAAAATCTTCTCGGGCACAAAAGAAATAATAGTTGTGATTCTTAAAATTCAGACTCGCTTCAATGGATGCGATGGAGGGTATGCAAATAGGCCCGGGAGGTAATCCCAGGTATTTGTATGTATTGTAAGGTGAATCTATTTCTTTATGAATATTCAGCACTCTCTTGATCGTAAAATCACCATTAGCAAACACCAAAGTTGGATCGGCCTCCAGTTTCCAATCGTCACGCAATCGATTCACATACACTCCGGCTATGATGGCCTTCTCATCGTTTTTATTGGTTTCTTTCTCTACAATTGAAGCCAGGGTTACCAATTCAGTTTTGCTGAGTCCCAATTCTTTCAAGCGCGATAATCGTTTTTCATTCCAAAAGGTTTGATGCTCAGTAAACATTCGATCAACAAACTGACGTGCACTGGTATTCCAATAAAACTCATAGGTATTAGGGATAAACAATGAAGGCAATGATGCCTTTGTAAATCCTAATGAATCTATATATTCCGTGTTGGATAAAAGACTCATGATGGAAATGGAGTCGCATTCAAATTTTGATCCGGCCATTCCGGCTAATCGATCTACCGATCGTAAACTGGAAAAAGTAAACCGAATAGGTGATTGTTTCCCTGAGCGTAATAATGATACCAAGTCGTGATTGCTCATTCCGGCATGTATTTCATAGCGCCCCGGCTTAATGGCTTTATCGTATTCCATTTTTTTTGCCACCCATTCAAATGAGGCTTTATCGATCAATATTTCAGCATCATTCACTACTGCAATCACATCGTCAAAAGTACTGCCACTTGGTATATACAAGTAGTTGTTCTCAATATGCTGAATATTGGAATGATAAACCTTCTTGTAATAACTATACAAAGCTATCCCGCTAAATAATGCAAACGCAATAGCTGTCATTAGGATCCAACGCAACAGTTTAGTCTTTTTATTTTTTTTCTTGGCCATTTTATTCGCTTACAAATTTAATAACAACTGCTTCGCTTTTTTATTATCAGGATTAATGCTCAAAACAACATTCAAAACCCGCTTTGCCTCTTTAAGGTTTGATCCAATCAATTCTAATCCTACAATATTTAATAAAGCTTGTTCATAGTCGGGATTGTATTGCAAAGCTCTATTGTAATAGTTTCGAGCCATCATAGTATCGTTCTCCGAAAGCAAATAAAGATAACCAAGATTGCAAAGTGCTTGGTCATTGTGCGCTTGTTCTTTAATGATAAACTGAAGCAAAACTTTAGCTTGCTTGTATTTTTTTTGATCGATGTATAAACTCGCCAAGCGATTATTAAAATTCATTTGATAAGGTGCCAAATCACAAGCTTTTTGAATCCACTGAGTTGCCATTGCCAATTGGTTCAACTGCAAAAACGATTCCCCCATACGGTAACAAGTCCAAGCATCTTCGTTCGAATAGGAAGGACTAGAAAACATTTCAATCAGGTGCTTTTGTGAAGCAAACAATTGTGCATTTGACCGATGTTCTTGCTTTAAGTAATGGATATGAATTTGAGCGGATAGAATATATTTAAGCTCCTCCTGCTTATTTGCTAAACCCAAATAATAGGTTGCACTATCCAATGCAGAAGCATCAAAGCCAAATTTCTCGTTATATGCAATCCAGGCTTTTGCAATGGAAAGATAGGATGGATTATGGTTGTTAATGGCTACAATTCCCTTTAATTGCCTATTGGTCAGGTTTGATTTTACGGAAGTTTTATTTGGAATTTTGATAAAATGATCGGTAACACGTACATGCGGAATATCTATTGCGCCCGATTTTTCCATGTGACAAGAAACGCAATTATTATTTTCTTTTAATCGGATTTTTTCTTCCAAAGTACAAACACTCGAAGGCTCTGCGTGGCAAGAATTACAACTATTGTTAAAAATACTCTTATCGGTTTTTGTAACGCTGACATGTGGATTATGACAGCTGATGCACGTAAAGGATCCATTATTCGATCTGTTTCCATTAATGCTTTCCAAATAACAGCGACTCATTTTCAATCGCTCTGCATGAGATGCCATAATATGCTCCGATTCTTGCCCACTGTACACCGGCATAAAAACATTCATTACGTCCGACAGTTTATTACTCGGCTTAAAATCGAAAAATGTTTTACCCGGATTCAATACGGCATTCCCTTGTATATGACAGCGTTGACATACATCAAATTGCAGATCGCTTTCGAGCTTCGATGGATTCACAATACTGTAATCGGTTTCTTTATTTACATCAACTAGCAGTCCTGCTTTCTTTTGCGCTACGTGCACAGAGCCAGGCCCGTGACATCTTTCGCAATCAATTCCATGAGGAACGATATTGTATTTATTTTCCGAACCCAAAACCATTTCAGGATACGCATTGTGACAACTTATACACTCCAATCCTATAGCTCTTCCGAAGCGCGAATTATTTCCATTTTCAAAACCCGGAGGAAAATCCCATTTCTTACTTTGCGTATAAAAAGTCATTGGGGCCTGAAACAAATATCCATTCCGATTGATGATGTGAGAATTGGTATGCTGCCCCGAACCAACGATATAATCTACTTTTTCATTTCGCTTGAATGTAGTATCTCCCAAATGCTTCCTAAACTCAATGAAGTGTAAATTTTCATTACTCCAATAGGCGTGATAATTTAAATCGATTTTTGAATCGTAAAATCCGGCTGTTGCATTGAATACCGCACTTGATTTTTCTTTGCTCGCTTCTCCCCAACTCAAACCCATTCCGGTATGTTGAAAGTCTTCAAACTTATCAATGTGACATGATTTACAAGTTTCCATACCTACATATTTTGTCAAGGTATCTTTTGCAGCAAAATCGCTCAATAGTTCAGGCTTTTTATCTTTTTGTTGCGAACACGAAATCAGTACTGCAAGGAGAAACAGCAGCAACATAAATATAATGGATACTCCTTTTTTCACTTTAGCTCGATTCGGAATAAAGGCATTGCATGAGCACTACATTGTTATAGCCTTGTGCATTCTTAATCCATTTTTGCAAAACCGCATTTTTTGAAAATCCGCTCTTTACAAAAAGATCTATGCTCTCTTTATTGCTGTATTCAATAAAACAATACAGCTGATTGAGCAACAAACGATCGAAGGCAAATTTTTTCAAAAGCTCAAGGGCTTCATTGGCATAACCCTTTCTTCGGTTCTCCACTTTTCCAATTAAAATACCCACTGCGGCTTTACGGTTGTGTGCATCAAAATCATATAGGTCGATATAGCCTAAAGCCTCTTTCTCATCCGATTCCAAAACTATAACCAAGCGCATCTGTCCGCTTTGATAAATATCTTCTTCTCTACGATCGATAAACTCTTCTATCACTTGCTTGGAATAATATTGAAGTGAATCGCCCGCTCTTTTTATATCCTGATTATTTTCCCAATCATACATCAGATCAAGATCTGATGGTTCCATAGCACGAAGTTTAATCTTATCCTTTACCATCATATCTCTATTTTTCCACTGAACACTAATGAAACCGGTCCGATCAGTTTAATCTTATCAAAGGAATTGTTCAGTTGTGTGTAGGCTACTTTCAATATTCCGCCTTGTGTGTTCACAATCACCATTCCCGAATCGTTTACAAACCCTGCATTAACCGATGCCAATGCAGAACCCACCACTCCTGTTCCGCAGGAAAGGGTCTCGTCTTCAACACCGCGCTCGTAAGTGCGTATAGAAATTCCTCCGGGCACTGCCTGAACAAAATTTACATTGGCACCTGCCTTTCCATAAGGATCTGAATATCTGATCCGTCTGCCCTCTTCCACTACATTTATTTGATTCACATCGTTACAAAACTCTATGTGATGAGGTGAACCGGTATCAATAAAGGCAGCCGATTCATTAAGCAATTTTGGGAATGCGCTTTTCATCTCCACTTCTATTTCGGCTTTATCGCTTTTGCTATCGTACGAAATAATCTTGGCTTTATGTGTACCGTCTGCCGCTTTGAAAGATGCTTCTGATTGAATGAGTCCTAATTTATGTGCAAAGGCTACTATACAACGACTGCCATTGCCACAAAACGAACCTTCAAAACCATCGGCATTGTAATAGATCATTTCAAAATCGAATAGCGGAAATTCTTTGATCAATATTAAACCATCTGCCCCTATTCCTGTTCTTCTGTTACATAGTTTTTTCACCAATGCATGGTTCCGAACCGGAAACAGTGAACTTCTGTCATCTATAATGACAAAATCATTTCCTGTTCCTTCATATTTATAAAATTGGATCTCCATATTTTGCAATGGTAAAAATAAACAAATAATAAGGTGTAATTGGAAACTATGGCGTCTGAATTCTTGGTTAAATTTTGTTAATTAAAAACTAAGAGAAATTTCTTTACGTTACTTTGATATGCCAAATTTTCAGTGGCATATTATTTGGAAATATTTGAACAACATTCAATTTAAAACAATGAAAAAGAAACTGCTTAATTTTTTAGTAATGTTTTTAATCGCTTTGACCGGTGGCGGAATAGGCGCTTATTATTTTATACACACATCCAATGAGCAATTATCCAACAATTCAATCGAGTCATTTACAGGTCAATTGCATCGTACTTCATATCCAGGATTGCCCGAAAACGGAATTAATTTTACCAATGCGGCTGAATCAACTTTAGAGTCTGTTGTGCATGTTAAAACTTTAACCGAATCGAGAGCAGGTTCCTATTATGATCCATTTAGTTTTTTCTTTGGCGATCGTACGCCCAGAAATTTACCTCCGCAGCAAGGCAGCGGATCGGGTGTAATATTATCGAACGATGGATTTATTGTCACCAACAATCATGTGATTAATGGTGCCGATAAAATAAGCGTTACCCTTCACGACCGTAGAGAATTTGAAGCCAAACTGATTGGCGCTGATCCCGCTACCGATGTTGCACTACTGAAAATTGATCAAGACGATTTGAAGAGCATTGCATTTGGTAATTCTGATCAAATACAAATTGGTGAGTGGGTTTTGGCCGTAGGCAATCCTTTTAACCTTACCTCTACCGTTACAGCCGGTATTGTAAGTGCCAAAGCACGAAACATCAACATCATTCCCGAACAATCATCTATCGAAGCTTTTATACAAACCGATGCCGCAGTGAACCCAGGAAACAGTGGTGGCGCATTGGTCAATACCAAAGGCGAGTTGATGGGCATTAATACCGCCATAGCTTCGACCACCGGTGCCTATGCCGGTTATTCTTTTGCCATACCAGCCAATATTGTAAGAAAAGTGGTGGATGACTTAGCCGAATTTGGAACCGTGCAAAGAGCCTATATAGGCGTGGGAATTCAAAATGTTGACGCTAAAATAGCCGATGAAAAAGGACTCAAACTTCCAAAAGGAATTTATGTAAATCGTTTAACCGATGGGGGTGCTGCTTTGGATGCCGGCTTGGAAATTGGCGATGTGATTACAGAAGTAAACAAAGTAAAAGTGGATGATGTGGCCCAACTGCTCGAACAAATAGGGCGATACCGCCCGGGAGATAAGGTAAATATTGTTGTGCATCGAAATGGAAAACCCAAGGAGTTTTTAATTGAATTGAAAAACAGAATGGGAACTACCAAGTTGGTTAAAAACGAAGAAGAATTATTTGAAATTTTAGGTGCTGAACTTTCCAGAGCGAGCGACAACGATTTAAAAAATTTGAAAGTAAAATCTGGAGTAAAAGTAAACGCGTTACAAAATGGCCGTTTTAAATCGGCAGGAATTCGCGAAGGATTTATCATTACCTCCATCAACAATGAATCGGTTGAAACACCCGATGAAGTCGTTCGAATGTTGCAAAACAATAAGGGCGGTATTTTAATTGGCGGATTTTATCCAAATGGTGTAAGTGCTTAT
>Ga0116143_10000732_pt1 | contig 43401 bp, 38 predicted proteins | sample AD_UKC034_MetaG_FD_89745 | JGI IMG/M metagenome (GOLD analysis project Ga0116143, IMG submission 89745) | Active sludge microbial communities of municipal wastewater-treating anaerobic digesters from USA - AD_UKC034_MetaG | ecosystem: Engineered > Bioreactor > Anaerobic > Digestate | place: USA... | reverse complement strand
GCTCTGGTCATGTCCTGCTGCATGTCTTGTTGCATATTTTGTCTCCTTATCAATGTTTTTCATTGACGGGGAGATTATCCCAAAATGCTCCGGCGGGAAAGATGGGTTGGTCATACGGTTACGGCAAAGATTGAGCAAGCGAACGGAGAAACTTCCTATCATGATGAATTTTCGGTATCCGCGCAGGATGAAGAAAAGGACTATCAGAAAAGAAAGCCTGTTGAAGAATATGATTTACCAAAATTCCACCTGAAGCTTGATGAACTTCTGCGGAAACGGAAAATGACAAAAATGGATAAACGGCTCATAATCGCCACAATGATCGACGGAAAAGTGCTGAAAAAGATCGTCCCGAAAAATGAATACGAAAAATATAAGGCGCGCATCCGGCGCTTCAAAAAAGCAAACAAAAAAATGTTCGCCAAGCTCTTGATATAACACTGTAATAAAAGAAATATGTCCCCTGGAAACGCCAAATTTACATATTGTCGGTAAAAGGGCTCATTGGGGGACAAAAAAAGTGCCATTCAGGGATCGAAAAACAACGTCAACTTCATCAAGAAATCCATTCACTGCATTGTTGATTAGCAAAAGTTCAATCTCTGCTGTCCGCTTGTGAAATTATTCTGAAAGGAGAATTGCCCATGTGCATTCAAGAAGAACCGCGTAACGTTGATTTTGAAGCGGAAAGCAATCCTGTATCCGACCCTTCGGCAGGCTCAGGACAACACCATGAAGACAATGAGGAAGCAAAACCACACCTGTCCAAAAGCCAGATGGATCGTTACCTTGCCTGTCCGCGAAGTCATCACTTTAACAGCACAATGAAAATCAATCCTCTCCACACACAGGTCAATCTGCTCATCGGTTCGGCAACCCATCGCGGAATTGCCGCCCATTATCTGGCCAGAATGAACGGCGAGGTGGCCGATCCTTCGATTGACTCAGGACACCGCCTTTCGGCAAACTCAGGGTGCTGCATCGCAGAGGCCGTTGATGAAATCTGGCAAGAGGAAATCGATAAAACAGGACAGGAGGCTTCACCCGAACTGCTGGCGGCCAGAAACACATCCTACGTCTACATCAACCTGTTTTTGCAAAATGTTTCCATTGAACCCATCGCCGTGGAAACCAGCTTTGAAATCCCCATCGTTCATCCCGACAATGGCGACACTTTGCCCTGTAACCTTGTAGGCATTGTTGATCTGGTGGATCAACCCGGCCAGTGCCCCAGACCGATAGAAATAAAAACCAGAGCGGCGAAAGCCCCGGATTATCTACCCGGACTTTCACTGGAGCTTACCTGTTACGCGTACTGGATATGGCAAAACGCTTGGCATGATGTCTTTTCCGGCAACAGCGACTGCGTGCCGGTCTGCTACATCCACATCATCAAAACAAAAACGCCCTATATCCAAAAACAGGAAGGCGTCAGGGGACCTCACGACTTCATTGATCTTTATAACACAGCCAAACACGTTTACGAATCCATAGAAGAGGGGCGCATTCACAAAAACCCCGGAATGCACTGCACTTGGTGCGACTATCTGCCTATCTGCACTCGCGATCATGACCTCATCAAAGAAACTTTCGGCAATGAAGCCTATCAGCGCCTATGGGAGGCCGAATTTATTTAATCAATGCTGGATAGTCCTGAATATTCAGAGCTATCCGGCATTACTTATCAGGGAGGGTTTACCATGGAATTAGTAGTCATCAACAAAGAAATCGAAGCGACAAAGGCGCAATTCAGCGCTTACGTCGAGAAAACAAACAAACTCTGTGAAGAAGCACTCGCCATTACTGTAACCAATGACGAACAAGCCCGTCAGGCTATCACCCTGGGCGGCGCAGCCAAAGCCATCCTGAAAGAAATCAAAACACGGCGAAAGGAAACCACGGCAGGAGCCACAGCCTTCATCGAAGCAGTCAACAGCATGTGCAAAATCCTGACCGAACCGCTCAATCAAGCCGAAGCTGCCACAAAACAGAAAGTCGGCGACTATCAAGCCGCAATGGAGACTGAACGCAGAAGGCAGGAAGAAGCCGCGCAACGGGCGGCGGCCGAACTTCAGGAAAAGCTCCGGCGTGAAACCGAGGAAGCCAACCAAAAAGCACTGGAAGAAGCCAAAAACAAAGCCGCCGAAGAAATACGCCTGCGCAGAGAACAAGAAGCCGCCGAGGAAGCAATCCGCAGCAAAGCCGAAGAAACTCGCCGCCGGATGATCGCCTTTGAAAATGAAACATCGGACGAAGAACTGGCAGCCGAAACAAAAAGACTGGCCGATGAAACAGCCAGAAAGAAAGCGCAAGCTTATGCGGTGCTGGCCTGTGAAATAGCGGAGGCGCAAAAAGCAGCGGAAGAAAAAGCCAAGGCCGAAGCGCTGAAAGCCCCGCTTGTCCTGCCCCCGATCATCCCCATCCGACCGCCTGCCCGAACCGAATCAGGCGCCCTGGCCTATCAGGTCAAAAGCTGGAAATTCGAGATCATGGATGCGGACATCGTTCCCCGGCAATTTCTGACCGTCGATGAAAAGAAAATCCGGGAAGCCGTTGATCTGGGTTTGCGCGATATTCAAGGCGTCCGCGTCTATGAAACCGTGGAGACCAGAATCAGAAACAGGAAGGCGGTGGCCTGAGCTTCATCGAAGGGTCGCCTGAAGCAGATAGCCCTGAACCTTGAAGGCCATGTCCTGAGCCAGTCGAAGGGCTATCTTCACCAGCAAATGGGAGGAAATATGAGCGCCAAATGGCAGAAGAAAGGAAACAGGAAGCGATTTGAGGAGATATTGAAACAATATGAGGAGCAAGGCTGGCACTGCTGTGACCTCTATCCCAAGGCAAAACTGGCAATCATCGCCAAGGGTGATCGTTTTCTCACCATCATCAGAACAACAACGCTGGAAGGCTGTCACGGATTAGATTGATGCTGACCGTCTCGCGAAAGGAGGAAAGAAGCAAAATGGATCAGCAACACGACCAAATTAAACCAGATCACCTGATTACCGGCGCATCATCCCTGAGACTGGACATCGCCTGCTCGCTTTACCACAAACTCAAAGAATTTCTGCGAATCATCGACGGTCAAAGACAATTAAGATGGCAGCCAAGATCTGAGGGAAGCTGGCGGGAACCCACGTTTCAGGAATTTATCAATCATTACAACATAAAAATCATCTAAGGCCGCAAGGCTGGAAAGGAACACAACATGAGTAATTTTCACAAATCACAACGCAGTAAAGGGAAGCTCCGGCTGGCAATTGCCGGTCCCGCAGGATCAGGCAAAACATATTCAGCCCTGCAGATCGCCTTCGGCATTGGCGGAAGAATAGCTATGATCGACACGGAAAGAGGTTCCGGCGAGCTTTATAGTCACCTGGGGAATTACGACGCTTGCACCGTCACATCGCCGTTTGAACCGGCCAAATACGTTGCCGCGATACTGGAAGCGGAGAAACTGGGTTATGACGTAATCATTATCGATTCCCTCACCCACGCTTGGGCGGGCCAAGGTGGTTTGCTTGACCTCCACGGCAAGATCGCCGACCGGGGAGGGAACTCCTGGGCCGCCTGGCGGAAGGTGACACCGCAGCACAACGAACTGGTTGACGCCATGATCCAATCCTCCTGCCACATCATCGCCACGATGAGAAGCAAGATGGAATATGCTCAATCAGAAGACGGCGGTAAGAAGACCGTCAAGAAGCTGGGAATGGCACCCATTCAAAGAGAAGGTCTTGAATATGAGTTTACAGTATTTCTCGATATCGATCTTAACCACACCGCCGTCTCTTCCAAAGACCGGACATCTCTTTTTGACGGCAAGTATTTCATCCCGACTCCCGAAACGGGGAAGATCCTCATCAACTGGCTGAACAATGCCCCGGACGCAGAACAAAAGCCGGCAGAACCGCCGACAACCGCACCGGCAACAAAAACCGCCAAAACAACCCCGTCAACCAGACCGGCGGATAAAACCGCTGGGACATCAAAGCCGGAAAACAAAGTTATCCCTGAATCTTCAGGGCAAAGAGTTCCTGATAACCATCAGGCCACTAACCTCAATGCCACACGCGCCGATGGCAACCGCTATGCGCCCCTGCTGGCGGTAGCCCAAGCGTTGAACCTCTCCGTCGAAAACTACAAGCAATACTGCCGGCAGCGTTACGGTCTGCAATCCCTGAATGAGCTCACCGATGGCCAGATTGCCGAGCAGGTCAAACTGCTGGACTCTTTGCATCGGCCGGAAAGGCTCAAGGCTTTTCTGGATATACTCAAGACCATCGACAATGACCGACCGGCGGCGCATGTGGCCCAAAACGTGGCAGTTGCTGGTCATATCCCGACGGAGATAGCGCACACGGTGCAATAAGCAAAGTGGAGATAGCTCTGAGTGGTCAGGGCTATCTCCATTAAAACATGGATTAAACAATGGCAAACCCGCAAATTGAAGAAGGCTATGTCCGAATTGCAACTGAGATCCAGGAGGCGTTCTGCCGCACACGCATACCCGGAGAAGAACGCCAGGTTCTGGATGTCATCATTCGCAAAACCTACGGCTGGAATAAATGCGAAGATGCTATTTCCTTATCTCAATTTGTTGAAATGACTGGAATTAAAAAGCCGAATGTTATCGGAGCTATCAAGGGACTGTTATCTAAAAAGATAATCAGTGTTATCCAAAAAGATAACGATACGCTAAAACTGTATAAATTCAACAAGAACTACCACCAGTGGGAACCATTATCCAAAAAGATAACGTTATCTAAAAAGATAATCGGCGTTATCCAAAAAGATAATTTATCATTATCTAAAAAGATACCCACAATAAACAATAATATAAACACTATTACAAAAGACATTTCTTTTTATAATAACTTTGTCGCCAACCCCGAATCTTTAAGGCTGGCCGAACTGCTCTATTCGGAAATCATCACACAAAACTCAAAATCACGTCTGGCCGCCCAGAACACCACGGCCAGACAAAAGACCATTACCGGTTGGGCTAAAGACATTGACAAGCTCATCGGCATCGATCAACAGGAACCCTCAACTGTCGAGGAGGTCATTTTTTTTGCCACACACGACGACTTCTGGGGGCCAAACATCCTGAGCGGCAAGAAATTGCGGGAGAAATGGGACACACTCACCAGAAAAATGAACCAGAAAGGACAAAAACATGGCAATGCAAAACCTGCGGGAATTGACCCCTTTGCCGACATTCCAAAGTCGATGCGCGGAGGCATCTGGGATTAAACCGGAAAAAACATGCCCGAATTGCGGCAACAGCATTCAGTTTGCCTTCATGGACAACGTCACCTATTTGAACAGTGTCGGGAAAAATCCCCATTGGGCGGAAGTCCCCTGCCGTGTCTGCGAAGAAATCCGGGAAAGCGCCGAGCGCGACCAACAACTCATTGAACGCCGCCTGAAAGCGAGCGGTCTGGGCGAGCGCTTTTCCCAAAAGACACTCGATACTTTTGTTCACTATGGATCGGCCAGGGAAAAAGAAAGGCAAACCCGCATCCATCAGGAAATCAATCAATACACGCTTTTCTTTTCCGAACACAGAAAAACGGGAACATGCCTGCTGTTCATGGGCACCGTCGGCACCGGTAAAGGACATCTTTGCGCAGGCATTCTCAATCATATCATCCGTGCCGGATTCACCGGAATGTTTGTCAAAATGCCCACGATGCTTCGGGAAATCAAGGAAACATTCAGCAATCGCCATAACGAGGAAACTCACAGCCGGATCATCACCAACATGGTGGAGTGCGATCTGCTGATTATTGACGAAATCGGCGTCCAGTTCGGCACAGACACGGAGCGCATGATCATCTATGACATTCTGGATCAGCGCTACGAGGCCATGCTGCCGGTCATCCTGACGACCAACGTCATGGATTTGAAATCACTGGAGACCTATCTGGGCGACAAGATCATTGATCGGCTCTACGAAGGCGACTCCAAGATTTACCGGTTTGACTGGCACAGCTACCGGAAGTTTCAAAGGGGCGGACAATGACAAGAGAGGAGGAATCAGCCATGTTCATACTTTTCAGGCCGATCAAAGACGCTGTCCTGAGCTTGCCGAAGGGCGGGGAAGACGTAACCAGGTACATACCGGTTGCCTTGACCGGCGCGATCATTATCGCGATTGTCATATTTGCGGCGGCAATGACTAGCGCAGCTTTGCTGAAAGCACGAAACGAGGCAGCCCGGCAGCAAAAGCATATCCAAACGCAGGCTCTACGGGAAAATAACGCGCCAATGGGGACATATGAGCGTGTTCCCGGCGGCTGGCGCAACACAGAAACAGGTTTGGTGTATCAAAATGAAATGTAAAATCATCAATGAAAAAGCAGATAGCTCTGAATGTCCAGAACTATCTGCCACAGGAGTCTGCTGATGCACCCTCAATGCCAAGACTGCCCCTATCGGCCCAAAAAGAGAGTTCGGTCGGAAAGAGAAAAATGCAAAATGTACGAAGTATGCGAAGCGCCCTTCTGTCCGCTGGAATCCAATGATCTGGCCATCTGGTATGCCACAGAGGAAATCTGCCGCAACCGCGACCACAAAAACATTCCCTGGGTGCAGGCACAGCGAAAAATCGCCAAAGTGGCCGCCACGGGTTACTTCACTCTGGGGATGCTCAAACAGGACTGCTTCATCAAAGCGGGCATCCAGGGGCTCGATCCGGACAGGGAAGAGAGACCTCAGCTTCAGTTATGGCTGAAAAAACATCCTCAGAAACAGAATATTTCGGACGAAGATCGGTCCCGGCGGAGGGTACGAATGACCGAAATTTCAGTGGTGAAAAAATAGCTGGCCAAAAGGTGGGTCCAGGTATGTTTTCAAAATGGGCTGACTCACGGGAAATTTGAGAAATTTTAGTGCTGACTCACGGGGAAAACCGGACAAAAATTTTTGGGTAAGGGTAAGGTAAGGGTCAGGTGGTCAAAAGGCCTTAAAACCGATTTAAAACGGTCAAAAGCGGTGGAACGTGGAAACGAACAAGCCTAATGAATTAAAAACAAATAATTCCGGCACTTTAAAGCAATATTACCGAATCGACGAGGTTGCCGACTATTTTTCCATATCCAAACCCACCGTCTATCGGCTCATTGCCGATGGCGAGATTCAGGCGATCAAGATACGCCAATGCGTCCGCGTATCCGCACAGGAAATTCAAAGACTGGAAAATCATTTTAAGTTTGATGTGTTTGAGTAAATGGATTTTTTGATGGGAGCCTGAAAACCTACCGTGGCCACCCTAGCAGGGGCTAGGTGCAAAGGCAGGCTTGCTTGTAATACCAAGCTGCATTCAAAGAATAGCGAATGAATGTAGTCCCAACGGGTGTAAAGACCCGTACTACAGTTAACTTTTCATAGCAACTTGCTATAACAAGTATGCTGGCGCAGTACATTTAATGGGAATCTGCTTTTCAAAGACAGTTTTTCAGTCTATAAAAAACAACATTTGGATGGGAGTTTTGTGTGGCCATCGGGGGCATAGATCCCGGCGAATTGAAAAACCTGATCGTCACGCGGCCCCGCATGGGTTACATGCTGCAACTGGATAGGGAGGAGATTGTGTTTTTTGAAAGACAGTCGGCTTTGCTTTTTAAAAAAGAAGGGCAGGAAAAAAATACTTCCAGACCTGCTCACGACTACCCTGCTGAACCCGGATGGCCACTAAACAGGGAATTCAATGCTGACACAAAAAAAGATATATATTTATGTCAGGTGAAGCATGGTGAAAAAGTAAAAACAACTGATAATCAAATAATTAGCAGGATCAACGGTTATGGAAGGGGTCGGGTATTCACGCCGGACCATTTCAAGGATCTTGGCAGCCGTAATGCCTCAAATCAAACTTGACATGCATCATATATGCTGTATAATGATAACCAATGAACGGCAAGCAATTGAAAAAGCGATTGGAAGAATATGGCTGGGTTCTGGACAGAATTTCAGGCAGCCACCATATCATGATAAAAGATAGTTGCCGCTCCATACCCATACCGGTGCACGGCACCACCGATCTGCCCAGGGGGCTGGTGAAAGCTATCCTGAAACAGACAGGCATAAAGGAGAAATAATCATGTTGCAATATCCCGCGAAAATTAAAAAGTCGGAAGGGGTTTATCTTGTCGCCTTTCCTGATTTTGAAAATATAAACACATGGGGTGAAACGCTTGACCAGGCCCTTAAAAACGCGGAGGAAGCCCTTAATGGTTGTCTTCAATCCGATTTTGAGCGCGGTTTCCAGCTCCCTGATCCGTCGGAGAAGAAAGGGCGGAATATTTACGATATACCAGTAAAACCGCATATCGCCGTTTCTCTCATGCTGCGTAAACTGCGGGCCGGCCGCACCCAGCAGGAAGTTGCCCGTAAGCTTAAAATATCTTTTCAAGTTTACCAAAGGCTGGAAAATCCCCGCAAAGCAAACCCCACCATTAAAACGCTGGAAAAAGTCGCCTGCGCCTATGGCAAACACATGACGCTGGGTTTTATTTAAAGACAAAACTTTTTGCGGGTTCCCTGTTTACATAATCATACACCCCTCAAAACGCCGATAGCTTGAGGGGTTTTTTTATGCCGCCGCTACTGCTTCTTCTTATAGACATTTAATCCTATCTTGACATCGTCCTTTTGCTGTACACATCAATTTAAAAACCCTTGAGATTTATCCTGTTAATTATTCGGCTGTTAGCACTCTTGACATAATGACAGTAATATGTTATTATAAAATCATGGAAAAGAAAAAATACACAATAGATGAACTTGGAGAGATGACGGGATATACAAGAAGAACAATACGTTATTATGTTCAAGAAGGGCTTATTGACGCGCCCGCCGGTAGGGGGCGTGGCGGTTTTTATTATGACAGTCATAAACAGCAGTTGCTGCGCATTAAATCATTCCAGGAACAAGGCATTGGCATTACCGCAATGGTTTCACTTATGCAAAAAAAAACGGTTGAGCCTATTCCTCAGTCCAGAGAAGTCCTAGTACGATACCAGATCGCGCCGGGCATAGAAGTGAATGTCAGCAGGGAAATGGAAGCCAGGGAGCCCAAAAAAGTTCTCGAAATCATCAGAATAGCCAAGTCGATCATGAAGGGAGATTTAAAAAATGATTGAAAACGAAAGTGAAGACGGAATTTTATGTCAAAAAAACGGCAAACCGGTGCCCCTCGCAGGTGTCGATGTTCATGCTGACATAGTTGGACGCGGCGCCAAAGTGAAAATATCCCAGAGATTCATAAACACGGAACAAACACCGATTGAAGCTGTTTATAAATTCCCCCTGCCGGAAAATGCCGCCGTCTGCGGATTCAGAGCGCTTATTGACGGAAGGATAGTTGACGGCAAAATTGAAGAAAAGGAAAAAGCGTTTGAGATTTACGACAATGCACTGTCTTATGGGCAGAGAGCGCAGCTCATGGACGAAGAGCGTCCCAATATATTTACCCTTTCCGTCGGAAACATAAACCCCGGCGGCAATGTCACCATTGAAATAACCTATGTCATGCTCCTGGACTCATACAATTCCGAAGTGAGGTTCTATCTTCCGACAACCATATCGCCTCGTTTCACACCCGAAACCCAGAAAGATGTAAGCGGAATTCCCGTAAGCGACATCGTTAACCCGCCTTTTGCCTTTAATTTGCCTTATGGACTGGCGATAAATATCAACATCCATGACAGAAAGGCCATATCATCCATCGAATCACCTTCCCACACAATCAATACCCGCTTTGATAATGACACTGCAGTAGTGACATTTTCCGCGGGCAGGGCGGAGATGGACCGGGATTTCGTCCTGAATGTTGCTTATGAAAAGATGTTTGGCGGTACGGCATATACTTCAATCGTCAATGGCGAAAGATTCATTCAGGTGGACCTGACACCGGAAGAGGGTAATCAGTCGGATAGATCCGTCAATACAAAGCAGGGCAGGGAAATCATTTTTGTTCTGGACTGTTCCGGTTCCATGCAGGGTGAGTCCATCTCCGAAGCAAAAAGAGCACTGGAAATACTCGTCAGGGCGTTGAGTGCGGAGCTGTCGTTCAATATTTATCGTTTCGGAAGCAGTTTCCATTCCCTGTACCGCCAAAGCAAGCCATATAATGAAAAGCGTATGAAGGAAGCTCTGAAATACCTTTCCGAAACGGCTGCCGACATGGGCGGCACGGATGTCCTGGCGCCTCTGGAAGACATAGTATTTGGGAAAGAACCGGCCAATGGCTGCCGCAGGGATGTGATATTACTGACCGACGGTGAAATCAGCAACGAAGATGATGTAATGGAACTTGTGCGGAGGCATCGGCATACAACGGTTTTATCAACAGTCGGCATCGGCAGCGGACCCAATGAATTCCTGATCAGGGGAGCGGCAAGAATTGCCGGAGGGTCGTCAGAGATGATCGCGCCGAAAGAAAGAATTGAGCCGAAAGTTCTGCGTCTTTTTCAAAGAGCAATGGCGGGACGCATTACCGGATTAAAAATTGAATGCGGCGTTGCGTTGGAACAGGCGCCTGCCGATACCGCCGCTTATGCGAATCAGGGCACCAGTATTCTGGCCAGGATCAAGGATGGCGACCTGAAGAGTAAATCCGTCACCATTCGGCAATTTAATCGCAAAGGAAAGTCATTAAAGGAGTGGAATCTCGAACTTGAAGAGGTGAATGACAGTGAAACGCCTTTGTCGAAACTGTGGGCACGGGAAAAGATCCGTGAAATCGAGGAAGTTGGTGGATTGCCGGAAGGTTCCCGACAGAAAACCAGGATCGACGGCAGGAAACAGACCGAGGCCGTTGAGATTTCATGCAAATACGGTGTCATCAGCAGATCGACAAGTTTCGTCGGCATAGAAAAGAAACAGGATGCGGAAAAAGAAATTCCAGACATGGTCCTCCGGGTTATTCCGGCTTGCGTAACCGATGGCTGGCATGGACTGAGGCATATGCCAGACCTGTCGCTATCCATGAGAAGCATACCGCAATTCTCGAGAAGAAGCGTTGATCCGTATTCCATAAATCATGTTGCGGAGGCCCGTGCCAGCGAAGCAGAGTCTTTAGCAGAGGTATTGTCCCGATTGAATGAAAGTGTCGGCAATAGGCCGCCATACAAACCCTTAACGATTGCGTCAGATGCAATCCAAACCATTGCTCGGCAATTCCGCAAAAAGGATGATGCGCTTTTCGACATACTTGCCCTCCAGAGGAGTGGGGGAGGATTTGAGATGGGGAGGAGCATCAATGACCTTCTGAATATGGATATTTCTGGCTGGAAGAGCATCGCTGACTGCATGAATGTCAAAAATCACCAGGATATCATGGTAATGCTGGTGACAGCGGTCATTCTTATGCTGCTGGAAGTTAAATTTGGCGCAAGAAAAAGCGAGTGGGAAGGTATTGTCTCAAAAAGCCACATCTGGCTGAAGGAACAGGTTGCGCTGGTCAACCCGAAGGTCGAAGGAGAAACGCTGGAGACATGGGCGGGGACATTTGTAAGAGACAGGCTGAACATGCAGAAGGAGTCATGAAATAAGTTATCGGTTCTGCATGGTTCTCATAAAAATAAGCTGCATCAAAATAATACGACTTACCTATGTCGTTGCGATATGGAAATAGCAGAAAAAAAAGACTATAGTCAAACCTAAATAGAGCCAAAAGAGCGCAAAGGCTAAGCGCATTTCATGACGAATGCTGTCAAAAGGATTTCAGCCTGTCTGATTACCTGGTTAAACTGACCGGCGGCGATGAGAAGCGGAATGGCTTTCTTTTCCGGATGAATACTTGAATAATCAAAAGGATAGGTGTATGAAGCAATGCAGTAATTGTGGCGAACCCATTTATGAAGACAGCAATGAGAATCCGGCCGAGACCTTAGGCGCAATCGCTGAACAATCCAGCAGCGACGTTGATGTTTCTTGTCTTTGTCCCGTCTGCAAAGAACAACTGGGAATCCTCAGTTTGATGGGTTTTGGTGAGTGAAGCTTCTTTTCAGGAGAATACTTGATGGCTGTGATGATCCCTGATGATGTTCAAGACTTCTGCACCGAAGGTGAACGTCATTTTTATGGATTTCTAAAAACCGCCGCAAAACCCGACAACAAATATCTTGTGTGGTATCTACCTGATATAAATGGACGTGAACCTGATTTCATTCTATTCTGTAAAGAAACCGGACTTATAATCTTTGAAGTGAAAGACTGGGCTCTCCATCAGATTCAGGAAGCCAATCCCCAGCAGTTTACCTTATCTATCAATGGCCATAACGAAGAACGCGAAAGCCCCTTAAGACAGGCAAGAAGCTATTGTCATATCCTCATGGACAAAATTCGGGGTGATCGGCGCCTGCTCTCCCGGGACCCGCAACATGCAGGAAACCCCAAGATACCTATTCATGAAGGCGTTGTATTTCCCAATATCAACAAATATGAATATGTTCAGAAAGCACTTGATAAGGTCATTCAATCAGAGCAGGTATTCTTCTGGGATGACTTGCACCCGCAGTCGGACATCTGTCGCGACGCATCCGGGCAGTGCTTTTCCGCAGCACTGAAGCAGATGTACGCCACGACTTTTCGCTTCAACCTGACGCCGGATGAAATGCAACATCTTCGCCAACTCCTTTTTCCCATGATCAGAATTGAAATACCCGATCGCGCCCCCGAGGCAGCGCGGAAGAAGGAAAAGAAAAGGCTGATGCTCCTGGATCATAACCAGGAAACCATTGCCCGCAAGTTCGACGGTGGCCACCGGATCATCACCGGTGCATCAGGATCGGGTAAGACACTTGTTCTGGTTCACAGAGCAGCACTACTCCGGCAATACAATCCTGCCGTTAAGCGCGTCCTGTTCGTCTGTTACAACATTACCCTGGTCAATTTCATTAAAAGGCTGCTGGCGGAAAAGAAAGTCCCGCTGGGTGAAAACGGCGTGGAGGTGCTCCATTTTTTTGAACTGTGTGAGAAAATTCTAGGCGAAACAGTGACCTTGGAGAATGAAGAGATTGCTTATTATGACCTGGTCATTGAAGAGTCATTAAAGAAAGCAAAGGATTACCAGGAAAAGTATGATGCCATCCTGGTTGATGAAGGGCAGGATTTTTCCGATGACATGCACCGTATCGTCGTTTCTCTGCTGAATCCGGTGACAAATCATCTGGCCATCGCCCTTGACGAAAATCAGAACATTTACCGTAGAAAGCAGTCCTGGAAGGAACTTGGCATCCAGGCGCGCGGGCGCGTCCACAAATTGTCCTGGGTCTATAGGAACACAAGCAACATTGCCCACTTCGCCCAGAAATTCCTGAATGAAAAAGAAGAAAAAGCCGAGCAAATCTCACCGCAGATGGAACTCTTCCAGAATTTCGTAACAACAACAGGACCGGAACCGGAAATAACGCAATATCCAAATCTGGATGAATTGGTCAGCCATGTAGCGGCTCAAATTGATAGTCTGCATAATCAAGATGGCTATCCGCTATCTGAGATTGCCATTATCTATACTCAGAAATTACCAGAGCATCTGCATGGAGTTCATTTCCCTAATTTAATGATCAAAGCATTGGAAAAGAAAGGCCTTTACTGCAACTGGATCGCAGAGGATTATCGCACCAAACGCGCTTACGATGTGACGACACAAAGTGTGACGATCTCCACCATCCACAGTGTCAAGGGATTCGACTATGCTTGTGTTTTTGTCATTGGCCTGGATTGGCTTGATGGCGCACGCTGGACGGAAGAGCAAATCAGAAATCTGACCTATGTGGCGATTACCAGGGCGAGGGAGAGGTTGTACATTCCACATGTTTTTAGTATGACGCTGACAACATAACAAATTGCTGAAAATATTCATATATGCGTGCTGAATGCAAATCAGGAAAAGGTTGTGCTAATTAATAATGAACGATAATAATCAAAAGCCTCATTATCTTGGACACCGCCAACGCCTGCGGGAGCGCTTTTTAAAAAGTGGTTTTGCCGGGATGGCAGAACATGAGGTTGTAGAAATCCTTCTAACCCTTGCCTTGCCACGCAAGGATGTCAAGAAACCGGCAAAAGATCTCCTTGTGCATTTTGGTAATCTACAGGGTATTCTGGATGCACCAGCCGATGATCTCCGGACGATTCATGGCATTGGAGAAGTTGCGCCTACCGCATTTCGCATCATTCGGGAAGCTGCTAATCTCTATCTCCAGCAGAGGGCAGAAAAAGGAAATTGCCTAGCCGCGGACGAAGCCATGACGGAATTTTGGAGATCTCGTCTCGGCGGGCTGCAGCATGAGGTATTTGAAGTTGCTTACTTGGATTCAGGCTATAGATTGCTGAAAGACGGCGTAGATAGACTAGAAGAAGGCACTATAGATCGCGCGGCTGTTTATCCCCGCATGGTGATGGAAGCTACGCTCAGAAAGAGAGCGGCTGTGTTGGTTTTCGCCCATAATCATCCTAATGGTGACGTAAAGCCATCAGATCAGGACAAAAGTCTTACCCGAACGCTGGTTTTGGCTGCCGAAACGCTCCAAATTAAAGTTTATGATCACCTGATCGTATCCAATAATGAAGTATTCAGCTTCAGAAAGGCCGGACTGTTATGACAATTGCACCGGCCATACTCAAGCATTATCCTGATCTCAATGATGCGCAAAAGAAGGTCATTACAAATAGTGAGGGGCCATTGCTGGTAATAGCGGGGCCCGGTTCGGGAAAAACTTATAGCATTGTCCTGCGTGCGCTTAACCTTCTTTTATTACAGAAAGCAAAACCCAAAGAAATTATTCTATGCACGTTTACAGAAAAAGCGGCTTTTGAAATGCGTGATCGGATTTCCGCTGCGGCCCAAAAGGTCAGTTATGGCGGCGATCTTTCTGAACTATGCGTTTCCACAATCCACGGTTTTTGCAACCGCATATTAATGCAGTATCGTCATTTGACGGAATTGGGTAATAACTATGAAACCCTTGATGAGCTGACCCAGCTTCTTTTTATCTTTGAGCACTTTGATGAAATCATCGGAACGGAGGAAGAAGGGTTATATCTTGGTCACTGGAGTACACGCTGGACAGCCATTGAAGGAGTGCGCGGTTATTTTGACAAGATAACGGAAGAGTTGATCAATCCAGCCCACCTCATTCAATCAAGTGATCTCTTTTTACAGCGTATTGGCAAAGCGTATCTTGCATATGAAAATTCCCTGTTGGCTAATAATCGAACGGATTTTGCCCATCTGCAAAGTTTTGTCTATAATCTCTTATCGGAACCTGCACAACGCCAAACAATCATTAATGATATAAGATATGTTCTGGTTGATGAATATCAGGATACAAACTATGTCCAGGAACAACTTCTCCTGAAACTTGTTGAGGGAAATGAAAATATCTGCGTTGTAGGTGATGAAGACCAGAGTTTGTATCGTTTCAGGGGTGCAACGGTACGCAACATCCTTGAATTTCCGACACGTTTTAAGAAATGTCAGGTTGTTCAACTCACAACAAACTATCGTTCGCATAGAGATATTGTTGAGTGCTACGACCGCTGGATGGCCTCCAACAATTGGAAGAATCCAGGCGGAGTGCCGTTTCGTTTTGATAAGAAAATCGAAGCGCAACAGGGCGCGCATGCGCAATATCCCGCTGTAATCAGAATATGGGGTCGTGATGCCCGCGACGAAGCGGAAAGATTTGCGGATTTTGTGAATTATTTGAAAAGCAATGGCGTCATAGAAGATTACAGTCAGGTTGCACTTTTATTGCACAGCGTAAAAGAGGACTATAGCGGTCATTATATTTCAGCGCTGGAAGATCGCGGTGTTCCATCTTTTTGCCCAAGAGCGAGAGCGTATTTTGATAACCCCGAAATTCGCCTCATGATGGCTTGCTTTGCCGTTCTTTTTGGTTGGTATGGCGACGGTCGCGGTCAGGTATCGGGTTCCGTCGCGGAACTGGCAAGATATATCGATTCGGGTATCGTTGAGTTGGCGCGAGGACATGCGGCACCTCACCCGTTGTCTCTTGCACTTCAGGAATGGGTGGGTGAAATTGCCGGCCTGAAGACAGGCGAATCCCTCGATCTTCGTCCAGCGGATTATTTCTACCGCTTGCTAGCCCTTGACCCATTTAGTAAATCCGTGCGTAACGAAAACGCAGTACGCAATCTTGCCATCTTTTCTCAACTTCTGAATGTATTTCAAAATTATTATCATTATACGGTTGTTACGCACAGAAATAGAGAGATTCTGCGTTATCACCTGTTCAATAGTTTTCTGCGGTTGCTACATGACGGCGGCATCAATGAATATGAAGATCCTGATCTACCGTTTCCCAAAGGCTATGTGCAAGTCATGACGATCCACCAGGCGAAGGGATTAGAGTTCCCGGTGGTTGTGGCGGGTAGCCTCAGCACGCAATTGTCCAGCGCCAAGCAGATAGACCGAACACTTGCTTCTTTTTACCATCGCCCGCCATTTGAGCCCGAAAACAGGATTACACATTTCGACAGAATGAGACTTCATTACGTTGCTTTTTCCAGACCCCAAAAGATCCTAGTTCTAACTGCAAATAAACAGCCTAAAGCTCATTTTACGTCCATCTGGCAGGAACTGCCCCAGTGGCCTTACGTAGAAAAAGAACTACTGGCATCACAAACATTTGCCCTGCATGATCGTATGCCGGTCAAAAAGAGTTACAGTTTTACCGGCGACCTCAAGGTTTATGAAACCTGTCCGAGGCAATATCAATTCTTCCGGGAATATGATTTCACACCCTCGCGTTCCGCTGTGATCTTTTTCGGCCTTCTTGTGCATCAGACTATCGAAGAGATTCACAGAATAGCCCTGGATCGAAAGCTTCACACCTTAAACGAAGCGAAAATCAGGGCAATCTTTGATCGAACCTTTCGCTTCCTTTCTTTAAGCGACGTCCGTCCGATTGGCGATGCGGCGCGTAATATGGCTTTCCGGCAGGTGATGAATTATTTTAAGCAGAATCAGGAGGAAATGCGTCGGGTAATCCAGACGGAGGTCGATGTTTCCATTGAAAAAGACGGCTACATTCTGATGGGAAAGGTTGATTTACTCTTGGGATCAGATGGAAAACTGGAATTACTCGATTTTAAAACGTCGGAGAGAAGCGCGAACCCGCTTCTTCTGGAAACATACGAAGATCAACTTTGTACGTATGCGCATATCCTGGAACGACGTCATGGAAAAAGGCCGGAGCGCTTGCTGCTTTACTGGACAGCGGAAGAAACAAAGGATAAGGCGCTGATGGAAATACCATACTCACAGGACAAAGTTGAAGGCGCGGGCAAACGATTTGATGCGGTTGTGGGAAAGATCAAAGCACGGGACTTCCGGATTTTAAATTTACCTGAAAAAAAGGTTTGCAAAGAATGTGACTTGAAAAGGTTTTGTGCGACTGACGGGATATTAAAATGAGTGAAGCAAAACATTTGTCACGCAGTATTGATCACTTGGGCGATCTTGGCGCTAAACTTAGAGATCTTCAAGGCTTTGCTACTCTGGCATTTGAGCTTATTCAAAATGCGGATGATGTGCCCGGCGCAACAGCAATGAGTTTTGATGTTTGTGAAGATGCTCTGATTGTTGACAATAATGGCGTATTCAGCGAATGCCCAAAAGTTGAAGAATACGAATGCCCATGGAAGTCAGACCAGGCAATAGACCACCGTTGCGACTTCCACCGTTTCCGCCGTATCGCTTCAGGCGATAAACGTCGCGAGGCCGATACAACAGGCGCTTTTGGTATTGGTTTCATTGCTGTGTACCAAATCACTGATACGCCGGAGTTAATATCGGCGGGTCGGCATTGGATTCTTCAAGAAGATAAGCCAGAAGATCAAAGGATCGAAGTATGTCCTGGCTGTGCTAAATGCAGGGCATCTGATTTACCGGGCACGCGGTTCATTCTGCCTTGGGCGCACGATTCAAATTCGCCCATGCGGAAAGGTTTACAAGCCGAACCAGTGTCACCGGACGCGCAACAGCGGTTTCTCAACGAACTGGAGCAAACACTCCCTATTGCGATGCTTTTTCTCAAAAGGATCACAAATATTGAGGTTAAGTGGAATGGGTGCATTCGACATTCTTTTAAGCAAGAAAAAGACCGTCTCTGGTATATGATAGAAGGCGACTTTGCCGAAATTGCCGGCACACTTCGCGCTAAACATCCGCAGCGCATAGAAGAAAAGAAATCAGCAAAAGTTACCCTTGCCATTCCTATCAACGATGATCCGACCGGACTGCTTTGCGCTTATCTGCCCACGCAGCAAAATACCAAACTTCCTTTCCATATCAATGCAGACTTCTTTACAACGAACGATCGCAAACGCATACACCTTGCCGATGGATTTCAGTCTGAATGGAATCGAGCTGCGCTAAAGGCTGCAGCCTATGCAATGGCCAATTCTATTGAACGATTGACAACATTATTGGGTCCGAAAAGATTCTGGGGTTTTTTGAATACCTTGAAACAGGTAGCTGATTTAGAACACGGTGAACCTACGTATGCCGAATTTTGGAAGGCCGTTGAACCGCGTTTAAAGGCGGAAAAAATCGTTTACACGACGAAAGACGAGTGGATTAAGCCCCATGAAGCCATCCTGCTGTCGCAAAAGGAAGAAGCATTTGCAATTTCTGTATTAGAGGCAATGGATTTTAATATTGTAAATGAAGATTTGCGCCCCTATCAGACACTTCTTCGTCTTGAATCCATTGGAGTGCCTCTCCTTGATATAGGTCGATTATGTATCAAATTAACCACTGATGGTTTGATCAAACGCACAGAAACGACAAATCTACCAGTTTATCTTTCTAAAAAAGCTTTTCGAGAAGGATTGTGGGCACACATCTCCTTGTTACTTGAACGGCAGCAGCGCACACTTAAAGTGAAAGAAGAAGATGAAAATCGACTAAGGAAGGTTGCACTGGCACCTGGAAGTGACGGTGCTCTATGGCCATGCTCCGAGATTAATAAGGCCGATAAAGAGACTGTATTGTTATTTCAGTCATGCGGTAACGCCATCCCATTTGTCGGGGAAGATCCCGCATTTTCTTCTCTCTCTTATCTGTGTCGAAGATTCGATGCAGCCGCGGCCATTCAAATTCTGATGAATATTGATGGTAACGTACTGGAGTCGGCCTGGCATGCTCGCAAATTAGACCTGGTCAAACTCTTCGGATGGTTTGAAAATAATAAAAAGGACATCCTTGAAAACACAAATTTAAGGCACGGGTTTGCCGGACTACCCATATTTCCAAGTTCCGGCAAACTGCACCAGATGAATGCGCTTGTTTTACCCGGTGATTTTATTGATAACTTGCAACTTGCTGAAATTGTCGATCTCACCGCGCTTGGCGGACGACGTGAATTTTTACAGGACCTGCAGATGCAGGTTTTGGACTTTCGCACTTATGTTCTTTCACTCATACCCTTGGCCTTGAGCAATGAAAGCCTGAATACAGAGAAACGGCGTTCGGTTGTCACACTTCTTGCTAAGCGCCTGGGAGAAATTAAAGATGATCAGGAAGTGCAAAATACGCTCGTCAGTTTATCTTTAATTGAATGTACAGATGGTAAGTTTCGCAAAGCATCACAATGTTATTTTGAGAGTGCATCCGTCAATGAATGCCTTGCGAATGGTGTGCACTTTGTTCTGCTTCGAGATAATGACAGCGCTTCGATACATGACTTATATAATTGGCTGGGTGTTGCCAGCAAGCCACGCCCTGCAGATTTACTGGAACGAATAAAAAATATTTCAGGCCTTCCTTACACAGCAGACAATTCGCGGATTATTGAAAAAATATTCATGTATCTTGGAAAGACCTTTCATGACGAACTTCCAGCAGTATTGAGTGATTTGACTATATTGGCATGGCTTCCTGCACGGGGCAAACAAGACCGGTGGTATCGCCCTGGCGAAATATATGCTGTGTTTCAGTCCTATCTCTTTGAAAGCCAGGCATTGTTCCTTGATATACCGCAAAAGGTACAGCAAGACAGCAGTCAATTCTTAAATTTGCTCGCGATTAAAACAGCACCGTCCATTGGCCTCATTGTAAAGCACATTCTCTATTGTTGTGACAAAGGATTGTCTGTGCATCGGGATGTATACCGTGTCTTAAATGACAAGGCAGATGATCCAGCTTTGAATCAATTGAGTGGTAAAAAATGCCTTAATATTGGCAATGCTTATCTTTCTCCGAACCAGGTATTTTGGGGTGATCATCCCTTTGGACGCTATAGGCAACGCCTCAGTGACGAGTTGCGTTCACACAATAATTTTATGCAAAAAATCGGTGTGCGTGATGTCCCTAATCACGAAGATGCCCTCAAGGTACTTGATGAAATAGCCAAAGAATTTGGTAACGTGAATATGCCGCTCGATGATGAGGCGCATGCTGTTTTACTGCTATGCTGGCGGATGATTGAAAAGGCTTACGATGCAGAGAAATTATCTGCGGTTGATATTGCCGTACTAAATAAACAGAAATGTATCGCCAATGCTGATAAATTACTTTATCCGCCTGAGTGGATTTATTTTGAGAATAGAGCGGGTCTGGCAGCAAAATTTGATGGTTTCTTAAAAGGCAATGTTATCCCGAAACCTCTAGGTGCAGCGAGGGCTATGATTGCCGCAGGCGTTCGAACACTTGGATCAGCCGTCGAGATACAACTACTTGACTGTGCCAATCCCTCCGAGGATTCAGAAATGTCATTGAGAGTTGTTGAACGAAAAAACCAGTTTGGTCGTGTAATAGAATCGCAAATGCCCGGTTCTGGGACGATAACGGCTCTGCAACGTTTGGAAGCACTTCAGTGCATGGCAACAACGTCTCTCATGATCCGCTATCATCTGAATACATTTAACCGGACATTGGACAGTCAACCGGAGTCCGTGCCGGCGCTTTACCAAAGAGCGCCGGCTTGCCTGTATTTTGTAAAGAAGAATGGCCGGACTGCCTCTTGGTCTGCCATTGCAAGAGAGTTAGCCATTGCCTTGTTTCCCGAAGAAGATCCGGGGAAGATTGCCGCGGGGATTAAGGAAGTTCTTGCTGCCGAATCAGCCGCCGACGCTACGGCAACTTTGAACGAACTGGGCTTTGCGGGGTTAGATACTGTAATTTCTGAAACCCCAGAGGCGAGACCGTCGGCAACCAGCCTTGGAAATGATGTCCTTGTAGGAGAAATGCCGCCATCCACGGCTGACGATTTGTCTTTGCCGAACAAACCATCGCCAGAGACTGCTGCGGATGCTGTCGAATCCATTCTTGGGAAAGGAACACGGCCCCCCACAAAGCCGATTACGGGCCTTGATTCCGAACCTGTGCGGGTGGGCGGCGGAAAAAGTAAAGAGGCAAAGTCAAGCGCTGGGAAAAAGAGCACGCGGCCTGTTCTAAGAAGCTATGTGCCATCGCCGGACGCGAAAAATGACGTATCGACTGGAAGCGATGATGGAGAAGATCATGCGCGAAATCATGTTGATATTGCCGGTGTGCGGCATGTACTTGATTATGAGACAAACACTGGCAGAATACCCAAGGAAATGCCACATAAGAATCCTGGCTATGACGTTGAATCACGGAATGCAAAAGGTGAAGTGGAACGATACATAGAAATTAAGTCTCTATCTGGCCGGTGGAATCATTCTTATGCGACATTATCGAGGCCTCAGTTTGATAAAGCGACAAGCCTTGGTGACGCCTTTTGGTTATATGTTGTCGAAAATGCAGAATCCGATAACTACCAAGTTCATCGTATTCAGAATCCAGCATTAAAAGCCAATCATTTCATGTTTGATGACGGTTGGAGAAGTGTTGCGGAAATAGATGATCAGCAAACCCTGGGCGACGAGAATACCGGAGAAGAAAATGAAGATTAAGCGCCAAATATTAGAAATAATGGACCGTGACGTTCTTAAAGACGTGATAGAGACACTGGAAATTGATGACGTCGATCTGCGAAGCTATAAAGCAATGTCGGATAAGTTGTCACGGTCTCATCATGCAACGCCTGAATTCTTATTGGAGTACCTATCCGAAAAGCAGGTTAAAAGCATCTGTGAAGAAATAGGCGTAAACCCAATCGGTCGAAGAAAAACGCTAATCAAAAGATTACGTTCACACATTAAAAGAGAAGCGAAGAAACAAGCGCCAGTGGCTGATGTAAAAACGAATAAAACAAAAAAGCGGCAAACCACAAGAAAAAAGGAGTCCAACATGACCACAGAATCAGATAACCATCACATTGACACGGAAAAAACTCCGGTGCGGCTGCCTGATCCCCCGGCTGGAATGATGAGGGTTACGAAATCGGAGCTGGTCTGGCCCGGAAAATATAATGATGACGGCACACTGAAAGAAGTCCCCAGAGTGAATCTTCCCTTTCAGGTCATTGAAACCGTCAATGAAAGCCGGGCGACCAGGGAAATCCAAAAATCCAAAAGTATTGGTCTTTTCGACATCTACGAAGGAAAAGAAGGCGATACCTTTGAGGATGGCTGGCGGAATAAACTAATCTGGGGTGACAACCTGTTGGTGATGGGGTCACTCTTGGAAAAGTTTGCGGGGAAGGTTGACCTTATTTACATCGACCCGCCGTTTGCGACAGGTACAGACTTCTCATTTACGGCAGAGATCGGAGAGAAAGGAGAAGAAATATTCAAAGAGCAGTCAATCCTTGAAGAGAAGGCATACCGGGACACTTGGGGTGATGGTAACAATTCTTATTTGGGGATGATGATCGATCGACTAACTCTGATGCGCGATCTCCTAAACCCCACAGGAAGTATCTACGTGCATTGTGATTGGAGAAAGAACAGCATTATTCGATTGATATTAGATGAAATATTTGGGAGTGAAAGATTTAACAACGATATTATTTGGCATTACGAAAAGTGGACAGCTTCCAGTAAAATACTGCAAAAAAATCATGATTGCATTCTTCAGTTTACGAAAGGTCCTTCTTGGATATTTAATGAACAAAGGGAAATTACTGATAACCTCAAGGAAAAGTATGAAAAAGGATATCTCATTGGAGGTGGTGGAGGGTCTACAGGACTAGTTGTTTACGATAGAGACGATCCCAAAGTAAAGAAACTCATTGCAAGTGGTAAATTTAAGGTCGTTTACGCCGATACAACTGGAAAGCCTATCAGCGATGTTTGGCGAATACCTTTTATAAATCCCGTCGCTAATGAGCGTTTAGGCTACCCCACCCAAAAACCAGAATCGCTGCTGGAGCGCATTATCAAAATATCCAGCAATGCTGGTGATCTCGTCGCAGATTTATTCTGTGGTTCCGGTACAACTCTTGCTGTAGCCGAAAAGCTCGGCCGCCGCTGGATCGGATGCGACCTCGGCCGCTGGGGCATTCACGTCACCCGCAAGCGATTGCTCGGCATCGACAACTGCAAACCCTTTGATGTGTTAAATCTTGGTAAGTATGAACGTCAATACTGGCAGGGTGTCACCTTTGCCAGTAACGGAAAGAACGTGACTGAACGAGCCCTGTATGAGTATCTGGCTTTCATTCTGAAACTTTATGGTGCGCAGCCTGTAACGGGCATGGCGCACATCCATGGCAAAAAAAGCAAGGCCATGATTCATATTGGCGCGGTGGATGCGCCGGTGACCATCGCGGAAATCGACGCCGCCGTGACGGAGTGCGGTCTGCTTAAACAAAACGAGTTGCACATCCTGGGCTGGGAATGGGAAATGGGTTTGTACGACCTGATGGTGGAAGCGGCCAAAAAGAAAGGCGTAAAGCTTCTGCTCCTTCAGATTCCCCGCGAAGTCATGGAACAGCAGGCTGCCGCCAAAGGCGACGTGCGCTTTTTTGAACTGGCTTATCTGGAAGCCGACATCAAACAGCCAAAGAAACTTTCCGTCAAGGTGGCCCTTAAAGATTTTGTTATTCCGAATACGGAACTGATTCCGGAAGAAGTGCGCAGCAAGGTAAAGAAATGGTCGGACTACATCGACTACTGGGCGGTGGACTGGGATTTCCAAAACGATACTTTCATGCAGGGATGGGTGGCCTACCGCACCCGCAAGGAGCGCAAACTCCCGCTTGAATCCGATCAACATACCTATGAAAAGCCGGGAAAATATCGAATTCTGGTCAAGGTGATCGACATTTTCGGCAACGACACTTCACAGGCTTTTGATGTGGAGGTGAAGTAATTATGCCTAGATCCGTTATATCCTACGATAAAGAGCTTCCGGAAATTCCCGGACGCGTGCCCTGGACAAAACCCACTTCCTATCTTGTTAAGGACGGTGCCGTTGACTCGGGCTGGCGCGTGGAGACGTCCTGCCGGCGGCCCACCGGCATGCTGCTGGTCAGGAAAATTCGCACGGCTGTTGATGACTGGCGCGATCAGGGGTATCCGGGTGCATCGGAAGTGACCCGCCGCCTCTTTGCCTACTGGTTTGATGAGGATCACGAGGTGGCAAATTTCTCAGCACCTTTCCGGTACTATTTCTGCCAGCGCGAAGCCATTGAAACTCTGGTCTGGCTGGCTGAAATCTACGGCCGGAAAGATGCAAAAGATTTAATTATGACGCATGCCGAAGTCTTCAAGAAAGATCTTTTCTTAGACAATATTGCATTCCAGACGACCATGGATGGCAGGCGGCAGATCCGCCGTTACGTTCCGGAGTTGGAAAGGGATGGTGTCCAGGACCTTCCGCCGGATGATCTGCGTCGTTACGCCTTTAAAATGGCAACGGGCTCGGGTAAAACCTGGGTGATGGCGATGGCGGTGGTCTGGTCCTACTTTCATAAAAAGCGCATTGCCGGATCGCCCCTTTCAACCAATATTCTTATCGTCGCCCCAAATGTCATTGTTTACCAGCGCCTGGCAAAAGACTTTGCCGCGAACCGCATCTTTTATGAATTGCCTTTGATCCCGCCGGAATGGCGCGGCTCGTTTTCACAGAAAGTGATTTTACGCCGTGAATCCACGGAACCGGACGCTTCCGGCAATCTATTTTTGACAAATATCCACCAGCTTTATGAATCGCGTGATCAGGAATGGAATCCTGTAAATTCAGTTGACGCATTACTGGGCCGGAAACCGGTTAAAGACCTGGCTGCTGGGCAACGGTCGATGCTGGAAAGAATAAAATCCTTGAAAGACCTGGTCGTGATGAACGACGAGGCCCACCACGTCCATGACGAAGATCTGGCCTGGAGCCAGTCCTTATTGGCCATTCATCGGTCATTGCCGCACGGAATGGGGCTATGGCTGGACTTTTCGGCAACCCCAAAGGACCAAAACGGCATGTACTATCCCTGGACGGTTTGCGATTACCCACTCGCTCAGGCGGTGGAAGATCGAATTGTCAAAGCGCCTCTGATCGTCACCAAGGAAGACGACCCGAAGCAGCCCAAGAAAGATCCGGATCATGTTACCAAAGATAATATTGCCGAGAAATACGGCTACTGGTTGAGAGCCGCCGTCCAACGCTGGAAAGAACATTGGAGTGTTTATAAAAAGCTAAGCACCAAACCCGTTCTCTTCATTATGGCGGAGAAAAATGTCTTTGCCGATGCCTTGGGAGAGTATCTCTGGAAAACCAAGGAATTCGACTTTAAAGAATCCGAAGTGCTTGTGATCCATACCGATGCCGCAGGTGAAGTGACTAAAAAGGATCTGGATTTGGCCCGCGAAATGGCGCGGGACATTGATACAAATAAAATAAAAGCCATCGTCAGCGTGATGATGCTGCGTGAAGGTTGGGACGTTAAAAATGTTTCCGTCGTTCTTGGATTGCGGCCCTTTACGGCAAAGGCGGAAATATTGCCTGAGCAAGTCATTGGGCGTGGTTTGCGCCTGATGACGGGTGTCACGCCTGATCGAACCCAGACACTGGAAGTTTTGGGCACGCGTAATCTTCTGAATGTTTTAAAAACCCAACTGGAAGCTGAAGGCGTTGGGGTAGGAACAACCAAAAAAGATCCACCGCGGCCGATTATCATCGAAGCCGTTCAGGAACGTATGGGTTACGATATTGGAATTCCAATCACAAAACCGAGACTGGTTCATGACATCCGTAAATTATCGGATCTTAAGGTTGGTGACCTGTCCCCGATCTTTGAACAGGAAGAGCTTGATGAGATTTATCGTGTAAAACTTCGTCTGGAATTTGCAACTACGGAAACGGAAGTTCATCAAGCGGACATCACAGCGGGTGAATTGCCAACGCAGCAGCATTTATTGAGTTCCGTCACCACCAAGGTCATTGATCGGGCCAAGCTGCCGAATCGCTTTGCTGAACTCTATCCAATGGTTAGAGACTATGTCGCAAAACGTTGCTTCAATCGCGATGTAGATTTGGAAAGTGAAGCTATCCGCTCACATCTTTCCCGGTTGGATATTCAGGAGGGTATTGCAAAATATCTGGCACGTAAAATATCAGAATTAACGATTGACAGGCGGGCGATTGAATTTGAACGCGCGGATTATAAACTGTCGCAGACTAAACCGTTTAGCTGGCGGCGCAACCTGCCGCCGCTCACAGCGAAAAAGACGATTTTCAATTATGTTGCTACCTATAACGATTTTGAACGACGTTTTGCCGAGTTTCTGGACAAGGTATCTGATGTCAAACGATTTGCGGCGTTAGGTACGACGGAACAGGGCGAATCAGGCACACAGTTTAGAGTCGATTACATAAAACCTAGCGGAGCTATCGGTTTTTATCATCCTGACTGGGTGGTTGTACAAAAGACACCGGGCGGTGAGATCAATTGGATCATCGAAACGAAAGGGCGCGTATGGGAAGGAACAAGCGATAAAGATCAGGCCATTGATCTTTGGTGCCAGCATGTCTCAGAAAAGACAGGCGAGCCCTGGCGATACAAGCGAATCAATCAGGTAGAGTTCATGGGGGTTACCTGGGGGACGTTTGATGAATTGATCACCGATGTAAAACCCGGATTGCTGTAATTATTATTTTGATTTTTCATGGATTGATATGGCACTTACTGAACAACAGAAGAAATGGGTTTCCGGAAGACAGTAATGAGTATGGAATTAGCAAATCTTATGTTTAATTTTTTGTGAGGTGAATGAGAGGCAATGGCAATCATCTCAAAACATAATGAGAAATCCTTAGTGGGGAAGATTCTCAGATTCACATTCGACAGTCCCGGTATCCCAGACAAATATTTTGAGGTTGTATGTTTTGATGGAAAGAAGTGCTTTTGCAAAGGAAAGGTCATTTCTGGCAAGGATATTTTGATTGGAAGTAACCTTAAGCTTTTTGGTGAATGGAAGGTGAATGAAAATCCAAAATATCGAAACCTCGGAATGCAATTTTATTTCAAAAACTATGAAATATTACCTCAGATGGAGTTGACGCCACAAACCACACCAGAACCCTACCGAATTCATAACAGTGCATTGCCGACTCAAAATCAGGAAGAAGTCAAGGGCTATATTGTAAGTTTCATGCCATTTACAAACAATTACAAGATCTTTCTGCTGCGCTCAATTGACGGGCGTGAATTTTGGTGTCAGGGTACTATTAATCCTAGCAAAACACCTTATGAGAATGATAAAGTATATCTCGCAGGATCTTGGCGCATCAATTCCCACCACCCAGAATACGGCAAGCAGTTCTACTTTACTTCTTACGAAATCATTGCTCCTGGAAAGCCGGAAAAAGTTATCAGGCGACCAAGAACAGGTGACGCACAAATTGCATCAACAGCTGTTGGAGATACTGTAGGAGAACAAGTAGCCGCGCACCTTAAAGCAATTGGCGCCCTAAAAATGACTTATCAGTTCAATAAACCGATTCATAACACAATATCCCAGCATGTATTAAAGCAACTTAATGACCGGGTCATTCTTGCTGCAGCGGAGAAAAAAGATTTCTATTTTTTGACAGCGTTGCTGGATAGAAAAGTATCAGATACAAAAGTTCAATTGTTTCGTCGCTCGAACCAGGATTTTAAAACTCGTCTTCTGCAGTGCTGGAACGATGCTTACTATGAACTTAACGAGGTTATTAGTGATATCAGGCATGCACTTTCCGACGGCCGACTTTTAAAAACGGTATTCACGAAGAGCAAAGCATTTCAATATCTAAAAGAAAATATTCCTGGCCCACATGGCTTCGATCAACTTTTGGTTTGTCTAAAAGTTATGCGAGACAAATACAATATGGATGCAACTGTCAAGATAAGCGATTTGCTCAGCGGAGCCACATATGAGAAAGTGTTGAAGCAATATTTAATAAATATCCCTGGCGTAAAGCACAAAATCGCCAACTGGGCATTGACTAATATAACAGGTCACTGGTTTGTGATAGATGAACCAAACATCAAACCCATGATCAAGAAGGACCTGGCGGATAAAATACCATCACATCTGGCAATTGAGTCAGCTAATGCCGATGCAATATTTGAGTATTGGTTCGGTAAATTAGATGAAATGAAGAGAGAATATGACAGATTTTCACAGGAGAAATTTGTGGATGCTTTCCCTGATTTTCCGCCGACGGCTTGTGAATATCTTCCTTTTATTGCGACCCAGTATCTTTGGTTTTATGGAAAAAAAATAAATATGGCAAAATCAAGACCCAAAGCAATCTGGGCTGTGGCCAAAGAATATGAATTCGTGGTTCCCGTCATTCCAAAATCAAATATTAACGGATCGATATTTAATCCTTGTAATATTGATTGGCAAAAAATCCAATCCATTGAAGATTTAATTACTGCTCTTCCGGCGGATATCAAACCGAAAACGCTATGGAAAATTGTTCCTGAACGACTGAAAGAGGAGATTGTTACAAAGGCACGCTATTTATCAGAGGCAAGAAGTTTTGCTGCACCCGCAGAATGGGATGGCAGTCTCAAACAGGCTCTTTTATTAATGGCAAACGAGAGATTACCGAATGGATTTAAATATTGGATTCTAAAAATAACGGCCGGTCATTGACGAGAAAGGGTGCCTATAAGATCGATAAAGGAATGAAGAATTAATTTGGTTTTGAGAATAAAGACATGAGACGCTTAACTATCCAGCAAGAGCAAATTCGTATTCACACATTTTCCGGCATTGCTTTTGATTTGCTGAACCCGCAACCCGAAATGATTCTTATAGAAGACATAGCTCATTCGCTTGCCCTCATTAATCGTTTCAATGGCGCTGCAATTATTCCATACAGCGTTGCGCAACACTCGCTATACATCGCTGGCCTGTTGCATCCCAAACTCAAGCTTCACGGTCTTTTGCATGATGCAGCAGAGGCGTATGTTGGTGATATGGTCAGTCCCCTTAAGAAAATCATGCCCGAATACAAAGAAGTCGAAGCAAGAATTTCCAGGATTGATGCGGATGTATTTGGTTTGTCGTATCCGGCGCCATTAGAGGTAAAAAAGGCTGACCTTGCAGTTTTGTCCGCTGAACGTGAGCAAGTTCTGCACCCTTCCTATGGGCCGTGATATAAAGAATTTCCGCGTCCCGCTGATATTCGCATAGAGGAAATGACCTGGATTCACGTCAAGGAGGTGTTTTCAACTGAGATTCTCTCACTGTGCCGATAATTGAAATTTGTCATTTCCCCCAAGGGATGATATGAAATATTCGTGGCGTTGTAATTATTTTTATCGTCCGCCATCCCTCGTCATTCCTTCACTTCCGATGGTTAATCCAATATTATCAATATAGAACCAATCACCCAAGCAACCCTTTTTTCTTCTCTCCGCTATATTTTTTCTCTACAAGCCGCTGTAATACTCCACCGTTTTTGACTGTTTTCTCAAACAAGTTTACCCTTCCCGCCAACACGAGGAGGGTTTTTTTATGGTTCACATCATCCCTAAAAGCGGCTTTGCCCGAACATACCTGATTGAAGAAGATAAAAATATTATGGCCGTTGATGTGGGCAGTATCGGAGCGGCGCGAGAGATCGAAGTCTATTGCGCCGACGTTCTACGATCATCCAGCCGGGCCATCCGCTGTATCGCTGCCACCCACTTTCACACCGATCATATCGGCGGCATCGGCTCACTACTGCGGACTTGTCCCTCAGACACCAGAGTTATGTTTCATCCTCTGGTTCGGGGGTATCTTGCCGGAACCCGGGAGCTGCCTCCCATGAAAAACTGGATAAGCGGCCTGCTGCCCACCGTAGTTGCCAGTCTGCACAACCTGAAGATTCCGGCCGATCTTACCGTGGAGACTATTTCCGGCATCCCCGTCATCGGAATGCGCGGCCTCTCCCGCCTTCCTTATGCATCGAATATCCGCTATTTCGAAGCCGATCCTTCGACAAGCTCAGGACAGCGCCATTTGTCGCGTTATCCTCTCGGTTTTGGCGATTGGGAAGTCATCGCCACACCCGGCCACACCGAAGATTCCGTCTCGTTTTATAACGACGTCACAAAGGAACTGATTTGCGGCGATCTGATCATCGGCGCTCAAGACGGCACTGGCCATCTCAATACCTTTTTCCAGGACGAGATTACTATCCGGGAGACATTCGTCACGCTCAAATACACCATCAGCCCTCTGTCCATCTATCCGGGGCATGGCGGAGTTATCAAGGACAATGAAAACGCTTTCCGGAAAGTGAGGGAGTTTCAGGCATGATTAACTTTCCCGATATTACAAAGTTTCAGCGAATCACCCTGACGCCCGGCATGAAGCGGTGCCCTGAGCCCTTCGACAAGCTCAGGACAGGCTCCGTCGAAGGGTTAATTGTCATGTCCGACATGCACAAGGGCGACGGTTCCGGCGCCGACGACTTCGCCCAAAATTCACTGATTTATTGCCGCGCTCTGGAGCATTACCTGGAAAATGATTTCACTTTTGTCGAGTTGGGCGACGCCGAGGAGCTTTGGGAAAACGACAAGTTCGAGCAAATTTACATCACCCATGCCGACACTTACGACCTGCTTGCTAAATTCCATGATCCCGATCCAGAAAAGACCCGCTATCTCAAGGTCTGGGGCAATCATGATCTTTACTGGAGAAACAACCAGAATATCTATCAGGCCATCTTCCCCGGCATCCGGATACACGAAGGCATCATTCTGAACGACAATATCCTGATGATTCACGGACATCAGGCCGATCCGGTCTGCTGTGGAACTATCTCCTCCGCCTTAAGCCAGTTCTTTGTTGACCACATCTGGGCGAATCTTCAGAAAACCGGCGTGAAGGACTTTACCACCCGCGCCGCCGGTAATCCCGGCATCGGCGACGAGGTGGATAAGCGCCTTTATGATTGGGCTACCTGCAACAACAAAGGCATCAGTACCATCATTGCCGGTCACACCCACCGGGCTGTTTTCGAGAACCTTTCGCTGACTGAAATGCGTTTGCAGGCTTTCAAGAAATTATTTCCGAAAAGAACCAACCGAAAGACAGACCGCAACACCTGTTACTTCAACACCGGCTGCTGTGTTCATCCCCGGAGCATTACCGGTCTGGAAATCACCATGACCGACGGTGTCCTGAGCTCTGAGCCAGCTGCGCCACCCGCAGGGGTGGTCGAAGGGTCGAAGGGCAAGATCAACTTTCAATTAGTCGAATGGAAATTTTGCACGACAGGCATGGCGGTGTCCATCGGGAGGGTGGAGCTTTGAAAAGATAGGCTGAAGACTGAAGGCTGAAGGCCGAAGGTAAAGCCTTTGAACCTTAAACCTTAAACCTTGAATCTTGAACCACGAATTACCAAAGGAGGATATAATCATGCAAGTTCCAATATCAGTAAAGAAAGCACAGACAAAAATACCGGGACCCGCCAGGGCAAAATGGACATTCATGGTCTTTATGGCCGGCGACAATAACCTGGATGAGGCTGCCGTGAGAGACATTGCGGAGATGGCGCAGGCCGGTTCCACGCCGGATGTCCATATCATCGCCGAACTTGACCGGGCCGGCAACAACCCGACACAGCGGTTTCATATCACTAAAGGCGGCGGCATCAAGAAGGACGTTGTGGCCACGCTGCCCGAAACCAACACCGGCGATCCCGCTGTTCTTGCCGACTTTCTCAATTGGGGCATCCAAAACTACCCGGCGGAGCATTATTTTCTGGTGCTCTGGAACCACGGCAACGGCTGGTGGGAGGATGAACGCAAGAAAAAGGGCATCGCTTTTGATGATTCGCAGGGCGATTACCTCAACAATGCGGAACTGATTTCCGTTCTGGAAACCTTCCGGCTGGAAACAGGCAAAAAACTGGACATATTGGGCATGGACGCCTGCCTGATGACCATGCTGGAAATGGCGCACGAACTCAAAAACGATGTTCAGTTCATGGTCGGCTCCGAGATCGAAGAACCTTTTGAAGGCTGGCCTTATCACACCATCCTCAAATACCTGATAAAATATCCCCATGTTTCCCCGGGTGCGCTGGCCGAACGGGTGACCAAGCTTTATGCCGATTCCTACTTGAGAACCACCGAGGATGTCACTCAATCCGCCGTCGATCTCAGTAAAATCGATCTGATTGCTTCCAGAATGAATGACCTCTCCAAAGCTTTACTGGAGCATCACGATACAAACGCCGCTTACGGACTTGTTTCCGCCGCCTGGCGTCTTACACCCAAGTTTTACTCCAACATGTATCTGGATCTTTACCAATTTGCCGCCAACATCAAGAAGAAGTCGTCCGGCAATATCAAGGACAAGGCCGCCGCTTTGATGACATCTTTGGCGATCAGCTCCAAAAAGCCGATCATCGCCAACAACACAAAGGGCTCATTCGGCAACAAGATGAAGGGACTTTCCATCTACTTCCCGCCATCCAATGTCAACGCGGCCTATTACGAGCTTAACTTCTGCAAAAACAACCTGTGGGCGGAGTTTCTGAAGAAATACCATGCCCAGTATCAATAACCGGCAGATCGCCCTGAACATTCAGGGCAAAGGAGAGGCATACTCATGAACAAGAAAGTATTCATCACGGCAATATGTTTCATCTTTTTAATGGCGCTTTGCTCTCAAACTTCAGCGCAAAGCGGCAATCGGCAAGCGGGGCAATGCTCGTATCATGGCGGCTACAACAAGGACACCGGCAAATGCAATGACGGAACTTCGGCCGGAGCTTATGTAAACCCCGATAAACCGGAGAAACCCGATCCGGCGGAAAAGGAAAAGGCCAGAGCCTGTAAAAAGGCCACATCAAAATACAACTCCCTGGCCAACAGCAAAACATGGAACAGGATTCAATCACAGCATCTTGGCGACAGCGCCGACGATTGCATCGAGATGTGGGAGGAAAAATACGAACCCAAGATCGAAGCCTGCAAGACGGAAAGCTGCAAGGTCAAATACGAGGCCATCCTGCGCAAGAAAAACTACGAATGCGAAAGGGTTGAAGCCTGGGCGCTCAAGTGGGGCGAACAGGTGGAAGCGGCGGAAAGCGCCATGAACGCCGCGTGCGATTAAAGCAAACCACAATATTGCCCTGAAGATTCAGAGCAAAGCGGAACATGAATAAAATACACATCAAGGCATACGCAATGGTGAGAATTGAGGGAAAACAGGGACGCGCAGCTTCAACGACGGTGAAAAAGGCGTCCGTCGTCAACATGGGTTCTTCCCAGGGCGGAGCAGGCGGCCCTTATGATGTCTATATCGGACGAGGCGGCAAATGGGGAAACCCGTTTCCGGAAAAGCAATACGGCAGATACGGCTGCATCGTCGAATACGAGAAGTATCTGAAAAAGTCGCCTTTAATCAACGATCTGGCCGAACTGAAAGGGAAAACCCTGGGCTGTTATTGCGCACCCAAAGCCTGTCACGGGCATGTGCTTGCCGATCTGGTCAACAAGGAGCTGCGCACGGACAAAGCAGCGGGTAAAACCATGGCTTTTTCCGGCAGCAGAGACGCCCGGGGCGCAATGTATGGACAATCCGGCGTATCCGTCAACAGAGCGCTGGACGCCGGTTACCGGGCGGCCGTGGGCGGGGCGACGGGTGTGGACACTTACGTCGTAGGGCAGGCCATTTCCGGAGGCTATGCCGACAAGCTGGACATTTATCTGCCCAAGAACATCGCCGATCAGCCGCCCGAATACCGCTCTCTTTATGAAATCGCCCGCGACAAGGGCGCGAACATCATCGAGGGCGCCGGAGAAAACGCTGATTACAACAAAGCCTTGAAGCAAGCTGCCCGCAACATGGCGGAGAAAGCCGACGCCCTGGTCGCCATCAGAAACAACAACTCTCCGGGAACGGGCGAAGTCATCAAGGCCATAGCGGAAAAAGGAAAGCCGGTGATGCAGTTTTAGTTCAAAAACGGACTTTTCCGGATTGCCACCCGGATCAACTCCATGCTGGTTCCCATCGCAGTATTGCAGGCCATGGCCGACTACGAGGACTTCAAGAAAGAACTCATCAGGATAGATGCATTGAGAAAGAAACTCTCCGAGAAAACAGCGACGGAGAAAGAGATAAAAGAGCTTCTGGATGCCGGTTTCAGCAAAGAGGAACTGCAAAAGATACACGACGGAGGCTGGACGAAACTGGACGACGAGCAAATTGAAAAGGTCAGGCCATACACAACAAAACATTCCTACGCCCGTTACGGGAACCCTTATCACGATGAGACGGGCAGGTTTTGTTCAGAGTGCGAGTCAGTCGCTTAGCGCAGTCGGCGTCAGACGGAAAGGCGATTATGCCAGATATTTTATTCAACAAAGCGGAGGGCAGGCTGCTGATAAGGCCGGATAAAAGCATAACGGTCCAAGAGCTTCTTGCTCTGGAAAACTGGCTGAATGGTTATGTCGCGGGGGAAGCCTACAGGATATTCAAAGTCGGATTACGCGTTCATATCCTGCCCGATCCGGGGAACATAAAATTACTAAATCAGAAAGGGGAGGGAACATGATCAACAAATACGATCCACTGATCCGGAAAATAGCAGAAGAGGTCTGGCCGGGGCTGGACTGGAATATCATCAAGCATCAGGTCAATCAGGAAAGCGCCTTCAATCCCAAAGCGGTTTCCCAATGCGGGGCAAGCGGCTTGCTGCAGCTCATGCCGGCAACGGCGATGGAGCTTGGCGTTAAAACACGCGACGATCTCTTTGATCCGGAAAAAAACCTGCTGGCCGGGATTACCTATCTCAAAAGGCAGTATATGGCGCTCAAAGAGATTCCCGACCGCGATGAGCGGATCAAGTTTGCCCTGGCTTCCTACAACGGCGGGAGAGGCTACATCAATGCGGCGATCAAGCTGGCAATCCGGGCGGCAAAAGCCAAGGGAGAGCCTGCCTCGCTGACCTGGGCTGTCGTCAGCAGATATTTGTCAAACCCGGATTGCAAGTGTAACGGCAAGCGCCCTGACCACAAGCAAATCACGGATTATGTGAAAAGGATTTGGGGCGGCTACGCCATCGAAAAAGGAAAGTCATGAGGGCACAGCCATGAAGAAGAAACCAATGACGATGAAGAAATTAATGACGCCGAAACCGGAAGCGAAGCTGACAGGCAGATTCGTAATCATGACGCCTGACCCCCCGGAGGGATTCCGGACGCTGCCCCAAATATTCCTTGAAGATTTTGGTATTCGGCTCAATGAGGCAAGCGGGGAATGGTGGCGATTAGAGCAAAATCCTGTTGTCAATACAGAGCTTTTGGACAATCTGGAACACGATTTATACTATTACATCACCGCCGGCGGCAGCTATGGCAGCGGCGATGTCCGGCTGCCCCTGAAAGACATGGCCACCGGCGAAGTAACAGTGCCGGAAGGCTGGACTGGCCCATTCACCGATGCTGTGTGGTGGGATTGCGATACGGAAGGCAAAGTCCATGAGTTCCGCATATACTGCTATTCCAGAGAGCCTTATCACGCAAGCCAGATAAGCGTCTTTCTGACCAGAAATGCGGGCGATCCGACATTGTTTGCAACGCAGGATGGCGGATCAATACCGGAACCGGAGCCTGCGCAGGAGCCTACTCCGATTTCTGAACCCGAACCTGAACCGGCGCTTGGGCTTTCTGTATCTGCCTACCGGACACTTATTCAATTATTCATGGAAGACTTCGGCATTCAGATCCGCGACGGGGAATGGGCACCGGATGATTATCAGGAGGACGTTCCCGTTATTGACGCCGTCAAGGTTAATTCCTGTGACAGCGAGCTTTGCTATACCAAAGACAACAGTTTGTTGACAGGGTTCATGTATTGCGGCGCCGACACAAACGCTGATCCGGTCATCCATTACTTCAGCATTTACAATGCAGGGTTTGTTAGCGCCGTGAGCAATCCACCTTACTTCGATGTGCTGCTTAACAAAAGCAGCGATGGCTATTTATTCAAAAGATTAGGGACGCCTGATGTAATCGTGCCGGAAACATCGTCTGCGCCCGAACCTGAACCAATGGCAGTTCCTGATCCTATGCCTGTGCCTGCGCCAGTTCCTGATCCTGTTCCGGTTCCCGTCCCGCCTCCGCCCACGCCACCGGCAATGTCCGCGCTTCGGGAAGTTTACGAAACGCTTAGTCCCCAGCAACTATGCACGGTTGTCGGGCTGCGCACACTTCTGGCCAAACAACAGGGTATCTCCAAAAAGGAAGCCAAGAAGCAGTTAAGTGGAGTCTTGAAGGCTCTCAGCGATATTTCCGCCTTAAGCGGAAAATCGGAAATCTACGGTTTTGGTTGTTTTGCGGCCAAGAGGACAAAGGCAAGAACAGTCAAAAGCCATTTAGGCGGCTATTCCGGCACATACACTCTGCCCAAAACCACAAAATCCGTATTTAAGCCGGGCAAGGAATTGAAGGAAAAGATGTCTCTGGTCACCGGCAAAACTTACGAGCAAATCATCACGGCGCTGGAATCGCTGGATGCCGTCAAAAAGGCAAAGGCTGCCGTCAGGAAAGCGACCAAGAGGGGAGCAAAGGCAAAGCGAACCATTGCGCCCAAAGTCGCCGGGAATCAAACCGGCAAATAACCATAACCAGAAATTACAAAGGAGGAAGAAGAAATGACCAGTTCAGTAGAAGCAGCAGTAGGAGAAGTAGTGGATACGATGGTTGGGGCGCAGCCCGCATCTGAGGAAACTGCCCCGGCAACGATGGCAACCGCACCCACGGTGGAGGAAACCAAACTCGCATCGACCATATCGGCAAAAGAATTGATCCGGGACACCCAAAAACAGCTATTGGTCAAACTGATTGCCCAACGCGGCAATGTTTCCCAGGCCGAAGCGCGCGCCTGGTTTGACACGGTCTTTGCCGTGGTCGCTGACGCCATTGTCCTGCTCAGCAAGGTGACAATCACCGGGTTTGGGACATTCCGGGCCAAAGAGATCAAGGCCAGAATTGGAAGAAACCCGCGCACCGGGGAAGCGGTCAACATCCCGAAGTCCGTCCGGTTGTCCTTCAAGGCAGGCAAGACAACGAAAGCCACGCTGCAAGCCGCCGCCGGTGGCTCTCCGGCCAAAAAAGAGCGAATAGTGTCCGCTCAGGATGATGTCAAAAAAGCCAGGGCAGCCGTCAAAAAAGCAGTGGCCAAGAAGGTCAAGAAGGCCATCGTGAAAAAGGCAGTTAAAAAAGTCGTTAAGAAACAGACAGCCAAAAAGGCAGTCCGGAAGAAAGCCGGGAAAGCGAAGAAATAACAGTCGCGGATAAGATTCAGGATAGCTCTGAATCATCAGGGCTATCCGCACACGGAAACAACAACCAACCATCAGCCAACAAGGAGGAAACGAACAATGAGTAATAAATCAAATGATGAGGAAGTAACAGCAATGGAAGCAGCGCCGACAATGACCGGAGCAAGCAAAGACACCCTTTGCCGGGTGACGGCGGGAGCGCTGGCAACATCAATTGTCAATGCCAAAGCACAGGTAAACGCTGTCCTGGAATCCATTGTAACCATTATTCTGGCCCAGGGAGACAGCGACAAGCCGAAGCTGTCCATATCCGACTTTGGCACATTCTCCGTCAAGAAAGTCCCCGCCAAAGCAGGGCGCAATCCCAAAACGGGGGAAGCCATCACCTGTTCGCCCACGGTGCGGATTACCTTCAAACCCAGCTCCACGGTCAAGGATAAAGTTATCGCCGCCGTCTGGGCGGGCAAATCGCGGGCAGTCGCCGTGTCCGCAAAAGCGGCAATACCCGCAATCAAAACGCGGGCGCAGTCTCCGGAAAAGAAAGGCGGCGCCCCTTCGACCACACCTGCGGGTGGCGCAGATGGCTCAGGGCGCAGCTTGAGCTTGTCGAAAGGTTAAGGCCGAAACAATGATTAAAGCAATGTTTTCACCCACAGGTGGAATCTCAGCCGAAATCATGAGGACCATCGGGGCGGCGAAATCCAGTGTTGATATAGCCGCCTTTTCCTTCACATCGACCTATATTGCCAATGTCATCAAACGCATTTGCAAGAAGGGGCTGACGGTTCGGATCGTCTTCGACAAGGATTTCGCTGATAAAAAAACAAGCAAGCTCGACGAACTGCTTTCCGTCTATGGCGCAAAGACCCGGAAAGTCGATTTAAAGCATGGCTCCATGCACCACAAGTTTATCATCGTAGATAACATCATGCTTTTCACCGGCAGCTACAACTTCACCAATGACGCCGAGCGCAACAACTGCGAGAACGTCATCAAAACTGACATCCCCGAGATTGTGGCCGCCTACCGGGAAGAGTTTAATCGTGTCTGGCTGATAGGGCGATGCCCTGAGCTTGCTGTTCCGCCCGCAGGGGTTGTCGAAGGGAAATAATGCACAATGCGCTGAACTATCAGAGCAAAGCTTGCCATGAGCCCTGAGCTTGCCGAAGGGCCGAATTAGAGATTGATATGACGGATAACGCAAAACCAAAAGTAATGGCCATCGTCGGATCGCGCAATGAATCATTCTCGATGAGAGGGGAGACCACAAGAGCCGCGCAAAAAGCGCTGGACGCAGGCTGGCGCGTTTCCACCGGCGGCGCGAGGGGAACAGACGCCTCGGCCATAGCAGCGGCGCTTAAAGCGGGTAAAGCGGACAAACTGGATGTTTACCTTCCCGCCCGCATTAAAGATCAGCCCAAAGACGTCAGCGGCCTGCTGGAAGCCGCCAAACGGTCAGGGGCGAACATCGTGGAAAACTCCACCGGCAAGGCGGTATATGACGCCAATGGTAAATGCACAAACTATACGTCACTTCTCAAGCCCCGCAACACCCAGGTCATCAAAAACGCCGATGCCGCCGTTATCGTGCAGAACAACCAGTCGCGCGGAACTCAGGATGCTCTGCAAAAGGCGCTCAACGAGACCATCCCGATAAAAAAACTCACTTTTGCCGACGGGATACTGAAAACCGTCTCCAAATTCAATCTGGTTGGAGCAGCCTTAAGCACCATTTCCACGTTCCTGGAATACAAGGAAACGCAGGAATATTTCAAAAAAACGGAAGAACTGATCGAAAAATGGAAGCAGGGGCCGCCTTATTACACCCCGGAAGATGCCGAGGAATTACGGAAGCGCGGCATCGACGCCACCATGCCATATGAGAAAAAAGACTGGACTGAATATGACCCGTCACCAACCAAAGAAGACGTTAAGCATGCCTCAAGAGGCGGCGGATGCGGCGGCGGAAATCCTTATCATGATGAGCAAGGGCTGTTCTGTTCAGAAGATCAATGCGTGAATTATTGTGGATAAGATTGCTCTGAATATTCAGGGCAATCCATTACTCGTCATCAACAGCGCCCTTCGGCAAGCTCAGGGCAACGCCTATGGTTAAGCTTACATGGATGAAGACGTTAAAGAACTGACCAGGTTACTGACCCAAAGCCTCAAACCAGACAAAACGGAATCGAGCGTAACCGTGGGCGGGGCTGTCATTATCGGCCTGCTGGCCACGATGCTCGGTTTTCTGCTGGTCGGTTATATCAATAACGCCAACAGCATAACCAAACTGCAAGCCGAAGTGCAAATGCAGGCGGATTTATATCGCAATCTGCAGCAAGCACAGTCTCGTATTGAAACCATCCTGCTGGACATCAGGGTATCCCAAGCCGGCAAGCAAAAAGAGGGCAAGGGCAATGAGTAAAATGACAACCATAATCAAGATTTTTAAAAAAATTATGAAATTCATTAACTGCCCCGTGTTTATGACCAGAGACGCCATGAGAAGAGCAAAGCTGGCGCGCAAGCAAAAGGCGCAGGATTGGGCAAGAATCCAGAGTCTGGTTGGAAAACTGGACACAGCCAGACAGCAGTTGCGGATATACAAGGAATTCTGGGACTACTCCCCCGATGCATTCCTGCTGATCAGCTGTCCGGACGGCGCGATACTGGACGCCAATCCCGCCGCCTGCTCTTTGTATGGCTACGAGCATGAAGACGTCACCAGCCTCAACCTGGCCGATATTTCGGCGGAGCATGCCAGCACAAGGGCGGTCTGGGCGAACCGCCTGACTTATATCCCGATCCGGCTGCACAAAAACTCGGACGGGAGGAAAATCCTCATTACGGCCACGGTATCTTACTTTACCGATCAAGACAAAATGGTCGCCGCCTGCATTATCCGGCCAATCATTCATAAGCGGTCAACCGACGGAGTAATCAATGACGTGGATTTTGGATATGATGGAAATAAGACAGACCAAGCGGATCAGCCGGAACAGGCAAAAGATTAACCAAACTACATGGTCATGGTGATCCTTCGACTGGCTCAGGATGACAATACCTGTCGAGTGGTGAGTCCGTCGAGGTGTGAGCTCGTCGAACCATAGAAAGCGCAAACAATCATGAATATTTTGCTGATTTTTCCCAAATACCCGGACTCCTTCTGGAGCTTTACCCACACGCTCAAGTATGTCTCCAAAAAAGCGGTCTTTCCGCCAATTGGATTGCTGACAGTGGCCGCCTTGCTGCCCAAAGACTGGAGCATTCGTTTAGCTGACCTGAATATAAAGGAATTACCTGTCCGGGATACCATTGATGCTGATTATGTGCTGATCAGCGCCACAAATATTCAAATAGAATCCACAAACGAAATTCTGAAAGAGTGTCATCGGTTGCAGAAAAAAGTCATTGCCGGCGGGCCGCTTTTTGCCAACAAGCTTGATGAATATATCAACATCGTTGATCATCTTGTTTTGGACGAGGGAGAAGTGACGATCCCGCGATTTCTGGCTGATTTGGCCGCAGGGAATGCTCATAAGGTCTATCGTGCCGATAAGAATGAATACGCTTTGCTGCAAAATACACCAATTCCGCGTTGGGATTTGATCAATATCAAGCATTACGCCAGCTTAATGATTCAGCATTCCCGTGGTTGTCCTTTTGGCTGCGAATTCTGCGATGTTCCCTTGCTTTTCGGCAATATTCCCCGGATCAAATCGGATGAACAGATCATCCGGGAACTGGAAGCGGTTTACGATACCGGTTGGCGGGGCACGGTGTTCATTATCGCCGATAATTTTGTCGGAAACAGAAAATCCGCCCGGTCTCTGCTGCCAAAAATGGCCGCCTGGATGAAAGATCGCCAATATCCCTTTACGTTCTTCACGGAGTTATCCATTAACCTGGCCGATGACGACGAAATTATTCAGTTGATCGTCAATGCCGGGTTTGACAATGTGTTTATCGGACTGGAAACACCCAATGAGGAAAGTCTCCAGACAGTAGCCAAGAACCACAACTGCCACCGGGATATGGTTGCTGCGATCAAAAAGCTGCAAGCCGCCGGTCTGCAAGTTTGCGGTGGCTTTATTGTCGGCTTTGACCGGGATGATGAAAGCATCTTTGCCCGGCAGATCAAATTTATTCAGGAAAGCGGTGTAGTTGCTGCCATGATCGGCATATTAAACGTGATGCCCAATACCAGACTGTGGCAAAGGCTGGCGGAAGAGGGCAGGCTGCTGGATAAATTCCAGGTGGATAATACCGATGGGGGAATCAACTATATTCCGGTGATGGATAAAGATGCGCTGGCCTGCGGCTACCGCGATATGCTCACCACACTTTACAGCCCAAGAGTTTTCTATCAGCGAGTCAGCGAGTTTCTGAAATCATATCATCCGGCGCCGATTGTCCGGAAAGAAAAACACATTCTTGAAAACACAAAGGTTTTATTGAAGTCCATTTTCTACCTGGGCATCCTGGGCAACGGCGCTTCCCAATGGTTCTATTGGAAGATGATGATAAAATCTCTGATCTTTTACCCCAGATCATTTTACGCCGCCATCCAGTTCATGATCTACGGCGAACATTTTCGAAAAGTGGCCAATGATATGGCGGTTCGCGAGAAAGAATACGGCAAACCAAGAAGGCATTGAATATTCATGGCGTTGTTGAATATGAGCAAGTGGGTTATGGGTATTTTAGCTCATTCATCTACCTAATCATCACATTAGCCGATCTTGTCAGGTCAATTATTACGGAAAGAAAGTGTGCATATTGTGTCATGCCATTCGCCCATCATTTGAGGCCTATTTATCTGTCAGCAATTTCTTTATATTTCCTGTCTGAGACACACAAAAAAACTAACAGAATTACTCTTTATTTTTTTCAAACTCCGGAATCTGCAATTCAATCCTTTTGTTTTTCGGCATCCATCTTTCAGTCGCTATCTCTGAATACGTTTTTTGTTTATGGTAATCTTTCTGACGCTCTATGGCATGCCATTTATCAAAATCTTCCCGCCATCTAAGCGCCTTCTTTTGCCAGGCAAGACATGTTGAACGCAGCCAGAATTCCAGTTCGGATGAAAATGGTTCTGTCACAGGCATCGGCGGTATTAAGGCCACAAGTCCTTCCACGTCATGTTGTTTTTTATCGGAGTGAATCAGAATAATCGGCGCCTTGTATTCAGGTCCGATATCCATATCCTCTTCCAGATCAGACGAATCAGTACAATCATGATAATTCCGGCACTGCGTACACTTTTTCATTCTGCCCGACCACTCGGTAAGATAGCATTCGAAACGGCTGATTTCAGGGTTATCTTCAGTAAGGACACGACTGTCAAGGATCAGGATAAAACACGGAATCATGATAACATCGGTAATGTCCTCACAAAGATAATGATTGAAGGGCATGTGATTCAGCATAGATGAGATGTTCTCTGCGGTTGGGAAATTGGCCAGGATATTGATGTTGTTTTCTATAGATCGAGACACAGGCATTGTTAATCTCCGTAACACAGGAAGGTCTTTATCAGCAAAACGATTCAAAGGTTAACAGATCGCCACAAAATTTCTCTAAAAAAACTGATATTTCGGGACAATATTACTATTATTCCTATTTCATTTTAAGTCACCCTTCGCGGTAACCGTCTGACCAACCCGTCTTGAAAGTTGTCTTCGGGTGCTATAGATTAGCGACACCGGCGAGAGCTGCCGACAATGTTCTTTGAAAATATAATCAGAAAAGAAAGCCGCAAAAGCCAT
>Ga0116143_10000730_pt1 | contig 43658 bp, 39 predicted proteins | sample AD_UKC034_MetaG_FD_89745 | JGI IMG/M metagenome (GOLD analysis project Ga0116143, IMG submission 89745) | Active sludge microbial communities of municipal wastewater-treating anaerobic digesters from USA - AD_UKC034_MetaG | ecosystem: Engineered > Bioreactor > Anaerobic > Digestate | place: USA... | reverse complement strand
CTGACCGGCAGATATCTGCGCAATGAGGTCAGTATCCCGATGCCGCAGGCGCGCAGGGCATGGTCAAAGTCTAAGACGATCACGGTCCACGCCGCATCCGAGCATAATCTTAAAAATATCGACGTTCAATTCCCGATGGGCGTGTTCATCTGTGTTACCGGAGTATCCGGGTCTGGCAAATCCACGTTGATCAACGATATCCTTTATAAAGCGATGGCGCGGCATTTGTATCAGGCAAAAGACAAGCCCGGCGCTCATAAGAAAATTACCGGGCTGGACCTCATCGATAAAGTGATCCTTGTGGACCAGGAACCGATCGGCAGGACTCCCCGCTCGAACCCGGCGACATACACGGGGGTATATTCGCCTGTGCGCGACATATTCAGCAAGCTTCCGGACAGCCGCAGCAGGGGGTATCGGCCGGGCAGGTTCTCGTTCAACGTCAAGGGCGGCAGGTGCGAGGCGTGCGGCGGCGACGGCATCAAGAAGATCGAGATGCATTTTCTTCCGGATGTGTATGTTGTCTGCGACGTGTGCAAAGGCAGGCGTTTTAACGAAGCGACGCTCGAGGTCCAGTATAAGGGAAAATCCATCGCGGATGTCCTGAATATGACCGTGGAAGAGGGGCTTGACCTTTTCGAGAGCATACCCGCGATCAGGAACACCCTGATGACGCTCTATGACGTGGGCCTGGGATATATCCAGCTCGGCCAGCCCGCAACCACGCTTTCCGGCGGCGAGGCGCAGCGCATCAAGCTGTCATCGGAATTGAGCCGCAGGGCAACAGGCAGGACCGTATATATCCTCGATGAGCCGACGACGGGTCTGCATTTCGCGGATGTGGAAAAGCTTATTTCAGTGCTGCAGCGGCTTGTTGACCGGGGCAATACGGTCATTGTGATCGAGCATAATCTCGAGGTCGTCAAGTGCAGCGACTATATCATAGACCTCGGCCCTGAAGGCGGGGACAAAGGCGGCAGCGTTGTCGCCTGCGGCAGCCCTGAGGATGTCATGGCGGTCAAGCTCTCGTTCACCGGCCAATACCTTAAGAATGTGTTGAAAAACAGATAGGGAAGTGTTATAGTTATGCGCATCAATATGATCCAGCGCCAGGGATATCGATGATCGCCAAAAATTTCTTAATCGTTTTATTGGTCTGCGCTGCCGCCGTTATGCCCGCGGCCATTCCCGCGTTCGGCCAGCAGGAAGACCAGTCCCGCCAGGAAGAATCCCTGTTCGTCGCGCAGAAAGCTTTTGACGACGGGTTTTACGACGTGGCCCTGAACCTTCTCGAGCGTTTTATCCAGAACTATCCCGGTTCCCCCCGCATCAACGATGCGAACCTGCTTATGGGCCAGTGTTATTTTCACCTGGGCAGGTTCTTCGAGGCGCTGAAAAAATTCGACGAACTGATCAAGGGTCCGGCAAAGGACATCAAGGATGCCGGATATTACTGGGCTGCGGAAGTGCATTTCCGGGGGAATAATTTCACCAAGGCGGCCGAGTATTACCGCGCGATCGTCACCGGGTACCCCGATTCCTATTATGCCGCAAGCGCGTATTATTCGCTGGGCTGGTGCATGTTCCAGGAACAGAAATATAAAGAAGCGCTGGATTATTTCCGGCAGATGGAGGAGAAGTTCCCCAGGCACGCTCAGACGCAGGAGGCGTCGTTCAAGATCCTCGAATGCCTGTATAACCTGAAGGATCATGCCGCCCTGCGGGAAAGCTCCCGGCAGTACCTGAAGCAGTTCAGCCAGGATATCGTTAAGTCATCGTACCTCAATTTCTATATCGCCGAGTCGGAATATTATCTCGATAACTTCCAGGCCGCGATCGACGCGTACGCAAAGGTCATATCGAGCGCGCGCGATCCGAAGCTGGAGGCGCTGTCGAAGCTGGGACAGGGATGGTCGTATCTGAAACTGAAGGATTTCCAGAAAGCCCAGCAGGCGTTCGACCAGATACAGCCCGAAACGCTGGAGAAAAAGAGCCTTGACGTCCTGTATCTGGGCAGGGCAGCGGTGTTCTCCCAGACCGGCCGCCACAGCCAGGCGCAGGCGGCGTATGACGAGCTGATCAGGACCACGGAAGATCCTGCCGCGCTCCTGCAGGCACATATCGGCAGGGCAGAGGCTTTATATAATCTGGGCGATTACAAAGCCGCGCTTGAGACGTACCGGAGTGCCGCATCCGGCTCTATGGACGGCGTCCCGTCAGACATCGTCGATAAACTGCACTACGGCATGGCATGGGCGTATTTGAAAGAAGGGGAGTTCAAGGATGCGATCAGCGAGTTCAAGAAGATCGTCCGTTCCACCGAGGATAAGATCTTCAAGGTGAGCGCGCTGTGCCAGATCGGCGACGCCTACCAGGATTCGGGAGAATTCGACAAAGCGGTCGAGACCTATGATACCATCCTGCGCGATCACCCGGACAGCTTCTACACGGATTACGTGCAGTATCAGCTGGGGCTTGTGCAGATCAAGATGCAGAATTATGACGGCGCGATCGCCAGTTTCTCGAGCGTCAGGAGCAATTTCCCGAATTCGAAAATGCTCGACGAGGCGCGGTATGCGCTCGGGCTGGCGTATTTCCAGAAGCAGGACTACGGGGCCGCGCGCGCGACCCTGGAGCAGTTCCTGCAGGAATATAAGGAGTCTTCGCTCAGGCCCCAGGCGATGTATCTGCTGGGCACCAGCCTGTATAATCTCGGGAAATATGACGAGGCGATCGATGTGTTCAAGAGCGTCGCGCGCCTGTACGGCCAGGATGCCCAGCTTGCCCAGAAAGCGGAGTTCGAGATCGCCGACTGCTATTACCGCATGGGCAATGAAAAGGAGGCGCTTGCCCGGTTCAACGCCCTGCGGGCGCGGTATCCGAATACGGGCCTGACCGCCGAGATCATGTGGTGGCTGGGCGAATATTATTACCGGCAGAACGACCTGCTCCTTGCGGTGCGCTATTTCACGTCGCTCATCCAGGATTTTCCCGACAGCACCCTCGTGCTTGACGCGCATTACGCGCTCGGTTCCATCTACTCCGAAGAGGAGAGATTCGCGGAGGCGCAGGAGCAATTCTCAAAGGTCATGGCATCGGGCAAGTCGGATCTTGCCGCGCAGGCGGCTATCGCGGTTGCCGATCTTCTGGTGCGCCAGGGCGAGCGGGATCAGGCAGTTGCCATGTATCAGGAAAAGCTGAAGGATTATCCGGATCTGGCGCATTTGATCTATCCCAAGATCGCCGATATCCGGTTCCAGCAGGGCAGATATGACGACGCGATCAGCCTTTACAAAAAAGCGTTGACCCTGGTGTCGTTGCGCCAGATGGCGGATATCCAGTTCAAGGCCGCGGAGGTGTTCCAGACGCAGGGCAAAACGTCTGCGGCTATCGAGGAATATCTGAAGGTCTTATACCTGTATTCGGGCAACAAGGCCCTTGAAGTGAGATCGCTGCTGCGGGTGGCAAAGATATACGAGGACGAGGAGAATATCCCCGAGGCAATACGGGTGTATGAGCGGATCCGCGCGATGGATGTGCCTGAGGCAAAGTTCGCGGCGGAACGCATCGAGGCATGCAGGAAGCAATAAGCGTATCGTGCACGGAGGGACGATCATGGACGTATCGGCATTAAGCATATGGCAGATATGGCAGGCGGGCGGGCCGATGATGTGGCCTCTGGCGGTCATCTCGATAGCCGGCGCCGCGCTCATCATCGAACGGCTCTGGTTCCTCAAACAACTGCGCATAGACCTGGTCCAGTTCCAGGGGCTTCTTTTTGACAGGATCAAACATCACCGGATCAAAGAGGCCGTGCAATTATGCGACGGCGCGCATCATCCTATTGCGAACGTGCTCAAGGCGGCGATCGTTAAATACGACCGCCCGCGTTCCCAGGTCAAAGAGGCGATGGAGGATGCCGCGCTGTATGAACTGCCCAAACTGCATAAGAACCTGGCTGCGCTGCAGACGCTGGCGAATGTCGCGCCGCTGCTCGGATTCCTGGGTACTGTCCTGGGGTTTGTGCGGGTTTTCGGAGTCATCCGCGCGCACAGCGCGGCGGCCCTGCCGGTGACCGCAACGGATATATCTGCCGGGGTCATGGAGGCCCTGCTTGCAACAGCGGCGGGCCTCATGATCGCCGTTCCCGTTTTTATCGCATATAACTTCCTTGTCAGCAGGGTCAATGCGTTCATCCTGGAGATGGAACAGTCCGCCACGGAACTGGTCAATTTTCTGTCCGAATAAAGCAGGGAAGGAGCAGGGGCGATGCGGTTCAAAAAATACGCCGAATATTCCAGGGGCCTGCATGCGATCGCCCTGGTGCCGCTGGTCAACATCATATTCCTCGCTTTGATCTTCGGCGGTGTATGTTTCGGGTATCTGTCCGTCCCGTCGGGGCTCGGCGTGCGCCTTCCCCGCGCAGTAACGAGCCGCGCCGTACAGGGTACGATCGTCCAGGTCGAGGTGCTCGCTGACGGGACCCTGCGCCTGCACGGGCAGGAGTTGACCGTTGAAGAGCTTTTGCGGTTTCTGGAACAGACCTCAGGCAGAAAGCAGACGGTCGTCATCAATGCCGACAGCAGGGCAGCGTGGGAACATGTCGTCCGGGCCTGGGAGGCGGTGCGCGCCGGAGGCCGCGTCGATTGCATCATGGCAACGCATCCATAATGCTGACACGTGATCTGAGACTATTCCTGTCATGTTCTTTTGCCGGCCATATCATGGTATTCTCGGCCCTGGCGCTGGCGCAGTATTCCCTGTCTCCCCGGCCTGAAGCGGTATCTTTCGGTCCGGCCGTATATTGCGGCGCCATGCACGCGGGGGCCGGGCCGGTACCGGCCGTGTTGGCGCGCATTCAGCCCCGGGCAGGCGCAGGCCATCGCGCTGTCGTCCTGCCGTCTGCAGATCCTGCTGTTCCTGTCAGCGTCGATCATTATGTAAAACCGCTCGCCGGCATTTCGTATGTTTCCCGCAGGGAAGCGGTCAAGAGCCCGTCGATCGCGCAGAGCGTTCCGTTCCGCAAAGATCCCGTGTTCACCCTGCATCCGTTATTGCCCTACCAGTTCGATCTTTATTTCAAGGACCGGCAGGCAGTGCACATCGAGCTTGAATTTTCGATCACCCGGTCGCAGAGCCGTAATTTCGTTTCCCTGCGCAGGAAGATATCATCGGGCAACCTTGAAGCGGACCTTTTGAGCATGCGGTATATCGGCCATTACCTTTTTATACAGCAGGCACGGTTTGCGGCCGATGCGTGGCAGACCGTGAAGATCGAATTTTCTCCTCATTCCCCGTAATGATCACCATCGACTTTATCATCCTTTTGACGTGCATAGAAACAGCGGTTGTGGCGTTGTGTTTTGTTCTGTGGTTCATCCAGCGGCCGCAGCGCACGAAAGAACTGTTCCTTGACCCGAAACATATCTGGTTCTGTACCGTCTGCACCTATACCTATATTAATACGAAAGACGACGTCATCTCGAGTTGTCCGCGGTGCGGCGGGTACAACAAAAAGGCTTGACACCCGGCAGCATTGTCCATACAATTATCTCTAAGGAGGGGTCAATGATCACTACGATCGGCATCGTTGCAGGGGAAATATGGCATCATCTTGATCAGCACGGGGAGGCGACTGTTTCGGATCTCGTCAAGAGCATAGATAAACCGCGGGATACGATACTCATGTCCCTGGGTTGGCTTGCGCGGGAAGGCCATGTGATCCTGCAGAATTCGAACGGCGATTATAAAGCATGCTTACGCAAGAACGATTGACGGTATCGTATTGGCGCAGGCGCTCGGGCATGGCCCTGTATCTGGTGCTTGCGGTGCTTATCGTGACAGTTCTTGTCGCGGGCATGTCCTTGAATCTTGTATTGAGCCAGAGCAGATTGACGCATCACAGCGTAAGCCGCGTGCAGGCGTATTATGCGGCGAAGCTGGGAATGAACTATGCCATAGAGATGCTCAGCAACAACGATACGACGTGGTCGAGCGCAGGCACGTATACCATATGCAGGTCCGGATGCACCCACAATGAGACTGATCTGCCCGGTTCGATCAACGATATTTCAGTGGTTGTCGGAGCGCTTGGTTCAGGATTAGAGGGGACCAGGAATCTGACAGTTACAGTCAACTACACCTACCAGCAATAACACGCAGTCAGGTTTTATCCTTCCGCAGTAATAATTCGTTCAAACCCCATCAGCATAATCCTTTATGATAATATCGAGTAAGTTTACGTAAGATTATTATATTTCTATTATATTTAATTTTAATAATGATTAAATTAAATTTGTATCTTTATGTTTATAATAAGTAATTTTATTATAAAATATTATAAAAATATTATTTCTAGCTATTGTAAATAATAACAATTTTAAATCAAAATTTATCCATTGAATATATGATCCATTTTTATTTTAAGTATGCTCGATCGCTGTATGGAGCTAAGTGGGTACTAGTGTCATAAGAGAGTAATATTGAGTAAGTCTGAGTAAGATTATATATTTCTTTAAGATAATTTTATACAATTCATATCTTTAGAAAAAATTATATTAAATAAAGCTTGACAAAAATATATTTATATGATGTAATCACTCTTGTTCGCAGCTGAGGTTATATAAAACGATATATTATGACAAGACTAATAAACATAGAAGAATTAGCAGACTATCTGAGAATACAGAAGCAGACCATTTATAACTGGTTATATCAAGGTAAGATATCCGGGATAAAGGTCGGCGGTGTGTGGAGGTTTGACCGCAAGGATATCGATGCCTGGTTGAAAAGCAGGCGCAGAATGCCTAAGGCGGGAGATAATCAATGAAATCAGTCGGTATATATTTCGGCCCGCGCAATATACACCTCATCGAGGCTGACGGAAAACGCATTACAAATATCATCCAGTTCCCCGTTCCCCGGAGCGAGACGAATATCCTTGACGACAAGGCGCCTGAAGATCTCAAGATAGGGCAATTGCTCGCCGAGCAGGTCAAGAAGAACCAGTTTGAATCGAAATCCGTGAATATGGTGATACCGGGCAAGGATTTCATCATCCGCACGTTCCATATGCCTGTTCTGCCGCCCAATGAGCTGCATGACGCGGTCCGGTTCGAAGCCAAAAAATATATCCCGTTCAAAGTCGAAGAGCTTGTGGCGGATTTCAGGACTTTCTATGACAAACCGAACCGGAAGAACCTCGTGTTGTTCGTCGGCATCAAGAAGGACATACTGGCCCGATATACCGGCATGGTCAGCGAAGCGGGCCTCAAAGCGGATTCTTTCGAGTATGCCGGCTTTTCAGCCATCAGGCTGCTTCAACAGGCAAATATAAAGGAAAAAGATACGTGTGCGGTCGTATATGCCGATCCTGTCGAGGACGATGAGGTAAATTTTATCGTTCTGGAGGACGGATTCCCTCTGTTCAGCCGCGATATCGTGCTCTCGGGATACGCGGAAGAGGGCAGTGTCAAGATCGAGAAGCTGGCGCTTGCCGATAAGATCGAGAAGCTGAAGGTCGAGGTGCGTGTTTCGCTCGATTATTATCTGAGGAAATTCCCCACCCGGAATATCAGGAAGCTGATATTCGTCGCTCCTCCGGAGTATCGCGCCGAGCTTGAAAGTTTTGTGCAGGACCGGGCCATGGCGTCGCGCTTTGTCGAGTTAAGCAGTCTGGTCGATAAACCCGGGGTATTCTCGCTCGGATTTTATAAGGCCTATGCGGCTTCGTTGACCAGGGCGGTCGTCCCGAAGGTCAAGGTCGATCTTTTGTCCGTAACCTTGAAGGCAAAAACCGTTCATGGCCGTACGGGTGCGCGCGCATTCAAGCCGCCCCAGTTAAAGTTTTCCTTTAAGTATGTTTTGTGGGGGCTTTTGTTGTGCGGCGTCGCGTTCGGCTGGGGCTTGTATCAGCGAATTCCGGCTGAGCACGAGCGTGAAATGGCTATCAGCGAGCAGCCGCGCGTTGCCGGTGTCAGTTCTTCGGCCAGCCTGGACGAGATCAATGCGAAGAACGCCCAATATATCGAGCGATTGAGGAATATCGACAGCCAGCTTCGTAAACGCCTGTACCTGACCGATAAACTCAGTATCATCCCGCAGGTCGCGCCTGAGGGGGTCTGGCTGAAAGATTTCTCGTTCGCGGACCGGCAGAATACCGTCGAATTGGTCATGGACGGCTGGGCGTACCTTGAGGACAGCAACAGGGAACTCGAGGCGATCAATAATTTCCTGACGCTGTTGAAAGAAAGCCCCTCGTTCGCCGGCGTTTTTAAGGAGATCAAGATGACCTCCGCAACGCAGGAAAAGATCGATAATACTCCCGTGACGAGCTTTGTCATCATGTGCAAAGGGGTGCGGTGATATGATGCAGTTCGACGATATCTCTTCCAAGATACAAAAGAATATCCTGAATATAGCGGTCCTCGGGGTCATGATCTTTGTCGCCTATAAGGTCCACGTCGCGCAGCAGCAGCAGGTGAACGCCGTCAAGGCCGATACCGGGATCGAATTGCAGAAAAGCGCGGTATTGCAGCAGATAAGCCAGTCGGAAAAAAAGCTCAAGAACCTGCGGCGGGCGATCAATAATAAAGACGAGGCAGCGTTCCTTCCCACGCTCAATGAGATCGCGCGGGATCACCAGGTCAAGATCAGCGTCATCAAGCCGCTGCCGCCGGAGCAGAAGGTCCAGGGGCTCAGCAGGTACCCGTTCGCCATGAACATAGCGGCCGATAATTACCATACCCTGGGGAAGTTCATCAGCGCTCTGGAGAGCCATCCGTTCATGTTCTCGGTGGAAAGCATGGCTATCCATCCTGATCCGTCAAGAGAGTCGCGGCGGTACAAATTGCAGGCAGATATTGAAGTGAGCGCAATATTATTACGGGATTGAGAGCGTATGTGCACGATATCGCGGAATAGAATGACGGGATTTATCAGAGCGGCATGCGCCGCCATGCTGTGCGCCTGCCCGGCGGCGGCATTCAGCCAGGAGCCGGCTGCCGAAACGCAGGAGGATATCGTAAAGGCGGTCGTATATACCTCTGAAGGCCTCCGGGACCCGTTCGAAGGATACATAAAAAAGGAACAGATCCCGCTGCCTATGCATCAGCTGGCTGAAGAAGAGAACTTTGTGCCGCCTCCGGTCATGGTATCGGGAATAACCTGGGGCAGCAGTTTTCCCCAGGCGATCATCAACGGCAAGGTCGTGAGGGCCGGGGACATGGTCGGAGAGGTCCAGGTCGTTTCCATATCGAAAGAAGGATTGGTATTATCGTATAATAACCAGCGGTTCAGCCTGCCTGCGCCGGGATTGGATAAGGCGACGCAATCCGGACAGCAAGCGCCGTAAAGGTCTTTAAAGGAGGTTTGGTATGAGAAAATCCATGAGATGTTCGGTGTTTGCGCTGACCGTGGCGTTCAGCTTGTTCCCCATTGCCCTGCGCGCGCAGGACCGGGCTCCTCTGGGAGGCGGCTCGGGGGGCGCTGCCATGAATACGCCGATGTCTTTGCAAAACGATATTCCGTTCGACGCGGCCATATCGCCCGACCAGACCATATCCATGGATCTGCAGGAAGCGAACCTGCGCGACATCTTGAAGATATTCTCCATCCAATCAGGCCTCAATTTCATCGCGTCCGAAGCGGTGGAGAACAAGAAGATAACGCTGTATCTCGATAAGGTCCCGATCAAGCTTGCCATGGACAAACTGTTCGATACGAACAAGCTGGTTTATGAGTTTGACGAGGATGCCGGTATTTTTGTTGTCCGGGGCAAGGAAGAGGACGCCGACCTGATCACCGAAGTTTTCAAGCTGAAGCACCGGCCGCTCATGACCTCGAATATGGAGAAACAACGGACCGGATTGTTCAGCGGATCACTGACAGGCGGCTCCGGAGGGACACAAACAGCGACAGCCTCGGCCGAGACGTCCGATATCAGGACGCTGGTCCAGCAGTTATTGAGCCCGGTCGGAAAAGTCACGGAAGACAATAAAACCAACAGTATTGTCGTTACCGATGTGCCGAACAGGTTCCCGCAGGTCAGGAATCTTATCGCCTCTCTCGACGTGCCGCAGGCGCAGGTCATGCTCGATGTCGAAATGCTCGATGTGAGCAGGGACCTTGTGGACAAACTGGGTTTCAACTTTGGCGATAATCCCATCATGAGCCTCGGAGTAGCGATGGGAAGCAAGGGTTTGTCATTTCCGTTTTCTTCGGAATCATTTAAAAATGCGTCTGCAACATTTCCGCAGCGCACAGCCGGTCTTCTCAGCTTTGCGTACGGCAACAGTGTGCCATGGACCGTCACGTTCGATCTGCTTAAACGGGATACCACGACAAAGTTATTGGCCCGGCCGAGGATCCTGACGCTGAACTATGAAACAGCCGAGATAGGCATTACCAAGGACGAGATCGTTTCGTCTTCCAGAGAGGTGGATGAAGAGACAGGCGATGAAACGTATACCTATGAGCGCGCCTCGTCCCTTTCTCTTACGCCTGAGGGTATCGGCGTGTATTTGCGTGTTACTCCCATGATCAATGAAGAGACCGGCGATATAATTCTTGTGGTCAATCCGAAATCAAGCTCAACCTCTGAAGCACTGGAAGGGACAACCAGTACCGTTCTGCTCAACCCTGAGGTGCGGGCTTCGAAATCGATCATAAAGCTCAAGGACGGGGAGACCGTCGTCATCGGCGGCCTTATCAAGATGGAAAAAGAAGTTATAAAAACAAAAATGCCGGTCCTCGGGGATATACCTGTTCTGGGTATGATGTTCAGGGGAAAGGATCAGCAAAAGGACGTGGAACGCGAACTTCTCGTATTCATCACTCCGCATATCGTCAAGGACCAGGCAGCCCCGCTGTCGGCGCGCAGGGGACCCCGGGCGCCGACCGGCGCGAACAGGCAACGTTCCCAGGCCAACAAGGTCACGCTTTTCACGCGCCACGAAGCGGTGAACACCGCATTGAACAACCTGGACCGTTAACGGGCTTGAACGCAATCCATAATGCCAAAAGACAAGTATTTCAAATTGGGGGAATTGCTCATCACGGAGGGGTTGATAACACCCTCCGACCTCGATAAGGCGATCGGCTATCAGCGAAAAGAGGGGGGCAGGCTCGGCGAAGTCCTTTCGAAACTGGGGTTCATCACCGAAGAGCAGATCGTGCGGGTCGTCGGCAAGCAGTTGGGGATCCCGTTCTATTCATTCTCCGCCGGCATGCTCAAGCCTGCCCTTGACCAGAAACTCGATCAATTCATCCCTCACGAGTTCGCCGTAAAGAATTTTGTCCTGCCGTTGTCCCATACGCTCAAATCCCTGACCGTTGCGATGGCTGACCCGCTCGACCTGATCCTGATAGACAATCTGCGCAAGCTGACCGGCTGCGAGATCAATCCGGTCATCGCGACCAAGTCGGATATACTCAAGTCGCTCGACGATTTTTACGGAAAATCGAGCATGCTCAAGTCGGCAGTGAACGCCTCGTACGATAAGAGCGGGGCCGAAGAACCGGCGGCGGCGGCCGAATCGCTTGAAGAGGAGTTGAGCCTTGATAAACTCGTCGCGCGGGCGGAGGAAGCGCCTGTGGTAAAGCTGGTCGATCTTATCATCCGCCAGGCGATCAATGAGCGGGCCTCGGACATCCATATCGAACCGTTCAAGGACAGGATAAGCCTGCGCTACCGTATTGACGGAAAGCTGTATGAGATACCGCCGCCGTCAAAGCACCTGAACCTTGCTCTGGTGTCCCGCGTAAAGATCCTCGCGAAGCTGGATATCGCGGAAAAAAGACTGCCCCAGGACGGGGCGATCGTGGTGAAGCTCGAGGACCGGGTCATCGACCTGCGCGTTTCGACCGTCCCGACGATATGGGGTGAAAAGGCCGTTCTGCGTATCCTGGACAAAGGCTCGACGCTGCTCTCCTTAAGCCAGATGGGGTATGAGCCGAAACAGCTGGAGGATATCCGCCGCGCTATTCAGACGCCGTACGGCCTGATATTCATCACAGGCCCGACGGGGAGCGGTAAGTCGACGTCGTTATACGCGATGCTCAACGAGATCAAGAGCCCGTCGAGGAATATCGTGACCGTCGAGGACCCGGTCGAGTTCAAGCTTGACGGCGTCAACCAGGTGCAGGTCAAGCCCGATATCGGCCTGACGTTTGCCGCCGCCCTGCGCTCGTTCCTGCGCCAGGACCCCGACGTCATGCTCGTCGGCGAGGTCCGCGACCTTGAAACGGCGGAGATATGCCTCCGGTCGGCGCTGACGGGCCATCTGGTCTTGAGCACGCTCCATACCAATGACGCGCCGTCGGCGGTCAACCGTCTTATCGATATCGGCGTCGAACCGTACCTTATCGCGCCGACGCTGATACTTGTCGTGGCGCAGCGGCTCATCCGCAGGCTGTGCCCTGACTGCAAAGAGGCGTATGAACCGACGGCCGAAGAGCTCGGCAAAGTCAAGGTCAAATCGGACCTGTTGTTCCGGCCGAAGGGCTGCCCGAAATGCAACCAGATCGGCTACCGCGGCAGGATAGCCATCGGCGAGGTCCTTCTGATCAATGAGCAGATACGGGAATTGATCAATCAGCGGGCGTCGTTCTTGAAGATCCGCGAAGTCGCGGTCAAGGAAGGGATGCAGACATTGTTTGATTCGGCAATACGCAAGGTCGAAGCGGGGGTCACTTCTTTCGAAGAGGCTCTTGCCGTCACTATAGGAGTCGGGTAATGGCACGGTTCATGTATATCGCGCGCGACAGCCAGGGCAAGAAGGTCACCGGCATTGAAGAAGGGACCAGCGAAGAAGAATTGATCGGACGCCTGCAGAACATGGACCTGACCGTCATCAGTATCATGTCCGCGGGCAAGGTCGATCTGAACAAGGCCATGGGGGAAGTGTCCGGCAGGCCGCGTTTTGCGCTCAAGCGGCATCTGGGCGTGAACGCCAACGACCTCGTTCTTTTCTGCAGGCAACTGGCGACATTGCTCGGTTCCGGGGTCACGATCCTCGCAAGCCTTGAGACCATCGCCAAGCAGGTGACGAGCACCAGGCTGTACGGCGTCATCAAGGACCTTCAGAAAGAGATGGAGCAGGGGTTGAGCTTTCACGAGACGCTTGAGAAGCATAAGGATATATTTTCCGAATTATGGATCAATCTTGTCGAGTCCGGCGAGGCGTCCGGCAACCTGGCGGTCGTGCTCGACCGCCTGGCAATGTATCTGGAGCGTAACGCCGAGTTCAGGCGCAAGCTTATTTCAGCGCTTATCTACCCGGCTATCCTGCTTGCCGGGTCGCTCGGCGCATTGTTGTTCCTGACCATCAAGATAGTCCCGACATTCGCGGAGGTGTTCCGGGGATTCAACCTTGACCTGCCGATGCCGACGCAGGTGCTTATGACGGTCAGCGAGTTCATCCGCAAATTCATCATATTGATCATCGCCGCGGTCATCGTCGCCATATACTTATTCCGCAAATACATCCAGACGCGCGAGGGACAGCGGCAATGGGAGCATTTCCTGTTCAAGCTGCCCGTATTCGGCGATTTTTTCAGGGCGTTGTGCGTCGAGCGGTTTTCTTCGGAAATGTCGACCCTCGTCGAAAGCGGTGTCCCCATCCTGTATTCCCTGGAGATAACCGAAAAGAGCGTCGGGTCTGTTATCCTGGGCGAGATCGTCCATCAGATCAAAGAGGACGTTCGCGCGGGAAAATCCCTGAGCACGCCTATGGAACAGAGCCAGTTCTTCGAACCCATGGTCGTGCAGATGGTGACGATCGGAGAAGAGATCGGCGAACTTTCCCAGATGTTCAAACGGATCAATGCGTTCTACCAGGAGTATGTCGGCACGTTCCTGACCAGGATCCTGACTTTGTTCGAACCCATTATGCTGATCTTCATGGGGCTGGTCGTCGGCCTTATGGTCGTGGGCATGTTCCTGCCCATATTCCAGATGACCAAGATAGGCGGCACATAAACCGGCTTGACAATGCGGGATGCTCGTATATAATACAAGTATACGCTATGAATGGCCAGGGGGAGATTGCATGAGAAAAGCGTTCACGCTGTTGGAGCTGATGATCGTGATCATTATCGTGGCGATCCTTGCCGTCGTGGCGATCATACAGTATAATCTTGCCATCGAGCGGGCGCGCTCGGCCGAAGCGAGAGAGGTCCTCGGGAATCTGCGCGACTCCTGCGCCGTCATCTATGCCCGGGACCACAGCGTCATCAATTGCACGCCGCATAATCTCGGTATCGGCACGGAGCCGGGGACGATCCCGCTTGAGTGCTGCCGTTCGCATTATTTCAGTTACAGCGCGGAAGAATCACCGTCGTTCGAGAACGTCATGGTTTTTACCGCGAACCGGTGCATGAAATACGGACGGGCGCCCGATTCGAAAGAGCCCGGCGCCATCGCGATGACATTCGATTATGTGAACGGCACGCATTCGATCTCTGCCCGCGGGGCCTATTGATCATTTTTAACCAACGAAAGGAGCAGGACATGAAAAAGGGTTTTACGCTCATCGAGTTGATGATCGTCATCATCATCATCGGCGTTCTGGCCACGATCGGTATTGTTCAATACCAGGCCGCAGTCGAGAAATCCAGAGGTGCTGAAGCCAAATCGATATTAGGTTCCTTGAGCCAGCAGTGCGCAGGTATGTGGATGGAATTCGGCGGGACGACCAGCTATTGCGACGCGGCCAATATCACGACTCCCGCAGGCGTGCCGACGAACTGCGCCCAGACAACCCATTGGTTCAGTTATGCGCTGACCGCGGGGGCGAACAATACGACCATCGTGGCAACGCGCTGCACCGGCGCTACCGGTAAAAATCCCGGAGGCCAGGCAGGAAATCTGACGCTCGTTTCGGATTTCTCAACCGGAAGCAATGTGTTCACGTCGAACCCTGCAGGCAGATATTAAGGGCTTATTTTCTATGCGCGCTTTCAACGGCAAAGCGTCCCTCAATGCATTCACCCTGACGGAGTTGATGATCGTTATCGTCATCATCGGCATTCTTGCGACGCTGTCGATCGTTCAGTTCGCAGGGCCGAAAGAGCAGTCTCTTGAGAAGGAGGCCCGGGCGAACCTGAAACTGATCGCCGCGGCCCAGAAAATATACCGCATGGAAACCGGCTTTTATGCCAACGCGTCGAATGAAATAGAAATCAACTCCCTGCTGCGGCTTATGCTGCCGTCGAACGACACGACGAAGAACTGGGAATACAAGGTGACCAGTCCCGGCCCGTCGGAGTTCATTGCGAATGCGACGCGCACCAAAGGGCCGGGCACCATGATGTGGATCAATGAGACGGAAGAAGAGCCGATCAAAGAAGATTAGGAATCGGCGGACATCAACGTGAAGAAATCTAAAGACAGGATAGGCTTGACGCTACTGGAGATCATTGTAGCTATGCTTATCCTGTCTTTGGTTATGTACGGGTTCGTGAGCATTTTTACGGTCAGTAAACGGTTCGTGTACCACAGCAGTTCACGCGTCGTCAGTATGGAAGTGGCCAAATTCTTTTTCGAAGACGCCAACCTTTCGGTGAGCGCTGATGTGTATCCGGACAAAAACTGCCTGTATAATGAGACAATGTGTCAGGACGCCAATTATACGGTCAATAACATCCTGTATAATGTGAGCTATGTTACCGGCGCGGTCAAGAACGCGTCGGATGAAAACACGACGCTGCGCAAGGTGGTCATCAATGTCACGTGGACTGAACCGTCGTAGAACGCGCGCCATGACGCTTATGGAGCTTATGGTAGCGCTTGTCCTGCTGGGCATGATCGTCCTGGGGATCATGAACCTCGAGATCTTCTGCAAGCATGCGTTCACGACCACGGACCGTAAGACAAAGGTCATGAACGAAGCCACCTATGTGATCGAGCATATGAGCAAGCATCTTGGCGCTGCGATCGGCGACGGGAATGATTTTCCGATCGATGACGAGCCGGCCGTGGGCGGATGCGACCGCCTTATCCGCGCGTGGACGAAGTACAATACCAGCGCTGCGGGCAAGGCGTCAGGGGATCGCGAGGTCGCGTATTGCTTCGATCAGAATGCCCACACCGTGAGCTTTTACCCGAAGATCCGGGAATGGCCGGATACCGCGACCGAGGACTTGAGCAAAGAAATCCTGTCGCGCAATACGTTCGATTGGGCCGCAGCGTTCGACGATCATAAAAATTACGTGAATGTGACCGTGACCACCTGTTGGAACGCCGCTATCGAGTGCGGAAGCGTCGACAATCCCCGCGTCAAGCTGGATACCCGCATTATCATGCCGTCGGTATCGGTGAACGCAACCCCATAATCCATTGTCAGCCAATATCTTTGGTGGTATAATACCTCTCAATCATGCATAAGAGATATCCGTATATTCCCCTGCTCGGCCTGGGCCTGGCCATCGGTATCAACGTATTTTTCAGGTCTTTTCCCGTCAATTTCCCGCAACTTGCCGGTGAGGCGCGCAGCCGCGTCGAATCCCGCCTGTATCAGCGGTCCGCAGAACTGATAAATCGGAATTATTCCAATCTTTCCTCGATGGCGCGGGAATCCCTTGTCAACGTGGCAGTAAAGGAGTATGCGGCGCAGAATAAGTCCAAGCTTGTCTTAGAGGCCGCAGACGAGTACGCCCGTTTGAAAGACCGGTTCCAGGACCGGGCCGGCCAGACCTATTTGTTCGAGCTTGATTGCTGGCACTGGGCGCGGTATGTCGAGAATACCGTGCTTACGGGACAGCCCGGAGACACGGTGATCAACGGCCGGCAGTGGGACACGTTCATGAACCATCCTGACGGGATAGCGGTCAGCTATAACATGCTGGTGTATTATGTCAGCGCGTTCCTGTACCGGACGGCGAACCTTGTTATGCCGATGCGGCTGCACGCGTTTTTATTTTATCTGCCCCTGTTGTTCATCATCGTATTTCTCGGGATTCTGTATCTGGTGTGCTGGCGTTTTTACGGCGCTATAGCCGCATTCGTCTGTACGATGTTCGTCGGGTGCGCGCCGATCTTCCTGCCGCGCAGCTGCGCGGGCTGGTTCGACATGGATATCCTCAACCAGCTGTTCCCGCTTTTGGTGGTATTCTCATATCTGATGTCATACGGCAGGGTCCGGCCGGTCGCGCGCTTTGTGTGGCTCGGTGTGTCGGCATTGTGCGTCGGATTGTTCGCCTATACCTGGGTGTATTGGTGGTTTGTGGTCGTCATCGTTCTCGCGTATGAGGCGTATTCGCTTCTGGACCGGTTGTGCGAGAAATTACAGTACAAAGCCGCTGTCGGGGCGCAGGTGCGCAGGCATCTGGCAACACTCGGATTCTATCTGCCCGCGTGCGCGATCGCAGTGTTTGTTTTGTGCGGCCCGGATCCGTTGCGCGTACTTGCCCGACAGGCAATGAGCGCTCTGACGCTGAATGAGCCGATCAGCGCTTCTATCTGGCCGAACGTTTTTTCGACGGTCGGGGAACTGACAAAGCCCAGTTTTATGCAGATAGCGAATTTTTCGGGCGGCACCGTTTTGTTCCTGGTGTCATTGTGCTGTATGCTTGCCGTGGTCCTGCGGAATAAACGCTACCGCGGCGCCAAGCGGGAATCGATATTCATGTTCGTGTTGTGGTTCACGATCATCTTTGCCATCTGCTATAAAGGCACCCGTCTGATCGTTTTCCTGCTCATTCCCATGGGGATCTTCCTCGGCTGGGGCGCGCGCGAGGCGTGGGCCTATGCTATGCGGCGCAGAAGGAAAAAATGGTATTTCGTGCCTGCGGCGATCGTTTTATTCGTATCCCTGACCGGCACGTGCGTCTGGAACGGCCATCGGGTCGCAAAAGGGCTGTATCCGATGATGAATGACTCGTGGTATAAGCTTCTGACGAATATCAGGCAGAACACCCCGGATGACGCGGTGCTTAATTCCTGGTGGGATTTCGGGGACTGGTTCAAGACGGTCGCCGGGCGCAGGGTCATCTTCGACGGCCAGAGCCAGGACAGCCCCCGGGCGTACTGGATGGCAAAAATCCTGAAGGCGGATTCGGAGGAATACGCAATGCGTATCCTGCGCATGCTCAATAACGGCGGCAACCGCGCATTCGACGTCATACAGGCGCATGTGAAAGACCCGTTCGGGTCCCTGCTTCTTCTGGAACAAGTATTGGCCGTTGATCCCGTCCAGGCGGAAAGGATCCTGGCCCGTGCCCTGCCGCTGCCGACAATCGAGGAGTTACGGCCCCTGTTGTTCGGCACGCCGCAGAGCGCGTATTTCATCGTCGATCATACGCTTGCCGCCAAGATGCACCCGATCTCGTACCTGGGCAACTGGGATGTCCTGCGATTATATATCGTGAAGAACATAGACCGGAAAAGCAAAGAGGATATTTGTGCGCAGTTATCGTTGTTCGGGGTCGAAAAGACAAAAGCCGAGACTCTGTACAGCGATGCCCGCCTTTTGCATCCGGCGCAGTACCGGCAGTGGATATCGCACCACGCGCGGTTTGTCACCGGAGCCATCCCGGGCAGGCGACAGGGGGACATCGTATTATTCGATAACGGGCTCGTGTATGACCCGAAGGACCGTTCCCTGTTCGTGTTTAATGCCTACGACGGGAAATATCTTGTTCCGCAAAGCCTTTTTTACGCCGAGGACGGGCTCCTGAAGGAGCATGTGTATCAGAAAAGCAATCTTCCGTTCTCCGCATTATTGCTTGAGGATGGCGATGCCTTCCGCATCATCGAGGTTGACCGGGAGCTTGCCGGGTCGTTATTTGCGAGGCTGTATTTTCTGCGCGGCAGGGGCCTGCGGTATTTCAAGCCATATACCGATAACAATGACGAACAGAATCATATCGGCGTGTTCGAAATAGACTGGACGGCGGATGAGCAATGAAGGTGTTGTCGAGGTGTCGGTCGTGATGCCGTGTTTGAACGAGGAGCGCGGCATCGGCAGATGCATACGCGTCATCAAGGATGTATTCGCGCGCGAGAACATAAACGGAGAGATCATCGTTGCGGATAACGGCTCGATCGACCGGTCCGTTGAGATCGCCCGTTCTGCGGGCGCGCTCGTCGTCCATGAACCCGTCAAGGGATACGGGGCCGCGTATCTACGCGGCCTGGGCGCCGCCCGCGGCAGGTATATTATCATCGGCGACAGCGACAATACGTATGATTTCAACGATATCCCCAAATTCCTCGAGCCTCTGCGCCGGGGCTGCGATTTCGTCATGGGGTCCCGTTTCAAAGGCATTATCCATGCCGGCGCCATGCCCTGGGCCCACCGGTACATCGGCAATCCCATCCTTTCCGGAATGACGCGCCTTTTTTTTCACACGAAGCTTTCCGACATACACTGCGGCATGCGGGCGTTCAGCCGCGCCGCGTTCGAGAGAATGCGCTTACAGATGGCAGGGATGGAATTCGCGACCGAGATGGTCGTGTCCGCGATCAACAACGATCTTAAGGTGTATGAGGTCCCCATCCATTACTTCCGGCGCGAAGGTGTGTCGAAACTAAAATCGTTCGCGGATGCCTGGCGGCATGTGCGGTTCATGCTGTTGTTCTGCCCGGTATGGCTGTATTTTATACCCGGGATATCGGGGTTTGTTATGGGAATGGTCATTTTGCTGCTTTTGGCAGGGGGGCCGGTATTTTTCCTCGGCCATTTGTGGGATATGCACCCGATGATATTTGCGGCTGTCCTTTCGATCTTGTCCTATCAATTGCTGCATCTGGGGATCTATGCGCATACCTTTGCCGTGGAACAGGGGTTCTTGAAAAAAGACGCCTTTATCGCTTTTTTTCAGCGTCATTTTAACCTGGAGCGGGGGATAGCCGCCGGCCTGCTGCTTTTTTGCGTGGGTCTGGTAATCAATATCCTTATTTTTGCCGAATGGTTCCACAACCGGTTTGGAGCCCTGTACCGTATTCGCGAGTCCATCCTGGCCATGACCCTGCTGGTGATCGGCCTGCAAACTTTGTTCTCGTCATTTTTTATCAGTCTGTTATCGCTTCGCAGAAAAGAATAACGCGCGCGCATGAAACGGAACATCCTGATCACCGGCGGCTGCGGATTTGTCGGTTCCAACCTTGCGGTTGCGCTTCGCGCCGAAGGCAACAAGGTCGCCTGCTTTGACAATCTTTCCCGGCCCGGTTCGGAGATTCTCGCCCGCCGCGTCCGGGAACATGGCTGTATTTTTATACGCGGCGACATCCGGGACCGAAACGATCTGCGGAGCTGCACAGGCGGTTTTGATCTTTTGATCGATGCGAGCGCCGAGCCTTCGGTGCTTGCGGGGTCTGACGGCAGGGATGCCTTGTATGTCGTCGATAACAACCTGGCAGGGTCGGTCAATTGTTTTGAGTGGTGCCGGAGGAATAATGCGGGCGTCATATTTCTTTCGTCATCGCGCGTGTACCCGTATGACAGGATCAATGCCCTGTCGTATGAGGAATCGCGCGGCCGGTTTATCTGTACGGCAAAAACTGCCGGAGTAAGCGGCAAAGGCATCGGATGCGGTTTCCCGCTGGACGGTTACCGCTCGTTATACGGGGCGACCAAGCTTGCCGCAGAATTCATCCTCCGTGAATACAGCTTGAATTACGGCATACCCGCGATCATCGACCGCTGCGGGGTGATCGCCGGCCCATGGCAGTTAGGAAAAATAGACCAGGGCGTGTTCACTCACTGGATGGTCAGCCATTATTTTAAAAGAAAGCTTTCCTATATCGGTTTCGGAGGCACGGGCAAGCAGGTGCGCGACATACTGCATGTGGACGATCTGGCAGACCTGGTAAAAAAACAGATCAGGGGTATCGGCCGATACCGGGGAGATATGTTCAACGTTGGGGGAGGCGCGGGCGCTTCGTTATCTCTGCGCGAGGCAACGGCGTTGTGCCGCAGGATCACGGGCAATACTATCCCGATAGGCAGGGAAGCGCGGAACAGGCCGGCGGATATTAAATGGTATATAACCGATAATCAGGCGGTTGAGAACGAATTCGGATGGAGGCCGCGCCGGTCGGCTGAAGAAACCCTTGCCGATATCGGGGCATGGCTTGCCGGCAATCACAAATTAGCCGGACGCCTATTCAAGGTCAGAAAATGAACATCGCGCTTATTACCGGTGCCGCGGGCCTGATCGGCTCTGAGGCAGTGAGGTTTTTCAGCAGCAGGAAATTCAAGGCCGTTGGCATCGATAACGATATGCGCCGGTATTTCTTCGGAGCAGAGGCATCGACGCGCAGGACGCTCGATGAATTGTTGGACGAATGCCCGGATTTTTCCAATACGGCCGTTGATATCAGGGATTATACGGCCCTCTGCCGGATATTTTCCCGCTACGGCAGGGATATCAAGATCGTCATCCATACTGCAGCACAGCCGTCCCATGACTGGGCTGCCCGCGAGCCGTTCACTGACTTTTCCGTCAATGCAGGCGGCACGCTCAACCTGCTTGAGGCAGCGAGGCGATATTGCCCGAACGCGGTTTTTATCTTCACATCCACGAACAAAGTGTACGGCGACACTCCCAATAAACTCCCTCTGGTCGAATTAGCGACACGCTGGGAGGTCAGAAAGTCCCACCTGTATTATAAGAACGGCATCGATGAATCCATGTCCATCGACCAGTGCAAACATTCCCTGTTCGGTGCCTCCAAAGCGGCAGCGGATGTCATGGTTCAGGAATATGGCAGGTATTTCGGCATGAAGACGGGCGTATTCCGCTGCGGCTGTCTGACCGGGCCGCGGCACTCGGGCGTGGAACTTCACGGATTCCTTGCGTATTTGCTCAAGTGCGCGGTGATCAAGCGCGAATACAGGATATTCGGGTATAAAGGCAAGCAGGTGAGGGATAACATACACAGCTTTGACCTCGTCAACGCTTTTTACCATTTTTTTCGAGATCCCCGGCCTGCCGAGGTGTATAACATGGGCGGCAGCAGGTTCAGCAACTGTTCGATGCTCGAGGCCATTCGGTTGTGCGAGCAGATCAGCGGCAATACGATGAAAACCCGGTATGTGGCGGATAACCGGATCGGCGACCATATCTGGTGGATCAGCGACGTGTCGAAATTTCAAGCTCATTTCCCGGCATGGAAGCTGTCCCGGGATATACGCGGCATACTTGAAGATATCTTTTTCGCAAACGCAAAAACATGGACGAAAAGAACGTAAAACGGCCACTGCGCGCTTTTTTAAAACCGGCTGTTATCGGGTCAGTCCTGTTGTTCGGCCTGTTCCTGCGCCTGCCCCAGCTTGATTTTCCCTCCATCGGCTACCATAACATGAAAGAAAATGAGTATATCAGCATGGCAAAGCATATGCTCAAGACCGGCAACCTTGTGGACCGCCAGGTATATTTTTATAACGCGTTCGAGCAGAAAAAAGATTTCAACCTGTATCCGCAGATCCCTTTTGTATCCTATCAGATCCTGGCCGGGTACCGCTTGTTCGGGGATCACCTCTGGTTCCCGAGGCTCGTGAACATTTTCTTGATGCTCGGCGCGTTTTTGCTGTTGTATCGTATTGCAGGCCTGCTTAATCTGGCCGCGTGGCCTCGTTTTGCCGTATTGTTCCTGCTCGCGGTCATGCCGCTGGGCGTTTTTTTTGCGAGGAACCTGCAGGCGGAAAGCGGCGCGTTCTTTTTCATGTGCGCGGGCAATGCGCTCGGCCTCCATTTTATCCGCAGCAATAAGAGGGGATACCTGGCTGTGTTCTCGCTTGCGCTTGCCGTTACCGCAGCCTATAAGCTTGCGTTCCTGATAGGTTTTCTTCCCGTTATTGCGCTGATGCCGTTCAAGGAGTACGCGCGCAGGAGAGGGATAAAGAGTATTGCGGCTGATCTCATGATCATTGCGGTCCCGATAACCGGTTTTGCGCTCTATTGTATCCTGACAGGCCAGACCACGTTCAGCGAAGCCGGGGACAGGGTCAGGCTCCTGCGCGTGTTCACGCCTCTGTACTGGCGCACGTCGGGCCCGGTGATCAGGCATTATTTGCTGAACGAAAATTTCACCGTCGTATATTCAGTGCTGAGCGCGGCAGGCCTGTTGCTCGCGTGGCTGTCTTTGCGCGCGGACCAAAGCATTTTCGCGCGGTACCTGCGGGCCTGGAGCTTGTGCCTGATCCCCTATATGATGGTCTTCAGCGATTATATCAACCAGCACAATTATTATCAGATGCCTTTTCTCGGCCTCGCCGTTTTCGCAGTTGTCTATGCGCTTGAGCGCGTCAGCGCATGGACGTCGGCATTCTTGAAAACCGGCCCGAACCCGCGCATCTTCGTAATACTCTTTATTGCTGCTTTTCTGGCAGCTGTGCCTGCGATGCGGATTGCGGTTGCCGGGCATTTCCGCATGATCTATCCCGGCGCGGATACGGCCGGGTTATATTTGAAACAGAAGATGGAGCCGGATGAGAAGTTCTTTATTTATTCCACATGCCAGGGGTATGCGCCGTGCGTGTATGCGCAGCGGCGCTGCGGTTGGCCCGTTGGATTGGAAGAGTTCAAACGCATCGAAGCTGAAGAACAGATCAGGTACGCGGTCATCTATCCGTTCGGATATATCAATACGATGCCGGCAGAGATGAAAGAATACCTCCTGCGGTCATACCGCGTCGAATCGCTCGGATTCCTGAGCGACGGGAAGAATATCGTCCCCCAGTCGGTTGTGTTAAGAAAAGGAGGGGTTGTCGATATCGACGGCTTTGTCAAAAAGAATCTGCTGCACGCACAGCGGGTGACCGTGTACCGGACCGCGCAGGGAAGTATTCCTTTTTACGAGATAACGGACGCGGAGGCCGGCCGATGAGTGTCCCCACAAGCAGCGGCACGGGCGCGCACACATCCCTGTTGTCCGTATTGGTCCCTGCCTGCAACGAGAGCGGGAATATCCCGCGCCTGGTCGCGGGCATAGAGGCTGTTCTCGAACGGGAAGCTATTCCCTATGAGATCCTCATCGTCAACGATCACAGCAGGGATGAAACGCTCAGGGCCGCGGGGCAAGAGGCGCGGCGCAATCCGCGCATCCGGCTGGTCGATAACAACGGCAGAAGCGGCTACGGTTTTGCCGTCAGAAAGGGGCTCGAGCATTTCAAAGGCGACATGGTGGTCATTGCCATGGCCGACGCCTCCGACAGCCCCGAAGATATGGCCGCGTATTACCGGAAGATGGAGGAAGGGTTCGATTGCGTATTCGGCAACCGTTTCTGCCCGCAGGCGCGCGTGCTGAATTATCCGTTTCATAAATTAGTCTTCAACCGCATCGCCAATTTTTTCATCAGGGTCCTGTTCCGGATCCATTATGCGGACGTGACCAACGCGTTTAAGTGTTATTCCCGCCAGGCGGTCCGGGGCATGCAGCCATTGATCGCATGCCATTTTAACCTGACCGTGGAAATGCCGCTCAAGGCGATCATACGCGGATACCGCTGGACCGTCATCCCGACGCACTGGACCGGCAGGAAACAGGGCATGTCCAAGTGGAAGATCAAGGAAATGGGGTCGCGGTATATGTTCATTATCATCTATCTCTGGCTTGAGAAAACGCTCAGCCGGGGCGATTATCACCGTTCGCTCAATGAAAATACTTCTTATCAATGAACCGTTCGTCAAGGATTTTTGCCGCACCCAGCGGTGGGCCGCGCGCACAAGAGGCAGGGTCCTGCGCGCTCCGGATTGGCTTGCGTATGCGACTGCGGTACTGGAACGCGCAGGCCATGACGCGCGCCTTTTCGACATGGTCGCCGAAGATCTCCGGCCGCTTGACATCGCCGGCCTCGCGCGTACGCATTCTCCTGATTTCGTCGTCCTGGATTCGACGACCCCGTCCATATATTCCGATATTGAATGCGCCCGTATGGTCAAGGAAGCGTCAAAAGCCCGGGTTATCATGGTCGGGCCGCATGTATCCGCATTGCCTGCAGAAACGCTCAGGGCCGCGGCCGGAGCGGTTGACGTCGCCTGCATCGGCGAATATGACCTGACGGTCAAAGATGTTGTCGAAGGATCCAGCAGGCTTGCAACGATCCCCGGCATCGCATACTGGTCGGACAATGCGGCTGTCGTGAACCCCGCGCGCCCCCTGATCGAGGATCTTGACGCCCTGCCGTTCCCTGCCTGGCATCATCTGGACCTGATGAAATATTTCGACGGAGGGAAATTATACCCGTATATCGACATAATTTCCGGCCGGGGATGCCCGAACCGCTGCATATTCTGCCTCTGGCCGCAGGTCATGCATGGCACGCGGTACCGCCTGAGAAGCCCGGCGAACGTCGTTGACGAGATCGAGCATGATATACGGTTGTGCCCGCGGGTGCGCGAAACAGGCGAATTCTTCTTCGAGGACGATACCTTTACCGTCAATAAACAGCGGGCGCTTGCCATATGCGATGAGATCCGTTCTCGGGGCCTTCATATCACTTTTTCCGTTAACGCCCGCGTCGATACCGCTGATAGGGAGTTGTTCCGGGCAATGAAACAAGCGGGGTGCAGGGAACTGCTGGTCGGGTTCGAATCAGGCAGCCAGCAGCAGCTGGAACGCATGCACAAGAACCTCAGAACGGAACAGGCAAGGGAGTTCATGGCGTGCGCCCGCCGGGCAGGGCTGGAAGTGCACGGTTGTTTCGTGATCGGTCTTCCTGGCGAGACGGAAGAAAGCTGCCGCCAGACCATCGATTTCGCCCGTGGCCTTGGATTGACCACCGCGCAGTTTTCAGGAGCGGTGCCTTTTCCCGGCACGGGGTTCTTTGAACTCTGCAGCAAACAGGGGTGGCTCACGGCAAAGTCCTGGTCAGACTGGCTGCAGGAAGGTGAACAGAGCGGGGTGGTCGATTATCCCGGACTGTCCAGGGAGAGGATCAATCATTATGTGGACCTCGGGCTGAAGAAATTCTATTTTCGGCCGGTGTACATGGTGAATTTCCTGCTGCGGACACGATCACTGAGCGATCTTTACCGCAAGATAAAAGGCGCATTCAATTTTGCCTGTTATCTCGTGCGCAGGAAGGGTCCGGAAAGGAAAACGGTTTAAAACTACATGGGCAGGAAAAGGGATTTTGTTCTGTATCATCTGTTCATATCCTGGCTTTGTTTTTTGGCCATGATCAGGTTTTTGTTCTTTTTTTGGAAATTTCAAGACACAAGGAAACTGCTGAAGAAATGCTGCCTTTCGCTGCTTGCCTTCTACGCTTCCGGCAGGAGCAGCCTGAATGATTTTCGGACGTCACGCTTCTACAAAAAAAGAGAAAGCAGATTGTGCTGGGCAGAGGTTTCTGCCTTAAATCCGACATGGGGCAATGTCCGGCCGGAAGAGGCCTGCATCCTTGCCACCCTTGTCAGCGAGTCCGCGCCCAAGACGATCTTCGAATTCGGGACGTTGAACGGCTACAGCACCGTTCATCTGGCCCGTAACGCCCCGCACGGCGCGAGGGTATACACGCTCGACCTTCCGCGCGACCATCGGATCATGTCGCCGGGGCAGTTGACTTCGCATCAGGCCTATGACGACATAAAGGCGATCAATAAGGCGCGGGAGATTAAAACCGGGCCGCTTTTCAGCGTCCCGGGCTATGAGAATGTCGTTCAGCTCTACGGCGATTCCATGACCTTCGATCTCAGCGAATATTACGGAAAGATCGACTTTTGTTTCATTGACGCCTGCCATTCATACGCCTATGTGCGCAAGGATACGGAGAACGCCTTCAAGATGGTGTCCCCGGAAGGGGTGATCGTGTGGCACGATTTCAATCCGGAACACCACGACGTGTTCAGGCTTCTGAACGAGATCGCCGCTGAAAGGAAGCTGTTCCGGATCGAAGACACTTCGTTGGCGGTCTATTTCAACAATGAATGATCCCGTGGTGAGCGTCATCGTTGCAGTGAGGAATGGGCAGGGAAGGATCTCTGCGTGCATAGAGTCCTTACTGGCGCTGGATTATCCCGCGTATGAGATCCTGGTCGTGGACGACAACTCGCAGGATGACACCGCGGTTATTGCAGGGAGATATGCGCCGCGCGTGCGGTTGATCGTCAACGAATCGCAGATGGGTCCCGCTGAGTCCAGGAACCGGGGCTGCCGGGCGGCACGCGGGGATATGGCCGCTTTCATTGACGGCGATTGCATAGCCGACAGAAATTGGTTGCAGGAGCTGGCCCGGGGATTCCGGGGGAACGATGCCGCCGGCGTCGGCGGCGCGCAGGACGTTCCCGTCGATGAAACGGGCTTCGGCAGAAAAGTCTCGGCTTTTTTGAAAACGTCAGGATTTATTTCCGACTACGTAAAGCATGACAGCCGGACGATCATCCGTGTCAGCCACAATCCGTCCTGTAATGTCATGTATAGAAAAGACGTTTTGATAAAGGAGGGCGGATTTTTGAATGGGCTCTGGCCCGGAGAGGACGTCGAACTGGATTACCGGCTGGGGAAAAAAGGATACAGGCTGTATTTTAATTCCCGGGCACGGGTAAGTCATTATCGGGCTGATACCGTCGTCAAGTTCGGGAAGATGATGTGGCGTTACGGCTGGGCCCAGGGATTTTTGGTCCGCAGATACGGTTTTTTCAGAAAGATCCAGTATTCCCCTTTCCTGGTGTTGATTCTTGCGTTTCTATTCGTTCTTGCGGCCCGATCCGGAGTTCCTTTGTCCATCTTGATCCTGGCGTTTTTCCTGTGCGCGTTTCTCCTCGCCGGGCTCTGGAATACCCTGCTGGGGATCTGTGCCGCTGTTTGCTGGAACTGCGGTTTTTTTTCAGGCCTTTTTGCCGGAAACCTGAAATCGCGCATGGCATGACCGGCCGCAGCATAAATCACTGTTGCATAATCCGCGGAGTGCTGGTATAATTATTGACCTGATAGACTGACGGGGCTGTAGCTCAGCTGGGAGAGCGCTTCGTTCGCAACGAAGAGGTCAGGAGTTCGATCCTCCTCAGCTCCACCAAGTTTTCTTTTTTTTCAAGCAGCACAGGGGAGGCCGTTATGCGGCCTGAGAGTTCCGCCCGTATCGAGCGGATGACCCTCATAACCTGATCTGGATAATGCCAGCGGAGGGAACGATGAGTGGATTTGTATAAAGCCCTTATGCAATTGGCATAAGGGCTTATTTTTTTAAAAGGAGGGCGGGATGAAACTGGATGAGATAAAAATATCAAAGGCGATCATCGAAGCGTATCATACCAAACTGATCGATGCTCTTGATGCGGATGTGGCAATAGCCGGAGCCGGACCTGCCGGAATGGTATGCGGGTATTATCTTGCCAAAGCCGGGAAGAAAGTCGTTTTATTCGAGCGCAAGCTTTCCGTGGGCGGCGGGATGTGGGGCGGCGGGATAATGTTCAATGAGATCGTGGTCCAGGAAGAGGCGAAAAAGGTCCTTGATGAATTCGGGGTCAGGAACAGGGAATACGCGGACGGGTATTATCTTGCCGATTCCATTGATGCGGTGTCGACGATCTGTTCTCAAAGCGTGCATGCGGGGCTGAAGATATTCAACCTTTTAAGCGTTGAAGACGTGCTCGTGCGGGCGCGGCGTATTTGCGGCCTTGTTTTGAACTGGACATCCGTTGAAATGGCCGGTCTTCATGTCGATCCGATCACCATGAGGGCAAAATTCGTGGTTGATGCGACCGGGCATCCTGCTGAAGTGGCGCGGGTCGTGGAAAGAAAATCGGGGATCAGGCTTAATACAAAGACGGGGAAAATGGCAGGCGAGCGGTCTATGTGGGCAGAGGCAGGTGAGAACGTCATCGTAAAGAATTCCAGGGAAATATGCCCGGGGCTGTACGCGTGCGGGATGTGCGCAAATGCCGTGTTCGGAGCCCCGCGCATGGGGCCGATATTCGGGGGAATGCTTCTTGCGGGAAAAAAAGTGGCACGAGATCTGATCAGGAAGCTTTGATCTCTGCGCAGGATCTTTTTTAGTTCCCCTGCCTCAGAAAGTATGGTAAAATCTATACCATAATCAATATGTCTTGCCATGAAAAAATCCCTCCTGTTTCTCATTCTTCTATTATCGGTTCTTTTTCCGGCGATCGGGGCGGACCAACCTTCGCATGAGGCGTCATTTTACGAGAAGTTAAGAAATACTGTCGTCAATTGCCGTTTGTGCCCGCGCGAATGCGTGATCCCTGACGGAAAACGGGGGTATTGCCGCGTGCGGGAGAACCGCACAGGCGTGCTGTACGCGTTGTCCTACGGGCAGCCTGTTGCCGTACATACCGATCCGATCGAAAAAAAACCGTTCTTCCATTTCCTGCCAAGCTCCGAGGCGTTCTCAATAGCGACCGTCGGCTGTAATATGAATTGCGCGTTCTGCCAGAACTGGGAGATATCTCAGGCAAAGCCCGAGGATGCACGGGCCGGGTATGCGACTGCCGGGCATATCGTCACGCAGGCGCGCCGCAGCGGGGCGCAGAGCATCGCGTTCACCTATACGGAGCCGACGATATTCTATGAATATATGCTCGATATCGCGCGCAAAGCCAAAGCGGCGGGATTGCGGGTGACCATGCATTCGAACGGGTTCATCAACGGGGAGCCTTTGCGCAAGCTGTGCAAGTATCTCGATGCGGCAAATATCGACTTAAAGGGTTTTTCCCAGGAGTATTACGCGAAGATCTGCGAGGGCAGCCTCGAGCCGGTCCTGCGCAGCCTGAAGGTCCTCAGAGAAGAAGGCGTGCATCTTGAAATAACGAATCTGGTGCTTTCAGGGTATAATGACGATCCGCAAAAGGTCAGGGAGATGTGCGTGTGGATCAGGGATAATCTGGGAGCCGATACGCCAATGCATTTTTCGCGGTTCTACCCGATGTATAAACTGCTCGCCTTAATCGCGACGCCGGTCGAAAAACTCGAAGCGGTCCGGGAGATCGCCCTCGATGCCGGCCTGAAATACGTCTATATAGGCAATATCCCCGGCCATGAAGCCGAGCATACGTATTGCCCTGCGTGCCGCAACGCGGTGATCAGGCGATCGGGATATATCGTTTCCGATTTCGATATTGTCGATGGCAGATGTAAATATTGCGGTGAACCGGTCAAGGGGGTGTGGCGATGAAAGCGCCCATTTTTGGTTTTATGCGGGTTGTTTGCGCGGCTGCGATGTTCGTGTCATGTGCAATGCGTGTTGATGCACAGCCGTCAATGAAACAGCCGAATGTCGCCGGCGCGTTCTACCCGGCAGATGAGCAAGAGCTCGCGGCTTTGATAGACGGAATGCTGGACAAAGCTGCCTCAACCGGCCCTGCGCGCATTAACGCGGACATATTCGGTCTGATCAGCCCGCATGCAGGGTATCAATATTCGGGGCAGACCGCAGCGTACGGATATCATCAGATCAAGGGAAGGGGATATACGACAATCGTCATCCTCGGCCCGAGCCACTCGGTCCGTTTTAACGGGGTATCCATTTATCCGCGCGGCGCGTTCAGGACGCCGCTGGGGGATATCGAGATCGACTGGCCGTTTGCCGGGCAATTGCTCGCGCTGGAACCCTCTGCATCTGCGGAGTTGATGGTATTCGAGCGGGAACACTCGATCGAAGTCCAGCTCCCTTTTCTGCAGAAAGTCCTGAAGGGTTTCCGCATCGTGCCGGTCATGATGGGTGATTGCGATCTGGCGCTGTGCCGCAGGCTTGCCGCTGCGTTGAAGGCGGCGATCGGAACGCGCACGGACGTGCTTGTGGTTGCGTCAACCGATATGTACCACGGCTACGATTACGATGAGTGCAGCCGTATCGACAATATGACGCTTACTCACGTGAAGGATATGGATGCCGATGGCCTGTATAAAGGATTGCGCGAGGGAACGGCCCAATTGTGCGGCGGGACAGCGGTAGTGACGCTTCTTGAGCTTGCAAAAAGCATGGGCCACGACAAGGCATTGATCCTTGCCCAGACGAATTCCGCCCTCGTCACCAATACCATGAAAAAAGGCGTCTGGACTGTGGGATATTCAAGTGTTGTCATCGATCAGGAAAAAGGAGAGGATGCGATGTTGCTGAACACTGAGCAGCAGAAGAAAATGCTCGATCTTGCGCGGAGGTCGATCGAGACGTATTTGAAAACCGGAAAGAAACTGCAGGTTACTGAGACCGATCCGGTTCTGGCCGGGGAAATGGGCGCGTTCGTCACCCTGCACGAAAAAGGCAGATTGCGCGGCTGTATCGGGAACATCGTCGGCCGCCAGCCGCTTTACCTGACGATCCGCGACATGGCTGTCGAAGCGGCAACAGGCGATCCGCGTTTCAGCCCGGTCAAGATCGGCGACTTGAAGGGCATTGAGATCGAGATATCCGTGCTGTCTTCGCTGGAGCGCGTCGATTCCGCGGATAAGATCGAAATGGGCAAACACGGGGTCCTTGTGCGCCGCGGATTCAATACCGGGGTGTTCCTGCCGCAGGTGGCTACGGAGACCGGCTGGAGCAAAGAGGAGTTCCTTTCTGAGCTGTGCAGCCAGAAAGCCGGCCTGTCACCTGACGCGTGGAAGGACAAAAATACCGAACTCTACATCTTCACCGCCGAAGTCTTCAAATAATGATTCTGCTATGACCATTATAATAAGTTTGTTTTTTACCGGCATACTCTTTGGCGCAGGGCCGTGCCTTGTCAGCTGCGGGCCTGTGTTGGTATCCTATATTTGCGGCACGCAGAAAAAGCCGCGGGAAAGTTTGAATGCGTACATTCTTTTTTCTGTTTCGCGCATCGCGGTGTATGTTGCCCTGAGCATCGGCGTGTTTTTTATCGGCCGTATCGGCTTAGAGAATCTGATCGCAGATTACGCAAATTATCTGTTCATCATGGCAGGTTTTTTCCTCATGCTGATCGGCGCATATTTCCTTATGGGTAAACGCATGCAATTAAAGCCTTTTAACCTTATTTATCAGCATATCATCAAGGGCGATACCAAGAATGTCATATTGCTCGGCATTGCCTGCGGGATCTTGCCGTGCGCCCCGTTCCTCGGAGTGCTGACGTATATCGGGCTTGTATCGGATCACATCGCGCAGAACATCGTGTACGCGGCGCTGTTCGGCGCAGGGACATTTGTTTCGCCGCTCGTTCTCGTTTCGCTTGCGGCCGGCGCTGTCCCGGCCGTCATCAAGAACAGGCACGGGCTTATTGCGCGGATCGTGCGCATATGCAGCGGGATCATGGCCATTGCGATGGGCGGACAGCTTGTATGGAGGGCATTTGTATGAACAGGTTTTATTGTTCGAGCGGCGACGTGTCGGGAGATTCGATCATCATCAAGGACAAAGGGCAGGTTCACCATATCAGGGATGTGATCAGGCTCAAGGAAGGGGAGCGCGTTTTTGTTTTTGACGATAAGGCGCATGAATTCGATTGCGTCATCGGCAAAATCACGCTTACACAGGTGGTATTTGCCGTCAAGCAGCGGCTCCAGCCGAAGCGTGAAGGCCGTCCGGAGATCACTGTCGCCTGCGCGATCCCCAAGCATTCGAAGATCGACGATATCATCGATACATTGACGCAGATCGGTGTTTCCCGGATCATCCCGATGATGACGGAAAGGGTGATTGTCCGGCTTGACAGGGCAAAGAGAACAGAGCGGCGCGACCGCTGGCGTAAGATCGCGCTGGCTGCCAGCAAGCAGAGCCAGCGCAATACTGTGGCTACGGTGGACGAGATAACGGATATCAGGGATGTGATCGGATTATCCGGCAATTTCGACCTGAAGCTTATTCCCACGCTGCCCGGCGACAGAACACAGCTCAAGGATGTATTGGACAGCGCCAGGCCAAAACACATCCTGGTCCTCATAGGCCCTGAAGGGGATTTTACTCCGGAAGAAACCGCTCTGGCCCGCAAGGCCGGGTTCGTTCCTGTGTCATTCGGGGATTTCGTATTTCGTGTCGAGACAGCATGCGTTTATATTGCCAGTGTCTTAAACTACGCTTATTAGTTATCCACAGAGTTATCCACTTTTAATTGTGTCTGACCCTATTTTTAAAATACGCACGCTTGGGTGCAAGGTGAATCAGTATGATTCGCAGGAGATACGCGAGCGGCTGCTGGAGGCCGGCGGCCGCGAGGCAGGTAATGGACGTAAGGCCGATATTTATATTATCAATACCTGCACGGTCACGCAGAAAGCTGACAGGGATTCCTTCTATCACATCCATCGCAGTTACCGGGAGAACCCGCGCGCTTTGATCGTCGTTACCGGGTGCATGGCTGAATTCGACAGCCGCAGATTGAAACGCGAGCCCGGCGTCGGCCTTGTCATTGAAAATAAGGATAAGGGGAAACTGGTTTCCCGTATCATCAAGGGCTCTGAGCCGGGGCGGCATGGGATATCGTCTTTTGAGAACCGCACGCGCGCATTTTTGAAAATCCAGGACGGGTGCGATAATTTTTGCAGTTATTGCATCGTTCCGTATGTGCGCGGCGCAGCCCGCAGTAAACCTTTTGCAGATATCCTGCGCGAAGCGCAGAAGCTTGTCGATAACGGCTATCGGGAAATAGTGCTTACCGGCATTTGCCTTGGTTCATACGGCAAAGATCTCAAACCTGCCGGTTCGCTTGTTTCGGTCATCGAAGGCCTTGAGAAGCTCGATGGCCTCTGGCGCATCAGGCTCAGCTCCATTGAAGCGAAGGACGTGAACGATCAGCTCATCAATGCTTTTGCGCAGTCAGACAAGCTGTGCCGGCATATCCACATCCCCATTCAGAGCGGAGATAACGATATTCTGCGGGCAATGCGGCGCAAGTATACCCGGCAGGATTATATCCGTCTTATCGTTAAGCTTAAGAAGGCATGTCCCGGAATTGCCATCACCACCGATGTTCTTGTGGGGTTTCCGGGAGAAGAGGAGAGGCATTTTCGCAATACCCTGGATCTTGTCATGAAGATCGCGCCGCTCAAAACGCATATTTTCCCTTTCAGCCCGCGTCCCGGCACATGCGCGTATCTTCTGAAGAACCGGCCGCCCGCGGATATTGTCATGGATCGCCTTAAGCGGATGGAACGCGAAGCGCGCGAATGCGCGAAGCAATATCAACGCCGATTCCTGTCCCGCGTTATGCCGGTGCTTTTCGAAACACGGTCGAAGGATCAGGCAGGAATTTGGGAAGGTTTTACCGGCAATTATCTGAAAGTCGTCTGCAGATCGCGCAAAGACCTTAAGAACCGCCTTTTTTCGTTTCGCTTGAAAGAAATTCGCGGAGAAAAGATTTTGGGCGTTTTGCCTTGAAAATACCGGATCCTGTGCTATACTTTTAGCACGCCACGGTTCTTGAAGACGAAATGTCTTTAGGAAGCGTGGTTTTTTGTTTATCCGTAAAAAATGATCTTTAAAAAAGCACTTCAAAAGTCGGGGGTTTGAAATGTTAAGAAAGATCGCAGCATCACTCGTAATATTCTGCCTTGTATTTGAACAAAGCGGATTCGCGCAAGTAGCTCCTCAGATCACTGTTCCGGCATATCTTGCCGGAGCCCTGTCGCCTGACAGATTCAGGCCCATCCATCTTCGCAGTATCTCATTCGACCAGGCCACGCATAACTTCAATCTTCTTTTGGATAAAGGTGACGTAAAGGATCTGCGCCAGTCCCAGCTTGAAGAGACAACGCGCAGGCTTTTCGAATACTTCCAGATCGGGTTAAGGCTGCCCAACAGCATGTTCTGGGTAAATCTTCGTCCCGATGATCCATCCAATATAATCGATCCCTATTTAGAGAAGACAGAATTAGGCAAAGTGCTGCTTGAGGCAGACCTGCAATTAAAGAAGGACCTGTCCGCATGCACGTCCCCCGATACAAAAGAAGGCCGCAGCTACTGGAATAAGCTTTATGCCAAAGCAGAAAGCCTGTTCGGCCAGTCCGATATCGAGATACCCACCATCACGAGGCCCTGGATCGTTCCGGGCGAGATCATCATGGCTCAGTCCGGTGAAGGGGCGTATGTGTATAAGGCAATGCTGAAAGTCATGCTTGAACAGGACTACCTCAAGGATGCGGCCGGGTATGACTTCGCAGACCCGAGGGCGAGGGAATTGAACGAATATTCGTCGCAGCTCATCCGCACCGAGATCCTTCCCCGTTTGACAAGGGACGTGAACTCTGCGAAAAGATACGCCGGCCTTCGCCAGGTATATTATTCGCTGATCCTGGCGCAATGGTATAAACAGAGCAAGCCTGAAGCGTTCGGCTCAAAGATCGACAGCCGCGACCTGACCGGCCTTACCTCTCAGAAACAGTGGTCCAGGCAGACTTATTACCAGGCATACAAGAAGTCATTTGAGAAGGGTGAGTATAATAAGGAAGAGACCGTCAACAGCGCCTCTGGCCTGACTATTCGCAGATATTTCAGCGGAGGCATCCGCCCGGTTTCCGCCGGAGTTATCCAGGCAATAAATATAGCGGGAAACGCCGTGCGCGATCCGGCTGTCATTCCCGGAAGCATAAATACTGAAACGAATAGTCTCCGGGTTCAGTTGCCTGCGCAGGCATTATCAACGGTATCGGCGCCCGCTTCTGCAATGGACGGCGGAAACAAAGATCTGACAGCGGGGCAGCGGTTCAAGGTGTGGTGGGCTGCTGAAAAGATCACTTTTGGGGCAGATGTCAGTGCAATAACCAAGAACTGGCAGAAAGAGGAAAAAGAGACATTATCCACGTTGCTCCATTCGTATCCGCGCAATTCAATTATTAATACCACATTCGGTTATATTACGGGAATCAATCGCAGCTTGAACGCGTATCATGCAGGAGAACTACTTGACATGGCCCTGAAAGGGGAAGCCAGTTTGAGCACACACGCCGTATATATCCATCAGGATACAAGGGTTTTCATTGGCCACGTTTTGAATAATTCAGAAACAGCATGGAACGCCGCGGCAAATGATTCAGCGTTCGCCCAAAATACCGACACGCGGGATACGATGCTGAGCGAGATCGAGAAAAACGCGATCGAGACATTGCGCGGTTTTACTCAACAGCTGGGCGCTGATCAGGTTGTATCATATCTGCAGATCATTGCCGCATCTCCGGATTGGTCTGAATATGCCAGAAGCATAAGCGGCCGGGCGATCGAGCGTATCGAGGCCTACCACGCAGCTGAGGCCCGCGACGGAGGGGGCGTTACAGTCGAGGACTTGAAGGCGCTGCTGGCTTCGCCTGAGGAAATGGCCCTCTTTGTCGCAACGCAGCTACCGCATCTTCAAAATGGATATAAACCCGGAGATTTCACCCATGCGGTCTTCGAAAGGGCTATTTCTCATCTGGATGAGGGGCAAAACCTGGATGCGACTGAGCTATATTTTATTACGTCCGCGAAAAGGTATTTGATGAATAAAAAGGCGGAGGCACAGGAACAAAAAGACGGCGGGACGCTGTCACGCGAGGATATATCGAGGGTCGTTGAAGAGGTTCAGAAGAGCGATATAGGCAAGGTCTTCGCGGTTTTGAGCCCGTATTCTACAGCTGATCTGAATGCGATCGCCAAAGAGTATCGCAATCGATATCCGAAAGACGTAAAGGCGAAGTTCATCACCGCCGCGCTTGTAAAAGCAAAACGCCAGCCTGCGCTTGGCAAACAGTGGTCAAACGGCAAAGACGGGGGGACAGACCGCGATGGAAAGTTTGATGATGAATACAGCAGGTCGCTCATCAAGCGTTTTCAGGAGCAAGGCTATCCGCTTGAAGGCTTGCGCGGTATAGATCCGGATCATTTCAAGAGAATGGTTTCTTATTTTGAATCTAAAGGATGGGTCCCGCTGATTCAATCTCCCCCTTTCCTGGAGGGCACAGCCTGGATCGATGCCTTTGAGGAGCGCATCGGAGCCTATGCGAGCGGTAAAACGGTGCATGTGGTCGACAAGGCCGATAACTCGCGCATGTCATGGGTGAACATGTTTAAGAAGATGGGATTTAACGTATCTGTCTCTGTCGATGTGAACACGGCGCATACGGATTGGCAGATGTTTAAAATAAACCCGGATATTGTCTTTGTCAACGGCGATCCTGCCGAAGACATTTGGCTTGCCGAAAGGATCCCGCAGGCGGCGTTCTTCTACGTGACCGATGTCGACATGAACGATGCTCTAAAGCAGTCCACGGATGAAACGCGAAGAATGGCCGAGTTGCAGAGATCAGGTCTGGTTTCCCGGTGGATCTGCCGCGAGTATGCGGCAAGGGATATCCTGGATGGGCTGGACGATCTAGCGCGGGCCGAGTCAAGCCGCGACGGCGGCACGTTCTGGAACAAGAAGCTTGACCAGGGATATATCCGGGAGCACAACATAAAACCCATCTCCATCGGCCTGATAGAAAGCAGAGGAGCTTTGCATGGCTATGTGCTTGTTATTGATCCGATGGTTAACATCGTCGAATACGAAGCGAAGCTGGGCGCTCTTAAAGCGGGGATTTTTTCTGAACCGGAGGAAGCAGGTTTACGCGCAAAAGGGCTGGATCCCGAAGCGTATAAGAAAGAAGGTCATTATCTGCCCATTATTATCTATGTCCGGACCCCTGATGGAGACTATGAAAGCCTGCTTGAGTATGCTGACGGGGTTATTCAGGCAAAAGGCGGCTGGACAAGCAATGCCTATAAGTTTTGTATGGATAAGCAAAAGCCCATCGTGAGCGAGGTCAATCAGGTCTGGCTGGAAGGACGGGAGTTGCAGTCCGGGGATTGGGTTACCCTTGATGCGGATAACGCAAGGATATATGCATATCCGGGTCCGCAGCAGGCGATCCGTCTGATCGACGACACAGACTCCATGCGGTCTCGATCTTCGTCTCGTATTGTTCCTGAACGCCGGGTCGGCAGAGAAAGTATCGGCGCATATCCGGCCCGGAATGAATTGCTCGTCGAGCCGTTTAAACGGCCGGTCCTGCCGGCATTCCTGAACGTTTCGCTGATACCCGGTGAACTGAAGAAGGGAACTGTCCTGGATTTTGGCATATCGACCAGGGTCCCGGATTTGGTTAAAATACTGGAAAAGAAATATAGAGCTGCTATAGGCCAGAAGGTCACTATTGTTGATACAGATCGTAATGATTTGATCGTCAAGGGCGAAGACGGCAAGCAGTTCATAATAGATTGGATTTTTCCGGGCGTGCTGCTTACGGACGAGAACGGCAGGGTATTCGAGACGGGATTGGTAAAGGACGGCGGGGGATCGTTCGATGGAGATTATGGGCAGTTCGATAATGACAGCATTGCGGCAGGATTGGGCAACGACCTGGACGATCCTGACCATCAAAAGCGGTTTGATGCGGTCAAGCGTCTCGCCAATATGAAAAAGCACAGGAGCGGCGTCGCATTCTGGCCGCTGATCAGGGCTCTGGATGATTCTTCTCCGACCGTCCGCAGGATAGCCGCAAAAGGACTCAAGAAATATCATTCGGTCAATGCTATCGGCCCGCTGTTGAGCAGTATTAACAGGCCTGCCCAGTCCCGCCAAGGGGTTATCCTGGATACGGATCTTTATAAAGCGGCACAGACAGCTGCTGTAGAGTCGCTTGCGGCAATCCGGGATGATGCAGCAGTGCGCGGTTTGATACAGTCTTTTAGTAATGTGTACGCGGATGATGTAAAGATCGCGATCATCGAAGCGCTTGTTGAGACGTCGCATCCTATGGCAGGCGCGGCATTCATCGATTTCTTATATGACCGGCAACTGTCAGGGGACGTTCATGCAAAGATACAGGAGGCCCTTTATCAGATCAAACTCCCTGCCAATGATATGCTCAGGCAATCCTTGTCCCGGGACGGCGGTATCGTGAACGAAGGGGCCCGTGCTGAGGAACTTGCCGGCAAGATCCGGACGTATCTGGCAGAGTTATTTGATAGCGATCTCGCGCATTACTCCCTTATTAAAGATATAAAGCCGGCGAATATGGCGCTCGAAATGCTTTATGATGAGGGTTATATGAAAAAATTATATAATCGCGCGAAGGAGGGATTAACGGCCTCCGATATCATCATAACAGATGCTGACCTGAAAATCGGCACATGGACGCTTTTTATGCATGAGCACACGGTCGATGTCGACTTCCACCTGTATGCAGATCCTGGCAGGATCAGCGTTGAGGTTATGGAGGCAGGCGCAGCCGAAGAGGCAGGCCAACAGCCATCGGACAGCCGCGACGGCGGCAATACCGCAAAAGATAGAGCATCCAAGGTGAAGGGAATTATTGACAGGTCTGTGGCCCAAATGAACAGAGTCCGGCCTGATCTATGGTATCCTGAAAGTGTCGTAAACATGTATGCGGAATCGTTGTTCCGTCATTTAACGAATCTGGGAGGGGCATACGTCCCTGCGTTAAAACGAGACCTGGCGGAGCGTAAGAAATCGGCAAAGGCGGCAGAAAAAGTGCCGTATTACCAGCAGCGTTTGATCGAAACGATCGAAGACGCGATTGAATATCTCGAACCGTCCTTTGTGATCCCGGCGATCAAGGATATGAGAACAGCGCTCGGCAACGGAGCATGGGGACGTGCGCGGAACATTGCCGTTACATACGGGCAGAAGCAGGAGGAGCGTTTCCTGAAGATCAACCGGTCCTTTGTGAAGGTTAAGGAATTTTCGATTAAGGAGGCGGTCGCCGCGCTGAGATCAGGCGATTTCGTCCATAATATCGTTGATGGATACAGCTGGGATTACGCGAGTCTGATCGTCCTGGGTGATGAGGAATACGGCCGCAGGATGGAGAAGGCATGCGCGGATCTGGAGGCAGGCAGGATCAAGGCGGTATTATATGAAAAACAATATCAGGCCTGGCATGAAATGATCGTTTTGTATGAAACCCCGCTGGCGCTCATCGAAATGGCTGTCAAGAAGCCCCGGCCCGTCCGTGCGCCGTCGCGCCTTGACGGCGGCACGCCAACGATGGACGATACAAACGGTTCCGATCCCGTTAACCGCGTCAAGCGGAATGCGGACAGTCAGTATGAGGGGCCCGCCGCAGAATCCAGCAGCAGATCGAGCGGCGAAATCAATCGATCAGCCGATCAGTTCGACGGCGGGATTATATACCAGAGCGGGCCGATGTATGTAGATGCAAGGCCGGGTTATTATAAAGAAGGTAAAATGTGGGATCGTTACTTTTTTGTCGAATTAGGGTCCGATCACTATTCTGAAGGTGGCCAGAAGAAGACAGGTTATACTCTAAGGATTATCGTAAGTAATACCAAGTTTTATAGCGATCAGTTCGAAGTGCCGGGGTGGGTAGAGAGATATAATACAGGCAGGATCTTTGTCGGTAACGATGAAAGCGTCGCAAAACAATTGTACCGGGAATTTACGGAGGAAGGTCTGGCTTGGGAAAACCTGATAGAATGGTACGAATCGCCGAATGCTTTTGACGTTGGGCGCAGCGTGTATCCGGATAAATGGGAGATAGCAGAAGCGTATCAAAAAAGATTTAACGTGAGTCAGCCATTGGATTCGAGGAGTGTTAAGATCCTGCTGAGGGCTGCGGCGGCTGCGGAACACGAACAAACGCAGGCCAAAGACGGCGGATCTGCGACAAACGTCGGCGGTATTGACTTGAGGGCGCTGCCTGTTGATACGCAGGCGGCCGGAGCGATTTCTGCAGCGGGACCAGCCGCCAATGTTCCTTTTGTTTCCATCAAAGAACTTGAGACGCAGTGGCAGACGATAGAGCGGCAGATGCGGTCAGGCCCCATGCCGTATGACCGGCTCATGGCCTTTGCGCTCGGCTGCTGCCGGAATAAGGATGCGGCAGAGCAGCGGGAAGCTCTTGCGGTCTGTATTACCGGCATACTTAAGCTCGAAGAAGAAGCTGCGGTCTTGACCGCTCCCGAGCTTAAGGAGATACTGGTAGCGATAAGTTAAAAACATATTCCCGGACCCCGACTCCGGGAGTGTGTTAACGGGGATGCTCCTGTCTGAACATCGGCAGGGACATCCCCGTTTTTTCTTGTCCCCCGTTACGGGTGTGTCACAAAGCGAGTTGCGAAGCCCTCTTGAGGTATTGCAAGAGGGCTTCGCCTGTTCGAGCGACTGACACACCCGTAACGGGGGACAAAACAAAACCAGGATGTCCCGGGGCGTTTTTGGTTGACATGCCGGTTAAAGGATGATATATTAAAGTGCTCAAAAAATCATTTAAACGTGAAAGGAGTTGATTACATTGCCGAAGATCGAGATCCGCGAGGGTGAATCCTTCGAATCCGCCATGCGCAAGTTCAAGAAGCAGATCGAGCAGGAGGGGATCCTGAAGGAGGTCAGGGACCGCAAGCATTATCAGAAGCCGAGCGAGAAAAAAAGAAAGAAAATGCGGGAAAGAAGATAACCGATGCTTCCGGCCCTGTCCACTTCCTGGAATGCCTTCCGACATACCGACGGGTCCGCACTTATCCAAGAGATCAAAGCGCTGGGGTTTAACGAAGTCGAATTGAGCTTCAATCTGACTGCGGAGATGGTCGACGCGGTCGAGGCATTGGTGCGGGAGCAGTCTGTCCGCGTCACAAGCCTTCATAACTACTGTCCGATCCCGCCTGATATCGAACGGCAGAAAGCCCTGCCGGATTGTTACTCGATGTCGTCGCCTGACGAGGATGAACGCAGGCGCGCCGTAGCGCTGACCAGGGTAACGATCGATACTGCGGTGCGCTTGAATGCATCCGCGGTCGTTCTGCACTGCGGCAGGGTCGAGGTCCCGGACAGGACCGTGGATCTGATCGCGATGTTCAATAACGGCCTTCGCGCAACCGCCCGGTTCGCCGCTTTGCGCGGCGATATCATCCGCGAGCGGGACAGCGTGCGTCAGCGGTTCCTTGATAACACATTGCGCAGCCTTGACGATCTGAACGCGTACGCCGCGCGGCAAAAGATCAGGTTGGGCGTTGAGAACCGGTATTATTTCCGCGAGATACCGTTCTTTGATGAAGTGGCTATTATTCTTGATCGGTTCAGGGATTCGGCCGTCCACTATTGGCACGATACGGGACATGCCCGGCTTATGGAGAATCTCGGGTTCATCGAAAGCGATGAAGATTACCTGAAACGCTACGGTTCCCGCCTGATCGGCATACATCTCCACGATATCACCGGATGCTCCGACCATCGCGCCCCGGGAACAGGCGAATTCGATTTCAAAAAGCTTAAACCGTATCTGTCGAGCCATACCCTGACCGTTATCGAGGCGCATCATCCGGCATCGGGCGCCGAACTGGTCACGGCCAGGGAATATCTCAACGGTCTGCTCAATGGATAGAATATCGGTACGCACACCTGCGGTCGCCGGCCAATTTTACCCTGCCACGGCGGATTCCATACGTAAACAGATCAAGGGTTTTTTGCCTTCGCAGCCGCAGGCCCGGGATTGCATCGCCTGTATGCTTCCGCACGCCGGATACATGTATTCGGGCTCGGTCGCAGCCCTGACCGCATCGCGGGTCATGGTCAAGGACACGGTGGTTTTGCTCGGGCCCAACCACACGGGGCTCGGCGCAGCGATGAGCGTCATGGCGTCGGGCACGTGGCGCACGCCCATGGGCGATGTCGCAATAGACGGGGATCTCGCGGCCGCAATGCTCGAAGGGTCGGCGTATCTGGAGCAGGATGAAACGGCTCATGCGCGCGAACATTCGCTGGAAGTAGAACTCCCTATTTTGCAGTATTTCAGGAAGGATTTTAAAATAGTCCCGGTCGCGTTCGGCAGCGACGATTTCGACGGCCTGACAGACGCCGGCAGGGCTGTGGCACAGGCGCTCAAAAGCAGGCAGCAGGAAAAGACCGCCTTGATCGTCGCAAGCTCGGACATGACGCATTACGAACCGGCGGCAACGGCGCGCAAAAAAGACGAATCGGCGCTCCGGGCGGTCCTGAACCTCGATGCCAGGGCGTTATGGCAGACGGTGAAGTCGGGCGGCATCACCATGTGCGGGTATATGCCTGTGGCCGTCATGATCACCGCGGCGAAACAACTCGGAGCGTCAAAAGCCGAGCTGGTAAAATATGCGACAAGCGGCGATGTCACCGGCGATAATTCGAGCGTTGTCGGGTACGCCGGCGTGATCGTCTATTAAAAGGATACTCATGGAAACAGGGGAAGGAACGGAGTTCAGTTTTTTTATCAGTTCGCTTGCCATGCAGGCGTCTATCGCGCTGGGCTCCATGGCGCACCCAATCACCGAAAAGGTCGAGCCGAACCTGCCGCACGCCAAACTCATCATCGATACGCTTGCGATGCTCAAGGAAAAGACCGCAGGGAATCTTACGACCGACGAGGACAGCCTGCTGGACAAATTTCTGTACGGCCTGCGGCAGCAGTATGAAAAGCATCCGGGCCGCGCAGGGGATCCGAACAAGGAGGGGGCTCAATGATCGATAAAGAACTGCTTGATATCCTTGCCTGTCCTGCGTGCAAGGGCGACGTTGAATTGAAGGACAACAAGATCGTCTGCAAGAAATGCGGCAAAAAATATCCGGTGAAGGACGGCATCCCGGTCATGCTGATCGACGAAGCGCAATAGCCCCATGAAAAAGATCCTCGTCATCCACGGGCCGAACCTGAACCTCCTGGGAACGCGCGAACCCGGCGTGTACGGAACGGTCACGCTCGCGTCGATCAACGCGCGTTTGAAAAAGATCGCTGCGAAGAAGAAGGCAGGGGTGCGCATCATCCAGTCCAACGTCGAAGGCGT
>Ga0116143_10000726_pt1 | contig 43897 bp, 39 predicted proteins | sample AD_UKC034_MetaG_FD_89745 | JGI IMG/M metagenome (GOLD analysis project Ga0116143, IMG submission 89745) | Active sludge microbial communities of municipal wastewater-treating anaerobic digesters from USA - AD_UKC034_MetaG | ecosystem: Engineered > Bioreactor > Anaerobic > Digestate | place: USA... | reverse complement strand
TTCGCGTAGTCGTTCCCGTTGTCAGCGTAGTGCTAAACGTAGCATCCGCATACCCATCTCTGATAATCGTACCGCTTGCCGTTCCTGCCGATAAGTTACCTATCTAAGCTCGGCCATCACTGTCCGTTATCACCGTTCTGTCCGTACCATTCACATGCACCTCAGCAGGTTAGAGCACCAGATTGTGGTTCTGGGGGTCGCGGGTTCGAGTCCCATCTTTCACCCGCTAATTTTTAAAGTGGTAAAGTTTTCTTTACCACTTTTTTTATGTCTTTGTTTTGAAGGAGTTCAAAAATGCACAAATGATTTTTGTGGATCAACGTCTGTTTTTGGAAATCGTTTTTTTTGATTCCAAAAGGTGAGGGCAGTTGTTGCTTTTTTCTTTTGCGAAAATCCAAATTTGAAATATCTTCATGAAAAATAGATCATAGATTTTAAAAGAAACGTATTATAAACTATATGACTCCTGAAAAAGAAACACGATTAAGTATAATCTTTATATCAATTGGTTACATCGCTAACTTTGTTTTAGGTTTGTTGGGCTCTACTTTTCCATGGGAAAGTTTTGAGCAAATGACAACTTGGCAAATCGGAGATAGTATGGCAATTATGGCAAGTGTATTGGCAAGCAGAATTGTAGGTTCCCGAGGTCAAAACTTAGCAGCAGCTGGTTATGTGTTATTAGGAATAGCGTATGGGGTTTCTTTTGCTTCAAGTTCGATCTCTTCCATTAATAATGAAAAAATGGCTACTGTTCTATTGCCTTTGTTGCCCGCCATCGTATTAATAAGTTTTTGTCGAATTTTCCCTTCCTGGCTTCGAATCAGTTCTCTATTTATTTTCATTCCTTTTTTCTTTATGTATTGGAATGTAGTGAATGGTACTTATAGCAATGAGAATATTTCTAATGTGTTAGCGTATTCAAGTATTCAATTATTAGGGATACTGTGGGTAATATATTTTTGGAAAGATTTTAAAAGAAAGACTATTATAAATTGATTTTTCAATAGTTTCTAGATCATACCATAATATTGGAAAAAAGCCGCCCCGAAAATAATTTTCGGGGCGGCTTTGATTTTAATGTGATGAACGAACGCTGGGCTACGACAAGTGGAGAAGATACTTGGCCAAGTTCGTGCGTTTGTTTAGGTCATTTAAGGCTCATGTAACGATTAATTTAAGTGAGAGATTTCTTCAAATCGGCAAGGGCTGCAATAGCCGTAACAATAACTCAGATCTGAAATTTTGTTATTAGTAAAAGAAAGCATAATGGCTTTGTCTAAATTAAACTCATTCTCAAGTACCGGCCAATAGCCATTGTGAAACAGAAGTGCTGGATTTCCGGCTTCGCATGTTCTACAATAGTTAAGTTCAAAACTGCTCGACATTTTTTTTGCAGGAACATACATTTTGAATTGTCTTTTAAAATAATCGAGTGTTTCAAATTTGGTCAAATTGTCAAAATAAGAATGCTCATGGTGCAGTAAACGCTCCATTGCTATCAGGTTTTTTGAAAGAATAGCGGCTCCAAATCGAATTACTTGTAAATAGTCTTTTTCAAAATCATCAGGGTCTAGTTCATACTGGGTCTTCAACTCTTTGAATCGTTTCATAAAAAATAAAATTTAAAAATTAGTAATTGCAATTTACGTATCGAATCACCGTAAATTGATATCTGTTCATAAATTTATTGTTGGCTGATTTATACTTATCAACCCTTTATTTTTGTGAGAATTCTTCACTTACAATTTAAATTTTTTTAATTTTCGCATCTATCATAACAACATCATGCTAAAGCAGATATATAAATTTCTACACCCCAGATTTCAGAATTTGTTTTTGGAGTATAAAGTGGAATTTAAACCCAGATATGGTTTTGGTAAAGCCCCTCACCCCGAATTGTACTCCATTATAAATGCACAGCGTGGTGCGTACACAAACGTTTTGAATAAAGCGCTTAGCTACAAAGAGAATATTTGGAGTATTAAGGACAGTCGTAATGAAAGCGATAACAAACAACCCACATGGAACAATGGATTTTTACCTGGCTTGGATATTATTGGTATTTATACTTTAATAGCCGACCTAAAACCAAAAAAATATATTGAGATTGGTTCTGGTAATTCTACTAAGGTGGCTTTCAAAGCCAAAAAAGAGCACAGCACGATTACAGAGATCATCTCCATCGATCCAATGCCTCGTGCAGAAATTGATGATTTGGCAAATTTTGTTATTCGAAAACCTTTCGAAAATATCGACTACAATGTATTGGAACAATTAAGCGAGAATGATATTTTATTTGTAGATAATTCGCACCGCATTTTACCCAATTCTGATTCAATGGTGTTTTATATGGAGATTCTTCCACGATTGAAAAAAGGAGTTGTAGTGCATATTCATGATATATATTTGCCTTACGATTATCCGCAATTTATGTGCGATCGCTTTTATTCAGAGCAATATGGATTGGCGATGTATTTATTGGCAAATCCCCAAAAGTATAAGACCTTGTTACCCAACTATTTTATTTTTGAAGATGCAGAACTTTCTTCCCTAATAGCTCCTATATGGGAGCATCAGAATTTGAAGAATGTTGAAAAACACGGAGGCTCTTATTGGCTGAGAATTGAGGAGTAGGTTGATTCATTGCCATCCGCTTTATATTTCTGGTCAATTTTTATTCACTAAACTTTTGCGTAGAATTCTAGTCGAACAAACATCAAATACTTTCATAATGAAAAGAGTAATAATTCTAATTTTCATTTTTTTCTCTACGTTTTCGCAGGGTTTCGGGCAGAAAAATATCTTACTCGTCATAGCCGATGATCTCGGATTAGGTCCCGTGCCTGGTTATCTCGTATCAGGAACAAAAGCCACCATGCCCAATCTCTCGGCATTGATGACGAGCGGTTTAACCTTTGATAATGTTTGGTCCAATCCATTATGTTCTCCAACCCGTTCAACCATACTAAGCGGTAAATATGGTTTTCGAACCAATGTTTTAAATGCAAATTCCTTGAGTCAAATTTCGGTGAATGAAACTTCTTTACATAGTTTTATAAGTGCCACACATACAAGCAGTATTATTGGCAAATGGCATTTGAGCGGTAGTTCAAATCCAAATCCGAATTATCCGTCCCTTTTGGGCATTCCTTACTATGCAGGCCTATTAGCCGGTAGCGTTCAAAATTACAATGCCTGGAATCTTACCATCAATGGCAGCACAAACTTCAACAACACTTATATCACCTCCACCATAACTGATTTAGCCATCAATTGGATTAACGCACAATCTTCTCCCTGGTTTTGTTGGCTTGCTTACACCGCACCTCATACTCCCTTGCACCTGCCACCATTGCAAATGCATACGCAGGGAAATTTACCGACCGATTCAACTTCAATAGCATCCAATCCTTTGCCTTACTTTTTAGCTATGACAGAGAGTGTTGATTACGAATTGGGAAGACTATTAGACAGTATTGCTCCTTCCATACTCGACAGCACGGTGGTTATTTTTATTGGAGATAATGGAACAGACGGAAGTGTGATTGAAGCACCCTATTCACCCGGAAAATCCAAAGGCAGTTTGTTTCAAGGTGGAATCAATGTACCCATGGTAATTTCGGGGCAAGTGTTACACGAATAAATCAACACGAAGCTGCTTTAATCAGCAGCACCGATTTGTTTGCCACCATAGCTGAAATAGCAGGATATACGCTTCCTCAATATTGGGACAGTTATAGTTTTAAATCCTTATTGAACAGCACAGGAGTCGCACCTCGTCCTTGCAACTATTCTGAAATCAACAACGGATTACCATCCAACTCGGGATGGACCGCACGTGATACGATATTTAAATTAATTCATCTCGATAATGGAGTTGAGTATTTTTATAATTTGAAAATTGATCCATTTGAACAAAACAACCTTCTTCCCGGAACTTTGAATTCCATTCAGCAGAATGCATACAACTATTTACAAACCTGCAAGCTGTTGAATTCGAGTGATGATTTGCTTAGCCCAAAAAACAAATTGAATATTTTTCCTAACCCTACCTTAGGTGATTTGCATATTGATTGGAATGGATTAGATGACAGCGCGTATCGGGTGTATAATTTTCAAGGCAAGTGTTTGCAAAAAGGGATTTTGGTAAATGGTATAAATAATATTGGCTTGTCAAATATCCCATCGGGGATATACATGCTGCAGACTTTGCACGGTACAAAAAAAATAGTCAAGCAATAGATAAAGTACTATAAAGAAATGAATTCTTATTCCACTAATAATTTTTGAATCACTTTTTTCTGTCCATCAAAAGTAACTACCAAATATACACCTGCCGATAAAGCGGATATATCAATGCGTTGAGCCATGCTTTTCTTTTCTAACTTTTGATAATGACGGGTTTTGCCCAGCATATCATAAATAAAAAGTGTTTCGGCATGGGCAACCCTAAGCACAAAAAAATCTTTTGCAGGATTGGGGCTTAACAACAAATGAGGTTCTTGAATTTGACTCACACCTTCGGGTTCGGGTAGAACACTCACACTATCGATAAAATAATAACTCCCAAGGTTGCCAATATTCCCAACTTGAACTACGGTAGTATTGCTGTCGTTATTGAAATTTCCAATCGTAATAAATTGCTCTCCACCGTCTGCCACAAAAGTGCCGTTCACTGCTGTCCATCCACTATTATTGCTCAGCAAGCCACTGCTGTTTTGTATTTGTGGAGTAACATTAATGTGTAAGACACTGCTAAAAGGTCCGGGAGCGGTATTGCTAAAATAAGCCCCCAATTGATGGATGGCATTTACATAGCCATCGTGTAAGCTAACATGAAATTCAACATAATATGTTTTGCCAACAATAAGCGGTGAGCTGAACGATCCGGTAATGTATTCGCGGTACTCTGAGCCATAGTTATACGCTATGATTCCGGCATAAGCATTTCCTCCCAAAGGCGATTGTTGAGTAGGAACAATTCCGGGACACATGCTATTGTAATAATCAGAACTGGCAATACTGGGTTTGCTCCAATTGTTTATCCAGGTAGTTCCAAACTGACCAAAAGAAGGACAAGTAACATAACTTTCAAAACCAGAATTTAATACTAGATTTTGCGCCTGGGAACTTTGGTACATTGCTAAAACAGCAAGAATGCAAAATAATCTCTTCATGAGCATCAAGGTTTGACGACTCAAGATAAACAATTAATAATTGATCGGCTATAATTTAATTGCCCTGTTTCAACATGAGTTGATATTCTTCCCATTTTTTCTCCAAATAAATATTGGATCCAAAATAAGTAAGTATGGGCATAAGCTGCTCTGTTTTCAAATAACCGGCAACCGGTGTGAGCAGATTAAATTTCTCATCCAAAAATACATAACTGGGATAGCTCATTTTTCCATTCAATAAAGAAACCGCCAATTCATTGGCTTTATTGGCTGGGATGTAGGCAAATTTATGATCGCGAAAATATATCGTATCGCGTGTTTCAGCATCTAACTTTACAGCATAATAATTTTGATTGATATACTCGACCACTTGTTGTTCTTTAAAAGTGGATTGATCCATTTTTTTACACCATCCACACCAATCGGTATAAACATCTATGAAGATCTTTTTGGGTTGACTATTGTTTTTTGCAACAGCCTCTTCAAAACCCATCCATTGAATGCCATCTTGAACGGAAGTTTTGTTTTCAGCTTTTGCACTTTCACTCAAAGGCGATTGCCCTTGACAACTTCCTAAAAAAAGTAAACAAGAAACTGCCGTTGCTAAAAAATTAAATCGCTTTATCATCATTGCAATATACCATTTATAAGGCCTTTAACGCAAATTATACGGCTTAGATTACTTGCGGTTACCAATTTTAAATAAAATCCAGGCCATAAAAGCAAAGAAAGCAACTCCGAGCCATTGATAACCGCCATGTCCAAGTATGGAAGAGATCCAGGGTTCAGCATTCACTTTAGCCAAAGCATTAAACACACCTTCATCGACCGATAGTATGGCAACCACCACACCGGCCAATGCACCACCGGCAACCAAACCTGTGGCAAACAAACTTCCTTTGCCAAGTTCGGCATCTTCAACTTCACGATTTTTACGCTTAGCATTCCAATCGACCAAACCTTTGAGTGCACCACCTGCAAAAATAGGTAAGGTAGTGCTTAAAGGTAGGTAAGCACCTACAGCAAATGAGAGTGATTTAACTCCACACAACTCAACCGTGAAAGCTAAAAACACACCAACGATTACAAACTGCCAGTCGAGATTGAATGAAAGCAAACCTTTAATAAGTGTAGCCATAAGGGTAGCTTGTGGAGCTGCATATTTTTCACCTATGGCATGATCAATTCCTCTTGCCACCATATCAGCTGTTGGTGTGTCGAGATATTTTACAGTGAAACCAATAACGAAGGAAGAAAAAATGGCTCCAATAAAAAGTGCAAGTTGTTGATACTTGGGTGTCGCCCCAACAATATAACCTGTTTTTAAATCTTGTGAAGTGGCGCCTGCATTGGCAGCAGCAACGCAAATCATTCCACCAACTACCAATGCTAATGGTTCATAAACTTTTCCGGTCCAACCAACGGCAATAAAAATAAGTGCGGTTGCCATGATGGTTGCTATTGTCATTCCGGAGATTGGATTGTTGCTCGATCCGATGATGCCGACAATACGGCTGCTTACGGTAACAAAGAAAAATCCAAAGAGAACGACTAAAATTCCTATTAGCAATTTATTCCCAATACTGTCGCCCGGTAGTTGAGGTAAGAAAGCCATCAACAATACCAAACCAATTGAACCGATTAAAACGGTATTGAAACTTAAATCTTTTTCGGTACGAGCTGTTTCGCTTTTCGCTTTACTTTTTACAGAGGCCATACTTTCTTTAAATGAAGAAATAATAGTTGGTATGGTTTTGATTAATGTGATAAAACCTCCCGCTGCTACTGCTCCAGCGCCTATTTGACGAACATAGGCTCTGTAAACCGCACTCGACATATCGGTAAATGTTTTAGAAGCCGGATCCCAATTGCCCGGACCACCGGCCGTCAGCAAATCTTTTAAATAACCCAGTTTTACCAATTGATCGGCAATGGTTTCGGGAGGAACAACGGTAGCCAACAAAGGAATCAAAGCCAACCATGCAACTACACCTCCCGCAACAAGCACACCGGCAATGCGAGGTCCAATGATATATCCAACACCTAAATATTCGGGAGTGATTTCGCTACTGATATTGGCAGATGGAAAATATTTGTTGCTTTGCTTGGTGATGTATTCCGGTACTTCGGCAATAACATGAAATACTTTTTGTAACAAAGCATACAACATAGCAAAGCCTAAACCTTGGTAGGCGGTCTTGGCAAAGTCGCCACCTTTTTCACCGGCAATTAAAACTTGAGCACAAGCAGTTCCTTCGGGATAGGGTAAAGTTTCATGCTCTTTTACAATTAACGATCTACGCAAAGGAATCATCATTAATGTACCCAACATTCCACCAAATACTGCCAAAGTAAAAATGGTCCAATATTCAAAATAGGCTATACCCGAACTGATGCCTTCTTCGTTGACTGACAGAAATAAAAAAGCAGGTAATGTAAAAACTACTCCGGCAGCAATCGATTCTCCTGCCGACCCTGTTGTTTGAATAATATTGTTTTCGAGTATGGTTGTTTTAAAGAACTTGCGACCTAATGAAATGGCCAAAACAGCTATGGGAATACTGGCCGAAACGGTCAGACCTGCTTTGAGTGCAAGGTAAACGGTACTTGCCCCGAAGATGATTCCGAACAGCGCACCAAGTATGATGGCTTTAATGGTAAACTCGGGTACACTTTGTGTGGCCGAAATATAAGGTTTGAATTCTTTCGGAGTTTTTTGTTCCATAACGAAGATGATGGTTTAGTGTATCAAATATAATTCTTAAAAAGAATGATGCATGTAGAAATTAATTTTATCTAAGTTTTTCATTGTTGCGATGTCTTTCTTTGTCGCGCTCACTCTTCTTAAGCAAATTTTTTTCGAAGGCTTGGGTTAAATCGGTTCCGGTTTGGTTAGCAATGCAAATGAGTACAAAAAGGATATCGGCCAATTCATCGGCCAGTTCTTTTTTCTGCTCCATTGGTTTAGCCACTTGTTCGCCATACTGTCGTGCCATAATCCGCGCCAGTTCACCTACTTCCTCCATCAAGAGAGCTGTATTGGTTAATTCATTAAAATAGCGCACTCCAAAGCTATTTATCCATTCATCTACTTTTTGTTGTGCATTAGCAATAGAAATTTCCATCTCGAATAAGTATGTTTGTTTGGTAAAGATGTAATTTTTTACGTACGAAGCCTATGTCGGATCAAAAGAGATGTCATAATTGTGATTCTATTCTGCAAGGAATGTTTTGTCACCACTGTGGACAGAAAGATGCCCCAAAGCGTTTGACAACGCATGCTTTGATCCATCAATTCTTTGGTGACTATTTTACTTTTGATTCTAAGTTTTTTAGAAGCATCATTCCTTTGTTGATTAAACCGGGTTATCTCACCAATCAATATTTTGAAGGCAAGCGTGCTCATTTTATTCCGGCTCTTCGCATGTATATTTTTATCAGCTTTTTGTACTTCATTATAATGCCAAATTCATTGGCACTTCGATTTACATCAGAGAACGGTCAGAACTTTGGCTTGGCTTTGTTTGAAGATGAAAAGCGTACCGAGGTAGAGTGGTCGGACAGTCTAACCATTTTTGAGCAAATGGAGTTGATGAGTTCAGATTCCGTTAAGAGCACAATTGTAGTTTTTAATGATACCATAAGAGGCAGTGCAGATGAGCAGGTTAGCAACAGTATGGAACCCGATGAGGAAGATGGTTATTTTACAAGGTTAGTAAAAAAGAGAGTGAAAAATGCCGATACCATGTCTGCAGCTTTGTTTATGAATACACTCAACAATAATTTTGGATCAGCTTTGCCCAAAACTCTATTTGTAATGATCCCGCTTATTGCATTCTTACTAAAATTGCTGTATGTAAGACACAATAAATTTTTCTATCCGGATCATTTGGTATTCGTCTTGCATCTTCATTCATTTTACTTTTTGCTTTTGTTTATAGTTGGATTGTTAATGTTGTTTAACTTAAGTACACTCACAAGTTTGGTTTTGGTTGGGGGAGGATTTTTGTACTTATGGTTTGCCATTAGAAAAGTGTACCGGCAGAAATTTTTTAAATCTTTTTTTAAAATAGCAATTCTATCTTTTTTTTATATGGTTTTTTTCATTCTTGGAATTGTGCTTAATCTTATGATTGCATTTTATTATATATGACAAAAGCAGAAGAAATTAAAAACAATCCGAAGGTTATAAGAGCATGGAGTATGTACGATTGGGCAAACTCTGTTTATTCTTTGGTCATCACATCAACCATTTTTCCCATTTATTATAGTGCCGTAACTTCAAATGAAGAAAGTGATATAGTATATTTTCTCGGTAGAGAGTTTAAAAATACTGCGCTGTATTCTTATGTACTCTCTTTTAGTTTTCTCATCATAGCTTTGGTCTCTCCCATACTCAGTGGCATTGCAGATTATTCAGGAGCAAAGAAATCTTTCATGAAGTTTTTTTGTTGGTTGGGTGGCCTATCCTGTGTTTCACTTTATTTTTTTACTGCCGATACTTTATGGATCGGGATTCTCGGATTTGTTTTAGCTACAATAGGTTTTTCAGGCAGTTTAGTTTTTTACAATGCTTTTTTACCTGAAATTGCTACACCCGACCGACAAGATCGAGTAAGTGCAAGAGGTTTTGCATTGGGTTATATTGGTTCATCGCTGTTGTTGATTTTTAATTTGATCATGATTCAACAACCCGCCTGGTTTGGTATTAGTGAATCTTCTTTTGCGCCTCGATTTTCATTTTTATTGGTTGGTGTTTGGTGGATTGGTTTTGCATCCTATTCATTTTATCATTTGCCATCGAATGTTTACAATCGAAAGGTAAAAGGCAGTGTCCTGTTAAATGGATATAAAGAACTATTGAAAGTCGTTCAAGAAATAAAACACCAAAAGGCATTGCTGATCTTTTTAGTGTCATTTTTCTTTTACAATATGGGCGTACAAACCGTTATGTACGTAGCGGCATTATTTGGCGACAAAGAATTAGAATTGGAAAGCGGACAATTGATTCTAACGATTTTAATCATACAGTTTGTAGCCATAGGTGGGGCATACTTGTTTTCGTATCTCTCCTCAAAATTCGGAAATGTGAAAGCCCTTTTGCTTGCTTTGATCGTATGGACCATTGTTTGTTTCGCAGCTTATTTTATTTATCACGCCAATGAATTCTATATGTTAGCTTTCACAGTAGGTATGGTTATGGGAGGTGTGCAATCACTGAGTCGATCTACCTATTCTAAACTATTGCCCAACACCATGGACCATTCTTCCTATTTTAGTTTCTATGATGTATGCGATAAGTTTGGGACTGTTTTAGGAACCGCATCCTATGGTTTGATTGAAGAGCTAACCGGTAGCATGCGAAATTCTGTAGTTACCCTGATGAGCTTTTTTATTGCAGGTCTGATTTTGTTAGTAGTTTTGTTGCGAAATTTAAAAAAGCAAAATAATCTTCGATTACAACCTCAAACATGATTGTAGATATTTTTATTCCTTGTTTTATAGATCAACTCTACCCGCAAACGGCTTTCAATATAGTCAAGATATTAGAGCGGGTAGGATGTGGTGTAAACTATCCGGTCGATCAAACGTGTTGCGGACATTCCGTTTTTATTCAAGGCGATTGGGATGCCTGTAAGTTTGCAGGAGAGAAATTTATTCTCGAATTGCAAAACGAAAGATATATAGTTTCTCCTTCAGCTTCTTGTACGGCTATGGTGAAAAATTTCTATCCAGAAATGTTTCACAATTCATCTTTGCACAATGAATACAAATCGGTGCAAAAGAAAATATATGAACTAAGTGATTTTCTTATTTCGGTTATGAATGTTACCAGCATAGGGGCGCAACTCAATGCTAGAGCGGTATTTATGGATACTTGTCACTCTATGCGTGAATGCAGTATTCAGAACCAACCCAGAGAACTTTTGAAAAATGTGAAAGGACTTGAGTTGGTAGAAATGGAAAAGCAGGATGTTTGTTGTGGATTTGGAGGGCATTTGGGTGATAAATTTGGACATATAGCAGAAGCCATGGCGAAAGATAAAGTAGAGGCCATTGTTCAATGCAATCCTGAAATCATCATAGGAATTGATATGGGGTGCCTAGTACATGTTCAGAAAATATTAAGAGAGCAAAATTCAGATATTAAAATAATGCACCTGGCCGATGTGTTGGCTTCAGGATGGTAAATCAATTTTATAATGCAAAAGATTAAAAATTATGTTTTGGGTTCGTGGGTAGAAGGATCAGGTAAAGGGAATACATTATATCATGCCGTTACCGGCAAAGAAATTGGAATAGCCAGCACCGAAGGATTGGATTTTAAATCCATAGTTGAGTATGGAAGAAATGCCGCTGGTGCATCTTTACGGAAAATGACTTTTCATGATCGGGCTATGCGCTTAAAAGCATTAGCCATGTATTTGAATGAAAGAAAAAATGAATACTATAAAATTTCTGCCGCTACCGGAGCAACAAAAGCCGACTCATGGGTTGATATTGATGGCGGTATTGGAACTATGTTTGTATTTGCAAGTAAAGGTCGAAGGGAATTACCCAACGATCGGGTTTATGTAGATGGAAAGCCGGAACTGATTTCGAAAGGAGGTACTTTTATTGGGCAACACATTCGCTTGCCACTCGAAGGAGTTGCCATACACATCAATGCTTTCAACTTTCCGGTGTGGGGTATGATGGAAAAAATTGCCGTTAATTTATTGGCAGGAATGCCGGCTATTGTAAAACCGGCCACATCAACGTGTTATTTAACGGAGTTGGTTGTGAAAGACATTATTGGATCTGGAATCTTTCCAGAGGGAAGTTTGCAATTGATTTGTGGAAGTGCAGGTGATATACTCGATCATGTCAATTGTCAGGATGTGGTTACATTCACCGGGTCAGCATCAACCGGTAGAATGCTTAAGCAAAAGAAAGCCATCATAGAGAACAGTGTACGATTTAATATGGAGGCCGATTCGCTGAACTGCTCCATACTTGGACCGGATGCTACACCCGATACAGAGGAGTATAAAATATTTATAAAAGAAGTGTTGCGGGAAATGACATCGAAAGCCGGTCAAAAATGTACCGCCATTCGAAGAGTAATTGTCCCGGAACAATTAACCGAAGAAGTGAGCAAATCGCTTGCCGATAAATTAAAAACAAATATCATTGGCGATCCTGCGGTAGAAGGAGTGCGCATGGGACCATTGGCCAGCAAAGGACAAGTGAAAGATGTAAGAGAGAAAGTGGAGTTATTGTTGAATTCGTGTGAAGTGGTGCACGGTAGTTTTGATGACTTTGAAGTAAGTGGTGCCGATAAAGAAGCAGGAGCTTTTTTTGCTTCCATGCTTTTAAGATGTAATAAACCGATGAGTGCTATTGAACCGCATACGGTTGAAGCATTCGGACCGGTAAGTACTTTGTTGCCTTATAAAACAGTTGATGAAGCCATCACATTGGCACGAATGGGTGAGGGGAGTCTGGTAGCATCAGTCGTATCGGCTGACGATTCTTTTTTGAAAGAAATGGTATTGGGTGCAGGCAGTATGCATGGGAGAATGGTTTTGTTGAACAGACATTGCATCAGTGAATCGACCGGGCATGGAAGCCCATTGGCACACCTCATTCACGGAGGTCCCGGTAGAGCGGGTGGAGGAGAAGAAATGGGTGGAGTGCGTGGAGTTTTTCATTTTATGCAACAAACAGCCCTGCAAGGATCACCGACCACACTCACACAGGTTACAAATGTTTATATGCCAAAAGCTGAGCAGAAAGAAGAGTTGGTGCATCCCTTCAGAAAGTTGTTTGATGATTTACAAATTGGCGAAACCTTAGTAACGCACAAGAGAACGGTAACAGAGGCAGACATTGTAAATTTTGCCAACATCAGTGGTGATAATTTTTATGCTCACATGGATGTTACTTCACTCGAAGGCACCTTGTTTGAAAGCAGAGTTGCACATGGTTATTTTATTCTGAGTGCAGCTGCAGGTTTGTTTGTCGATCCTAAAAAAGGACCCGTATTGGCGAATTACGGATTGGATGAATGTAGATTTATAAAACCCGTATATGTTGGTGCAACCATTGGTGTTAAACTTACAGTGAAAGAAAAAATATCAAAAGAGAAACGTGAAGGGGAAACCGCTCAAGGTATAGTGAAATGGCAAGTAGATGTGTATGACGAAACCGGTGATACCGTTGCTTTAGCCACCATTCTTACTTTGGTTCAACGTAAAGAAGATCAATAGATTATTCTATGTTGAGTAAATCCAATATCGGATCTAATTGATAAATTGTTTTTATTTCTGAGCAACATTCTCTCATGCGTGTTCTGATTGGTTTAGCGTTTTCTGGTAAACGATTTCCACTATGTTCCCAAGTCGACTTATCGGGCCACAATGCATAAGCTATATAGAGGCCTGTTTCATCTTTATGAAGTTTAGAACCATAACTTCCTTCATGTGTTTTTATAAGTTGTGTAAGATTTTTCCATGAGTCGATAAAAGTTGACTCACATCCAACTTTAACTCTAAAGGAATATACAATTGCAAACATGGATCGAAAGTACACAAAAGAAGCTGTGGGTTTATACTTGTTTCCCTTTCATCATCTTATTCCAATACAGATAGGGAAGAATATATTTCTTTAAGATCCACAATCGCCAATGTTCTTTGTGCGAATCAAAAACCAGCATCTGTTTAAGTTTTGGATCGGGAGTGAATTTATTTTCATAATTAAATTCAGCCAAAACCATTTTACCTATGCCGGTTACAAGCGGGCAGGAAGAATAGCCATTGTATGCCGCATTGCTTTTGCCATTCGCTTTTATCATCGACTTTATGTGATCAATCACTACCGGAACTTGCTTACGAATAGCTGCTCCTGTTTTAGCAGTGGGTAAAGCCACCACATCTCCAATACCAAAAATGTTTTTATAGGTTTCGTGTTGCAGGGTATGAATATTCACTTTCATCCAGCCTTGTTCATTTGCCAGCCCTGATGCTGTTACAAACTCAGGAGCCATTTGAGGAGGACCAAAATGAAGCATATCATAATGGATGCCCACCAAGTCACCATCAACACGTTGATCTATGGTGTGATGATTGTATTCGGAGTGATTATCGTTTAATGTGTACCAGGCAATTCTATTCTTAGAATCAATGCGTTTTAATACATGCCCAAAGCGGAGATTGATCTTCTTTCGATCGACTACTTTCATTAGTGTTTCTGCAATTTCTTTCACCCCAAATATTTTTGATCCGGGCGATGCAAAAACAATTTTTGATTTGTCGGCAATTTGATTGGCTCTAAAAATATCTTCGGCCAAATACATTATTTTCTGAGGTGCTCCTCCGCACTTAATAGGTGTATTGGCCTGTGTAAACAGTGCTACGCCACCATTAAAATTTTCAATTACATTTTTAGAGTGAACAGGATCGGTATAAATACTGCAGGCGTGGTCTGTTTGCAATGCTTCTTCGGCACCTTCAACCATATGCAAAGCATTTTTCAAACCAGGACTAACAATCAGATAGTCGTAAGCAATGCGTTCTCCCATATAGGTTATTATCTGATTATTTTTAGGAGAAATATTTTGAACTGAATCCTGAATCCATTTTACTCCTTCGGGAATCATTTTAAGCATCGGTTTTGAAGTGCGTTCAAACGAATAGGTACCTGCTGCTACCAAAGTCCATGCGGGTTGATAATAATGTGTGTCGGAAGGTTCGACTATAACAATTTCTTCCTTTGGAAGCGCAATTCGTAGCTGCGAAGCAGCCATTATTCCTCCGGTTCCACCACCTATGATAACAATCTTTTTTTTCATTATTGTTTAGTCTTGCAAGTTGAGAATCCGAAGAGTGTGTATAGAGGACAAAATCCAATTATGCTTGTAATTAAAAATACGGCTGAGATTAAAAGTCCAATTGTCAAGAACGTTCCACTTATTATTCCCTGGTAATAAAGTATAATCAATACAAGAGCTACGAGTGTTCTCATGCTGCGATCAATGGTTCCCATGTTTGTTTTCATAATCAATAGTATTTGATGATTCAAGGCAAATGTACAGTTGAGGAGTATAAATATTTGTGACAGACCTTACATAATAAACTGATTTATGTCCATGTTAAACATGATACGGATCAGTGATTCTCAAAAAGAGAATTGAATGTGCAGCCCATTATGACCAAAGCCAAGAAGAGAATCAAATTGCTTGAGTGTTGTTGCGTTTTTTTTGTCTTTCGTTATCCGATACATAAACGGCAATAGTGCATAAGATAATTTAACCGATAGATATCCAATAGCAGCACCTGCCAGCACATCTTGAACTTGATGATGCTCGTGCTCCACACGCAGATATGCAGTTGTGGCAGCAATAGTGTAAGGTACAATAGTAGCCCACTTGCTTTGAGCTCCATATTCCATCCGAAAAAATTCTGCTCCGGCAAATGCCATAGCCGCATGCCCCGAAGGAAAAGCTTCATTATCCATTCCATTGGGTCGTGGTGCGTGAATAAATGACTTCATTCCAATCACACTTGTGCTCGTTAGAAGATAAGAAAAACCATTCACTAAGAATTTTTCTTTTAACGAAGTAGTTCCTTTATTCTGTAATGCATATAGAATATAAACGGAGGCGCTATTGGTGTATTGAAGAACATCTTCAATCTCTTTTTCATTTTCGACTTTTTGTGCATATGTATTGTATGAGAATAATATTGAGCAAATGATCATACAGCACATCAAATATTTTAAAACTTCAAGCATTATACTTTTTTGAGCGTATTCGATATTAATCAACTCAACTAAACTACGATATTAATTAATTAGGTTTTTCGTTTTTTGTAAACTCATAAGAACACAGGAGCAATCGAATAGAAATTTTTGGTATAATACATAAGATTGAATTAATGAACGGCCATAAGTGAAGAAGAGCAGCGAATCAAATACTCACTGCCCTTCGAACTAAAACTAAGTAAAACAGAGTCTTTTTCTTAATAGTCGGTATTTTGAGGATCCCAATTGCACCAACCGGATGTCCAATTAACGTTTCCAAATGCTCCACGATAGTTCACCTGAGTCATGCCACTTAGGTTTGGATGAGAGAAATCAGCCCCGGTTAAAAGTATTGAGGTTGAGTTCGGTAAAAAATTAGGATTATTCAGACTGTATCCATTTACTATACCTAAATCTGAGGTAGCACTCAGGATAGTATTGGAAAACATTGGATTGTTATGCCATGTTGAAATATGAAATGTTGAATCGGTGGTAGAAAGAGGAGTACTGCAACCTGCAATCACATTGTTTCTAAAATTTAGTTCATCATTGTTTGCATTTGATATGGTACTAGAACCATCAACCAACAGTCCTGTAGGAAAACCGCTGATAACGGAGTTGAAAATGTTTTGTTTAGTGTTTCTTCTTAAGTGGGCTCCTCTCTTGTATAAGGAATTTATATTTGAGCTTGCAGTTTCTAAAGGACCAAAAATGCTCATGTTGGAGAATATAGCATTGGTTACCGGAGTTGCAGATGTACCTTGTCCGTCATTATCTGATTCAAAGCTGTTCGAACCGGATTGATCTGCAATGTTAGGATCTCTTAGAGAAACACCAAACTGTATTTTGCCGCTAAATCCATTGTCGGTATCAAAATCATCATCCCAACCTCTGAAGGCTACAATGTGACTTGCATTTCCAGAACCTCCAAAAAATTCATAGGAGTCATCACCACTGTATGAAACTTGAATGTAGCTAATTTGAGTAGCACTCCCTACACCTGCTAAAGTCAATCCATTGATTTCCTGATTGGGTTGAAAAGGAATACCTGGAAACTCAATACGAACATATTTTAAAATTCCTGAGTTATCATTGGCTATCGTTCCGCCAAATGTTGCACCGGTACCTCCTTCTACAATTCCTTCTCCATTCGGTAAATTAACCGGAGCTTTACCGCAAACGATTATTCCACCCCAATCACCATAATCACGCTGTCCTTTGGGTTGGTTTGAAGTAAATACGATAGGATTTGTAGCAGTTCCTTCAGCGATTAATTTCGAACCGCGATCAACAATAAGTGTACCTTTTGAGTTTTTGTCCCCTTTAATAATCGTTCCGGGTTCAATAGTAAGTGTTGCGCCATTGGTTACGAAAATGAATCCTTTCAGCAAGTATTTTTGGTTGGCTGTCCAAGTTGTGTTGGCCGTGATATTGCTGCTTACTTCAATCACTTGTGTTGAAGTATTGCTTGGTGCAGGATCATCTTCGTCTTTCTTGCAAGAACTTACCGTTACCAGAGCTGCAAGAGTAATCATGAGTGTAAAAATTAAATTTACTTTTTTCATTGTTTCAAATATTTATTTTTAATGTTAAGTGTATATTGATTTATTGTGAATTGAATTAAAAGGTAATTCCAATTGTTGCCGAAGCATATATTCCCTTTTTGTATTCTTGAATTTTTTCGTCTTTTGAATTAATCTCTCCATTATCATCCGAGTCCTGCATAAGTTTGTACTTGCTGTTTAGAAGATTCTGGACACTCGCTTTTAAGTTAATTTTATCGTTTATCTTTTTTCCAACAGACACATCAAGGGAGTGGGCAGGCATTTCGTAAATATCGGGTGTGCCATAACTTCCGGCTACGTATACTCGTTCGCCAATCACATTGTACATCACGCTGCCCTGCCATCCTGATTTTTCCTGATCATAAAATAATCCCGCATTCAGAATATATGGGGCTTGTCCCAGCATAGCTCTTTTTGTACTTTGCCCAGCTGCTTTATCACCTAAGTTGACGGTACTTTTTATTACAGCCGCATTCGCAACAATGGAGAAATTATTCCATCTAGAATGGCTGCTGAAAATATTTTGTAGCGATTTTTTAATTTCAACTTCTACACCAGTGCTTGTAGCAAATTCTGCATTGTCAAAAGTGAAATTTCGTGTGCCTCCTGATCCACTACCAGGTACAAAATAGAGTTCTATTGGATTGTTAAAATATTTGTAGAAAATACCGGCACTCAACATTTGACCGGAACCAGGATATATTTCATAGCGTAGATCAAGGTTTTGAATCGTTGATTCTCTCAAATCTTTATTGCCATACAATACATTGTTTAAACTAAAATCATAAAATGCAAATGGAGCCAGTTCTCTAAATTCAGGTCTATTAAGCGATTGCACATAAGAAGCTCGTAACACATGCTCAGTATTAATGTTATATGAAAGATTAATACTGGGCAAAAAATGTAGCTTTCCGTAATCTACTTCCACCGCTTGGTCGATATAATCTCTGCTTTGCAAAAGAAGACGACCGTATTCTGTTCGGATCCCTGAGTTGATTTGCCATAATTTATTGATGACTAAGTTTGCTCCGGCATAGGCAGCTATTACATTTTTTTGAGCGCTATAGGCATCCGTTGGGTTGGTACCTTCTTCTAACTTAAAACCTGTATCGGTATTGATGTTCTGTGATGAAAATATTTGATCCAAAGGCAGTAGCAAGAGTTCTTCTTCGAACATTGAACTTTTTGCCTTTTTGTACGACATCCATCGAGCAGAAAAATCTCTGTTCTTATACAAAGCCGATACTCCGGTCTTGAATTTCAATTCGGTATCAGATGAGTTGAAGCGAAAGCTGTGTTGAAAATCAACCGATGAAGAAATTAGATCTTCTTTCAACTTTGAGTAATATCTTCCTGCATCATTTACCGAGGCGGTTGGCGCAATGATAACATAATAGGGACTATCCGTATTTTGTTGTGTAATGTCTCGAGCAGTTCTGATTCTTCTAAAGTCCGGTTCAGCACTTCTTGACATCGAATAACTTGCCTGGTAACTCAACTCGGTTTTGTTAGGAGTGTATGTATGGGATCCTATTAACTGACCGCTATATATACTACGCTGTTGATAATAATAAGCGTAGTTTTTCATATCCAATCCCGACTCAAAGTTTAATCCTTCTCTGATAGTGGTTTTATTCAGACCACTTTGGCTGAAGAAATTTTTAAATTCAATTCTGTGTTTTGGGTTAATCTGTGAAAAAATATTGCTCATTGCATTTATCTTCACCGATTGGCTATACACGTTATCTACATAAGAATAGATGGTATCGCTGATGTTCCTAATTGGATCAAAAGCATTGTAATTGTAGTTTTGAACGGAGGCATAATCAAACGTATTGGTATATGATATGGAATTCATTATGCCAATTAATTTTTCTTTTACTTTGAATCTTGATGCCCAGATTCCATTCAATCGAACATCAGGAAGTGCGGTAAGTTGTTCTGCTTTCCATCGGTTGGGTAACGATATATCGTTTTTACCTTCTGGTTCTTGACTAACATAGTTGTTGGCATTAGTCGGAAATGTAGAGGGAAGGTTTCGAGTTCCATCGTCAAATCCTATCCAATCCGTACTTCCGGGTACATCTCTGTAAAAAGAATTAAAACTGGTTCCTTGTCGATACGAAGTACTGATACTAAGAGAAGCCAAATTTTCATCTGGAACATTTTTAGTGTTGATTTTTACAATACCTCCGGCAAATTCTGAGTTTAAATCATATGATCCTGTTTTGTAAATCATAAATCGATCGAGCAATCCGCTTGGAATCACATCAAAACTAAAGGCGTTTTTGTCTGACTCCATACTTGGGGCAGTACTTCCATTTAGCAAAACGGTATTGTATCGGTCGCTTAAACCTCTAATGAGAATAAATCTATTGTCGTGAATAACCACTCCCGGAATTCTTCTGGCAACATCAGAAGCACTTCGGTCTTGTGTCTTAGCAATTTGTTCTTGACTTACACCACTAACAATCTGTTGGCTTGATTTTATATCAGTAATCAGAGCAATATCTGAATGTGTAATTCTTTCTGAGACGATGGAAACTTGTGATATTTCCGATATATTCTGTTGCAATTTTACATTGATCTGTTTTGTACTTACACCTGGTTGAACGCTTATAGCTTCTTTATAGGTATTGAATGATACAAAAGAAAAAACCAACATATGATTTCCGGTCTGAATATTAGATAATTCATATTTCCCATCAATATCCGTTGCGGTTCCTTGTGTGGTGCCCTCAATAAAAACATTAACACCTATGAGTGGCTCACCATTATTTTTATCCGTTACCAAACCTGTTATGGTTCCTGTATTCTGGGCTAGATTTACATTGCTTATTAAACAGAATAAAACCAGTACTATAATTCTTAACATAACTCTCTGTTTTGATTGCAAAGAAATAGCCCTAACATTAATCAAAGATTAAAGGTGTGTTAAGCCACTATTAAGAAGCTATATGTTCATTTTCTTATTTTGGAGAAGCGGAAAGAATAGTATTCCAGAAAGTAAATTTTATTTTTATACTAATCTTTGTACGGCAGCGATTTATAGTTGGAATGTTGTTTTTAAATAAATTGAATATTATTCATATGAACTACTCAGAGATTATAACACACATACAGAGCAATAGAAATCAGAAAAATATTGACGGACAGGCACGTTTTGGAATTAAGTCTTCCAATAGCTATGGCTGGTCAAAACCGGATATAAAAAGCTTAGCTAGAAAAATCGGTAAGAACCACTTATTGGCTCTTGAGTTGTGGGATAGCCAAATACATGATGCCAGGCATTTAGCTATTATGATTGCAGAAAAGAAAAAAGTAAGCGAAAAAGTAATGGATTCTTGGTGCAATGAATTTTATTCATGGGATATAGTCGATGATTGTTGTTCTAAATTATTTTGCAGAACACCTTTTGCCTATGAGAAAGCGTATGAGTGGACTTCATGGGAAGGAGAGTTTCAACGAAGAGCCGGATTCAGTATGATGGCTTTTCTGGCGGTGCACGATAAGAAAGCGGGGGATGAAAAATTTATTTCATTTTTTCCTTACTACTTGAAGTACTCCAACGATGAAAGAAATTATGTGAAGAAAGCCATTCATTGGGCTATGCGCCAAAGTGGTAAAAGAAATATGAACTTATGCAATCGTGTTCTTGAATTGGCAGAAGAGATGAAGCAAAATCAACACAAAGTAACTCGATGGATTGCTTCGGAAGTAATTAAAGAACTAAGTCGATATAAAGCAGAAGGTAAAATAAAGAACCTTAAATAAATTTATCCTTCACAAATTGATTTTAAAATCTCCAGTGCTTTAGGCCAGGCTTTATCTAAAAAATCATTGCATTGTTCATCACTATCCATTTCTATACTCAAAAGAGTACCACCATCAACATCTTTAAAATAATAGTTTTCCATTGCTCCAGCCCAAGATTCAACTTCATCTCCGGAAGTAATTTCTTCTCCGTCTTTTAACATACCATAATGTTCAATGCTCACCACTTCACCTAAAGTGTTTTTTTTAATCCGACTCAGCATACCGCCTTCTTTTCCTTGGTCATCCAATCCGATAAAAAGCATTTTGCTTCCTTCTTTCCAATCGCCTCTAAAAAATGATGTAGGACTAAATACAGCAGTCCACTTTCTATAGGCTTCATCCTGCAGCATTACGCTGTGCACTTTTTCTTTTGGTGCATGAATAAGCATTTCGAATTTGAGTTTATAATTCACTATTTATGGTTTTGATAGATACTGATAAACAAACTTAGCGATAAATACTTTTAATTCATATTGCAATGCCAAAATCAGACTGGTGTAGTTGCTAAAACTCAAGCATAATACCTATTGAAGGCAATATACTTCCGCTACTGTTCTCAATTTCCTTTAACAAATACGCATCAGTGTTCTGCGGATCACCCACAGGATTACCATCGGTATCGCGAACAATATCAATGAAAGGTTGAAGGGCTGTTGTGGAGTTGTAAACATTTTGAACGTCCACATAGATATTGAGTGAGAACTTTTTCAGGTAATAGGTTTTGTCGATTCGTATATCCAAGCTATGCGTGTTAGCATTTCGCAATGAATTTAATTTACTCCAGTCCGGTATGCCTTGACGGTTTATATCCCAAATTGATTTTATGGAGCTCAGTTCCACATCGTAGGGAGTGTAGGGTGCTCCTCCCAGCCATCTGAATCTGAATGCCAGTTCCCATTGACGGGAAAGTTTCTTACCGGCCGTAAGATTAAGGATATGTCTATTGTCCCAACTCGAAGGAGATAAATCATCTGAATTTAGCCCGAACTCGCTTCGTACCCAGGTATAAGCAAGTGTGCCATATATACTGCTGCTCAATTTTTGTTGTGCCAGAAATTCGATGCCATAACTTCTACCTTGAGAAATGGAGCGAACTTCTTCATTGCCAACTACACCGAAATCGGCTCCCAAATTTGCCAGAGAAATACTATCCTTGATGCTATAGGGATAGTTGTTATAGCTTTTTAAAAACCCTTCAACAGTCATTTTGCTGTAAAGCGTTGGTCGGTACTCAATGCCGGCTACGATATGATCGGATGAAATGTATTTTAAACCGTTCAGTTTATTAACAGTTTCTCCGGCATTGTTCTTATAGCCAAGCATAGTGTAAGAAGGCAATTGGTAATAGCGACCGATATTAAAGTTTATATTCCAATTCGGCATCAATAAATAAGATGCAGATAAGCGAGGTGAAAGTTGATCGAATGCATTTTTCATACTACTCGAATAGTTTATCCAATCGGTTCTAAGCCCTAGAGATAATGAAAGTCTTTCACTCAAAACATTTTTACTGATTTGAGTAAATGCGAAAAATTTCTTGAATGTACTGTTTGTTGTATAGTCGATCGTTTGAATGATACCGTTCTGTTGGATTCTATTGATAGTAGAATTTTGATATTCTACTATTTCATATCCCAGTCCAGAAATCCACTTCCAATTCCTGATGCGAAAAGTATTTTCAACTCGAAGTTTGTTTTCAATTTCTTCCGATTGATAATCCAAAATCAAATTTTCTGCATTGACAATATTGTTTTGATATTTTTCCGCCTGATTGTTTAGATGATTTCTACTTACTATGATATCAAGATAGCTTCCGGAAAAGAAATGGCGCCACTTAATACCGGCCGTATAATTCCACTGATTGTTCACCGGCAAATAGCCAAGTATGTAGTTGTTTCGTTCAATCAACTTTTCATCACTAACCTTATCATTTACCGATTCATTCAAAGCAAACTCATCGAATGCTCCCAGTGCGAGGATGGTAATTCTGTTTTTATTGTTTAAGGATATGTTTTGCGAATACTGTAAGTCATTATAGGTGGGTAAGAATGGCAGTGATAGAGCTTTAAATAAAAAGTTGAGATAGGAACGTCTGATCGATAAAACAAATGAGGAAGCAGATCCCATAGGTCCGTCTAAAGTAATCCCGGCATCGCTTGAGCCAATCATGAAATTCCCTTTCAGTTTTTCTTTATTCCCTTCTATCGATTTGAATTCAAGGATAGAACTAAGCGCATTCCCTCTGCTGGCAGGAAAGGCTCCGGCATAAAAATCAACTTCACGAATCAGATTTACATTAATCAATCCTACTGGACCACCCGATGATCCTTGAGTGGCAAAGTGATTGATATTTGGCACTTCAATTCCATCAATATAAAATCGATTTTCATTTGGAGCTCCACCTCTTACGATTAAATCATTTCTAAATGAAAGCGTAGTAGCAACGCCTGGTAAAATTTGTATGACTTTCGAAATGTCTCTATTACCACCCGGATTTCTATATATCTCAGCCGCACTCAAAGTTCGCAGACTCAATGGGCTTTCTTCTCGCTTTGAAAACGGACTCGCAACTATTTTTACTTCACTCAAATTGGTTTTAGAAGATTCCATAGCAAAATCGAGGGTAGTTGTTTTTACTGCCGATACTCTCACTTCGTATTGTATTTCCATTTTATAACCCACAAAGGAGCATACAATATTGTAGGTGCCTGGATTTAAATCCTTTAATACGTAATTGCCTTCTACATCAGATGTGGTTCCTATATATAGGCTATCTATGTAGACATTGGCAAAAGGAATGGCTTCGTTGCTGTAGCGGTCAAATACTCTTCCTTTGATGCTAGCCGATTGAGCATTAGAATCTGGCGCCACTGTAATTAATAGCAGTAGTAGGATAAAGAAGTTTTGAAACGATTTTATCATATCGTTTTATAACCGACAAAAGCAATTTTAGTTTTATAAAAAAAGCCAATACTTATAAAGTATCGGCTTTTGAGATTTAAAATAATTTATGCTTAATGAACGCCATGCATCATTCTGCTCAACCATTTGTAAATGATAAACAATATGAGTGAAGCAACCGCACTCATGACTACAAATATCATAAAGAACTCATATAAGTTCGTTACTTCCATTCCCATCATGGTTGGAAATTCAAAAGGAATTTTACTGGTTTTAAGAATATCAATTTGCTCTTGAGTTGCTGTAACAGCACCACTTAAAATACCTTGAAGATCGATTCCTTTTTCTTGTGCTTTTGCAAATTCAGCAGGCCCCGGAGGATATAATGAACTCAAAGTTCCTGCAAACTTATTACTGGCAGAGTTTGCTAAAAACCATGTGCCCATTAATAAGGATGAAAAACGTAATGGAGCCAATTTGGTAACAATGCTCAAGCCAATAGGCGATAAGCAGAGTTCACCAAAAGTGTGTAAGAGATAAAGTGATGTAAGCCACATCATTCCCACCTTAACTTCAGGATCAACACCTTTTACTCCAAATGCAATAACCAAATACCCTATTGAAAGTAAGAACAACCCTATACTCATTTTTAATGGTGAGCTCGGTTCACGATTAGCAGCACCGAGTTTTGCCCATATCCATGCAAATATTGGAGCAAATATGACAATGAAAATTGCATTGAAACTTTGGAACCAACTAGCGGGCATTTCCCAACCCATTAGATTTCTATCGGTTTGTTCCTCAGCAAAAAACGTTAGTGAAGCACCGGCTTGTTCAAAAGCACTCCAGAAGAATATTACGAAGAAACATAGAATGAAAATTACCCATACTCTTTGTTTCTCTACATTGTTTAAAGAAGGGTCGGTAATGATCAATCCCGGAACAGCTATAGCCAATGCAAATATGACAGAACCGATCAGATCGAAATCAATAAGCTTGTTAAACATAAAATACAAGCCGATACCTATGACCACCCACATGAGTATTTTACCCATTTTAAAATCCGGAGTGTCGGCTTCTTGCCCCTCTGAAACTTTTACCTGCTCACTTTTCTTTTTAGGCATTCCCACTGCTTTTCCATCCGCGGATACGAGATATTAATTCTTCATCAATTCAAAAATGATGACCGAAATAACCATTCCTATACCAGCAGCAAGAAATCCCCACTTAAAATCAGCTGCACTTCCGGTGTCACCTAATCCACCACAAACTAATGGCGCAGCAAAAGCACCTAAATTGATGCCCATATAAAATATGGTAAAGGCACTGTCTACTCTTTTATCTCCTTGAGGATAAAGTTGAGCTACCATAGTGGAAATGTTTGGTTTGAAAAATCCATTACCAAAAATCAACAAGCCTAAGCCAAGGTACATTAAGAGACTTGCATTAGGGTTAACAGAAGTTGGTTCCGCTTCGGTAATCAAAGAACCACTCATAAAGAGTGTAAATTGTCCTAATGCCATCAATAATCCTCCAATAAGTATGGATCTTCTATTGCCCCAATATTTATCGGAAATATATCCTCCCAATAATGGAGTTAAATACACCAATCCGGTATAACTTCCGTAAATGTTTGATGCTAAAGCCTTGTCCAACAACAACGCTTTAATCATATAAAGCGTGAATATGGCTCGCATACCATAATAGCTGAAACGTTCCCACATTTCAGTCACAAATAAAACATAGAGTCCTTTAGGATGAGAATTTGATCCACTCATAGTATAATCAGGTTTTGTTTAGGGTTTGGCTAATGTAATACTTTTTGTAAATATCTTTTTCAGAATTGAGTCATTCCATTCAATGGATTTAAAATGAAGTTTTTTATCCGTATAGTACCATCAAAGCGCTTATAAACTATACAACTTCTTGTACCACTCAAAATCATTACCTTTGCCCCTCTTTTTTAATCCAAATTTATTATGGCATCTAAAAGCGAAAAGTTTATTGGAGAAGGTTTAACCTACGATGATGTGCTTTTGGTTCCGGCATACAGCCAAGTATTACCAAGAGATACTAATATTATGAGTCAGTTTTCACGAAACATAGTGATCAATACTCCGGTTGTTTCGGCTGCAATGGATACCGTAACCGAATCGGCTATGGCCATTGCAATGGCGCAGGAAGGTGGTATAGGCGTGTTGCACAAAAACATGAGTATTGAAAGACAAGCGGCCGAAGTACGAAAAGTAAAGCGATCGGAAAGCGGTATGATCCACGACCCGATTACCCTGAACGAAGATGCCAATATTGGTGAGGCTCTACAAATAATGAAAGACCATAAAATTGGAGGTATCCCAATTGTTGACCAGAATAGAAGACTTAAAGGGATTTTAACCAACAGAGATTTACGTTTTGAAACGAATCTGAAAAGGAAAGTTACTGAAATAATGACCAAAGATCGGTTGGTGACCAGCACAGGACAAACTTCACTCGAAAAAGCGGAAGAAATTTTACGCAAGTATAAAATAGAGAAACTCCCAGTAGTAGATAAGAAAGGATCGTTAATGGGATTGATTACTTACAAAGACATTATAAAATTTAAATCGAGACCCAATAGTTGTAAAGATAGTTTGGGTCGATTGAGAGTGGCTGCCGCAGTGGGCATTACTGCCAATATGATTGATCGGGTAGAAGCATTGGTAGCTACCGGTGTTGATGCCATCGTTTTAGATACCGCTCATGGACATAGCAAAGGAGTGATTGAAGCGTTAAAGCTACTGAAGAAAACATTCAAACATATTGATGTGGTTTGCGGTAATGTTGGAACAGCCGAAGGTGCTCTGGCTTTAGCCAAAGCAGGAGCCGATGCGGTTAAAGTTGGAATAGGACCCGGATCAATTTGCACCACTCGCGTAGTAGCCGGAGTTGGAGTGCCTCAATTATGGGCTGTATATCAAACAGCAAAAGCCTTACAAAAACTGAATGTCCCTGTTATTGCCGATGGAGGAGTTCGTTTTACAGGTGATATTCCAAAAGCTATAGCGGCCGGTGCTGCTTGTATCATGTCCGGATCTTTATTTGCCGGTGTGGACGAATCGCCCGGTGAGACCATCATTTTTGAAGGAAGAAAATACAAGTCGTACCGAGGTATGGGAAGCATTGAAGCTATGAAAGAAGGATCGAAAGACCGCTATTTTCAAGATGCCGAAGATGATATCAAGAAACTGGTTCCAGAAGGAATTGTTGGTCGAGTACCCTACAAAGGAACGGTAGCGGAAGTGATGTACCAATTGATAGGTGGTTTAAGAGCCAGTATGGGATACTGTGGTGCTTCTACAATAAAAGAATTGAAAAAAGCTCAGATGATTAAAATTACTTCCAGTGGCGTACGCGAAAGTCATCCCCATAGCGTTACGGTGGTGAAAGAAGCCCCAAATTATTCCTTATCACATTAATTTTTTAAGAATATTATAAGAATGCTAAATTTGCAATCCTTCATTTTAAATGTAATAATGATAAAAACCATGAACACTTTATCTCGTATTGTTCTTGCTGCTTTGATCCTTTTTGTTCCATGTACTGCTATGGCTCAAGAAGAAGTTCTGATCAACATAGCCGGAAAAAATGTTTACAAATCTGATTTTTTAAAGGTGTACCAAAAAAACACCAAAGAAGCTGCTTTTGATGAGAAAAGCATAAAAGAGTATTTAGAATTGTACATCAATTACAAATTGAAAGTACACGAAGCTGAGGTATTACAAATGGATACCGGAGCGGCATTCAACAATGAATTAGCCGGATATAGAAAGCAATTGGCTCAGCCTTATTTAATTGATAAGGACGTAACAGAAAAACTAGTTAAGGAAGCATATGAGCGCATGAAATATGATGTTAATGCAGGTCATATTCTATTTCGCGTTGCACCTGATGCAATGCCAAAAGACACGATAGAGGCATATAACAAAGCTATGTCCACCAGAGCTTCGCTGTTAAAGGGAGGTGATTTTTATAAAGTAGCAGCCGAAGTTTCTGAAGATCCTTCTGCTAAAGAAAACAAAGGTGACTTGGGATACTTTACCGGACTGCAAATGCTTTATCCTTTTGAAACTGCTGCATTTACAATGAAGAATGGCGATTTAAGTATGCCGGTTCGAACACGATTTGGCTACCACATCATCAAAAAATTTGATCAAAGACCAGCGGTAGGTGAAATTCGTGCAGCACATATAATGGTAAAACTTCCAAAAGATAGTCCCGACTCAGTTAAGAAGCAGACGAAGGATAAAATCATGGATTTATACAATCGACTAAAAAATGGCGAGAACTTTGAAACACTTGCTACCGAATACAGCGATGACCGTGCCAGCGGAAAAACAGGAGGTGCATTGCCTTGGTTTGGTACAGGTAGAATGGTTGCTGAGTTTGAAAAAGCAGCTTTTGCCTTGAAAAATGATGGCGATTATAGCGAGCCTATATTAAGTTCGTATGGATGGCATATTATTAAAAGACTTGAACGAAGAACCATACCTAGCTTTGAAGAAAAAGAAGCAGAGTTAAGAAGTTCAGTTGCCCGCGATAGCCGATCGGAGTTGAGCAAATCGAACATGGTTGCAAAAATCAAAAATGAGTATGGCTTTAAAGAGTATCCTAAAGCAGTTGAAGAATTTGTTAAATCGCTTGACTCTACTTTGTTAGACGGAGAATGGCATGTGGATAAAGCAGCAAAATTCTCTAAGCCTGTATTCGATTTTGCCGGTAAAACATATACGCAGAAAGATTTTGCTAATTACATTTTCGTTAAGCAAACTCGAAAAACAAACACTTCTCCACAAAACGTAGGTATAGGTATGTATGAGAATTATGAAACAGAAACACTTATTGCCTATCAGGAAACAAAGTTGGATGAAAAATATCCTGACTTTAAAGCCTTGATGAGCGAGTACAGAGATGGAATATTATTATTCAATTTAACCGATGAAAAAGTATGGTCGAAAGCAGTAAAAGATTCTTCAGGATTAGCTGCCTATTATGAAACCATTAAGAACAGATACATGTGGGGCGAAAGAGCTAAAGCCGATATATATACTTGTAGCGATGCATCTATTTCGGCAAAGGCTAAAAAATGCATCAAAAAGAAAATGAGCGCAGAGCGCATTATTGAGACACTCAATAAAGGTGGAGTGCAAAACATAAGCATACAAAGTGGTGTGTATTCAAAAGGAGAGAATGAAATTGTGGATGCTGCCAATTGGGGAGTAGGTGTTTCTACCGATGTGAAAAGAGACGACAAAATATTGTTTGCGCATATAAAATCAATGGTAACACCTGAAGCAAAAAAATTGGATGAAGCCAGAGGTTTGATCACTGCCGATTATCAAAATTATTTAGAAGCAGAGTGGATCAAAGAACTCAGAGGTAAATACAAAGTGGATGTAAATCAAACGGTGCTTAACAGCATCATTCAGCCTTAATGACCTATTATTGTATATCGTATAAATCTCCGGTTTACTTTATACCGGAGATTTTTTGTTTGTAATGAATAACTCCTTTCAATATCGATTGTTTGTGTTCTTGTGCTTGGTCATCATGGCACAGGGAATATCGTGTTCGAACAACAAGACCAATACTGAAAGCAATGACAGCCAATTGGTATTAGCACGGGTGTACAATCAAAAACTGTTTTACTCCGATATTGCCGAAGCCATTCGCCCGGGTCTTCCTAAAGAAGATTCGGTATTAATGATCAGAACAATGGTGGATTCTTGGGTAAAGAAACAAACGTTGCTTTATTTGGCAGAGAAGAGTAATCTGGATGAAGAACTCGATATTGAAAAACGATTATTGGAATATAAGAACTCCTTATTAATACATTCGTATCAGTCGGCCTATGTTCGGTCAAAACTCGATACAAGTGTGAGCGAAAACGAAATTGAGGAACACTATAAAACCAATGCCGATAATTTTGAACTGAAAGAAAATATTTTGAAAGTCAATTTTATTAAGATTGCTAAAGATGCACCTAAACAAAATAAATTGAAGCAGTGGTTTCAATCAAAAAGTGACAAAGACAAAAAACTGTTGGAGGAATACTGCATTCAATTTGCTGGTGATTTTTATCTGGACGACAGTACTTGGATCAGCATGGATGAGTTGCTCAGAAGAGTTCCAATAGAAACATACGACAAAGAAAATTTTTTACGATACAATAGATCTATTGAAACAAATGATTCCAGCTATTTGTACTTTGTAAAAATTTTAGATTTTAAAATAAAAGAATCCATTTCTCCTTTGAGCTTTGTTAAAGACGATATTAGAAATTTGATCGTTAATAAACGAAAGTTGTCCATTTTAAGAGCAATGGAAGAAGAAATTTTTGAAAAAGCATTACAAGAAAATGAAGTTGAAATTTTTGAATAGCCTGTTTCTTTCCTGTTTAGTCTATAGTGCTGCATTGGCACAAGACAAAACGATGATTGATCAGATAGCTGCGGTAGTGGGCAGCGAAATTATTTTACATTCCGAAATTGAGCAGCAATACGAACAGTTTTTGGCTCAAGGCAATTATGCCAACGATGGAATTAAATGTGAAATATTACAAAACCTTCTTTTGGGAAAACTGTTGGTTCAACAAGCTCAAATTGACAGCATTGAAGTAACCGATGCGCAGGTTGAATCGGAGGTTATGAATCGTATGGATTATTATATTAATCAGATTGGTAGTGAAGAAAAATTGGAGCAATACTTCAATAAATCCATTGCCGAATTGAAAGATGAATTAAGACCAATGATTAAGGAGCAAATGCTCACGCAGCAAATGCAATCGAAGATTAGCGGAAAAGTAAATGCAACTCCTTCCGATGTTAAAGAGTTTTATGAAAGCATTCCTGCAGATAGTCTACCTTATATTAATTCCGAAATTGAATATGAGCAAATATTTTTAAAAGTGCCGGTGAGCAAAGAAGAAAAGGACCGCATCATACAACAGCTTGAAGAATATCGTTCGAGAGTTAAGGACAAGGGGGATGATTTTGCAACCCTGGCAGTTTTGTATTCACAAGATCCCGGCTCTGCTAAAAAGGGAGGTGAATTGGGATATGTCAATCGTACCGATTTGGTTCCTGAATTCAGTGCAGCAGCGTTCAAACTCTAAGCCGGTGAAATGTCGTCCATTATCGAAACGAAATTTGGTTTTCATCTCATTCAATTGATCGATCGAAAAGGTGAGCGCATCAATGCAAGGCATATATTAATAAAACCTAAGATTAAAGATTCAGATTACAAATTGATTCAAGACCGATTGGATAGTATTTCCATTGCGGTTTTAAAAGACTCTATTTCATTTGAAGAAGCGGCATTGCAATTTTCAGAAGACGTAAGCAGTAAGAACAATGGTGGATTGGTGTACAATAGAAACAAAGGATCCAGTCGCTTTGAAGCCGATAACATGGACCCGCAAGTGTTTTTTACTTTAGATAAGTTGAGCGAAAAAGAAATGTCGGCACCGGTACAAGCATCCGATAGCGATGGCAATACCGGAATGGCTATATATCGATTAAAGAGCAGAACCGCGCCACATAAAGCCAATTTGGAATCGGATTATAATCGATTGCAGGAGGCCGCGCTTAATTTCAAGAAACAAAAGGCCTTAACCGATTGGATGAACAAAAAAAGAGAAAATACGTATGTAAGCATTGATGAGCAGTATCGTTCTTGCGAAGTGCTGCATACTTGGTTTGTTAATTAAAGTAATTGTTAAAATATGTCAGACGTAGAAAGTGTAAAGAAATTACAAGAGGCCTATCACAAGCTTAAAAATGAAATAAAAAAAGTAATCATTGCTCAGGACCAGGTAGTGGATGATGTTTTGATCTCTATCTTTTCTCAAGGTCATTGCCTTTTGGTGGGTGTTCCGGGGTTGGCGAAAACCCTTTTGGTCAACACCATTGCACAGGCCTTAGGATTAAGTTATAACCGTATTCAGTTTACGCCAGATTTAATGCCATCCGATATTATCGGTTCGGAAATATTAGACGATCAACGTAATTTTAAATTTGTTAAAGGTCCATTATTTGCCAATATTATTTTGGCCGATGAGATCAATCGTACACCTCCTAAAACACAAGCCGCTTTGCTCGAAGCCATGCAGGAAAGAGCAGTAACTGCTGCCGGAACACGATATCCTTTGCCCGGACCATTTTTTGTATTAGCTACTCAAAACCCAATAGAGCAGGAGGGAACCTACCCTTTGCCCGAAGCGCAGCTGGATCGCTTTATGTTTAATGTAACATTAACTTATCCCGATTTCAATGACGAGATCAGTATTGTTCGAAGTACCACATCCGATCAAAACCCAACACTGAATAAAGTGCTATCGGCCGAAGAGATCATTCACTTTCAACAACTGATTCGTAAAATTCCGGTATCGGATAATGTTATCGAATTTGCAGTGTGGTTGGCAGCAAGAACACGACCTAATACCGATCAGGCACCTGCTATGGTAAAAGAATATTTATCGTGGGGTGCTGGTCCCAGAGCCTCTCAATACTTGGTGATTGGAGCCAAATGTTTGGCGGCACTTAAAGGAAAATTCTCACCCGATATTGAAGATGTAAGCGCCATTTCGGCTGCCATTCTTCGTCACCGAATAGTGAAGAATTACAAAGCCGAGGCAGAAGGAATCACAGTTGAAAATATTATCAGCGAATTGGTTAAGGCTTAAATCGAAAAGGTTTTGCCTTCAATAGCCAATGCCGTATTTGGAAATACACTCTTGGCTTCTTGTAGTAAAGGTTCAAGATCCTTGTAGCGGGCAGAGAAATGTCCGATCACCAATTGTTTAACATTTGATTTTATTGCAATGCTAGCCGCTTGTTTGGCAGTTGAATGATACGTTTGAGCTGCTCGTTCACTCAATGCTTCACTGAAGGTAGATTCGTGATAAAGCAAATCAACATCTTTAATATGATCTACAATGCCTTCATCATATAAGGTGTCGGAACAATAGGCATAGCTTCTTGCAGCCATAGGACTGTGAGTCAACTCCGCATTGGGAATGCGATGACCATTTTCATCCACAAAATCTTTTCCTTCTTTAATCGAATGATAAACATGGAAAGGAATATTGTGCTGCTTTAGTTTCTGAGCGATCAACTTTCGGGGTCTCTTCTTTTCTCTAAAAACATAGCCCATGCAAGGAATGCGATGATTCATAATTAAGGTTCGGACATTGATGTCATCATCGTCCAAAATCACTTCTTCAAGATAATGCTTTACAGGATGAAAAATTAAATTGAATTTTAATTGGGTATTGCTCAATCGCAATTGCATTTCAATCAAATCCATCAAATCTTCCTGACCAAACAGATGCAGTTCATTTTTTCGACCTTGCAAATGCATAGTAAACAACAATCCTGCAAGACCCAAATAATGATCGCCATGGAGGTGAGAAATAAAGATGTGAGTAATCCGATGTGCTTTAATTTGATAGCGACTCATTTGAAACTGTGTGCCTTCTCCGCAATCGATTAACATCAATCGCTCTCGAACATTGAGTATTTGTGCAGTAGGGTGACGATGAAAAATGGAAATGGCTGAACTACTTCCTAAAATGGTAAGTTGGAATTTCACGTTTCCGAAATGAGCTTAGCGCTTGTTGACAACCATACGCCTGGTTTCTGATTTAATACCATTAGAAAGTGTGTACATATACACTCCTGCTGTAATAGTTCGGGCATCTAAGCGAATTACATTTTGTCCCTTTTGCGAATCATACACCTTCTTAAAAACTTCTCTCCCCAGTAAATTGAAAATCTTCAACTCTACCGGTCCATTGATGTCCTGAAAGTATTTGATTTCTGTAAAGTTGCTAAATGGGTTTGGCTTATTCTGTTCTACTGAAAATTTTGTACCCACCGCATTCGAGATGCCAAGTGGACCGTTTACGGTAATGATATAATAAGTAAGTTGTTGGGGCAATTGTACCGGAAATCCAAATACGGTTCCATTGGCCATCAAATCGACTGTTAAAGGGTAAACACCCACGCTTGTTGGTGTTCCTTGAATCAGTACACATCCATTGCTTCCACCCGGAAAAATACAATTTGCCGGAGTGCAAGAATAGGTTAATCCTGGAGGTAGCCCTGTAATAGAAACCACATCAATAGATGTGATGATAGCAGGTAAGCCATTGTAGGTAGTGTCGGTCGGAACTCGGGCTTGCATCACTTCGCTGTACAAGGTTCCCATATTGCCGGCCGGTAATCCGGTTGCACTATCGGGGTAAATACCGGGTATAGTAATTCCTGTATTGGGTACACATTGCGCATCGGCTTTGTGATAACCCACTATTGAAAACATTAATATTATCAGAAGTAAAATTCTTTGCATACTTATTTTGTATCGCTAATATCTCGTTCAATTTCATCCATAAAAACATATTCTATGGCTTCATCTACCGTAGGTATCAAAGTCAACACTTGATCCAATTGCGAGATATGTATCAATTTATTTACATGTTCATTTACTCCGGTTAAAATAAATGAACCTTCAACATTTCGGCACAATCGATTTCCGGTAAGTATGGCACTCAAACCAGATGAATCGCAAAATTTTGTTTCAGACAAGTCGAGAATAATGTTTTTAACGCCTTGCGTATTCAGAATCAATAACTCCGACTTCATATCGGCAGCAATAAGCGTATTTAGTTTTTGCTCATTGAGTTTGAAAAGGACATACTTCTCGTTTTTATCGAGGTTGAATTGCATAACACATCATTTTAAACAAAAATAAGAAAATATGAGTTCAATTAACAATATGCGTTTTTTATTGATCAGGCGTTTTTTCCCGATTGCCGATCGGCTGACAACTGCCCGGCCAGTAAAAACAGCACCGCCATTCGAATAGCCACTCCATTTTCTACCTGATTCAATATAATCGACTTTCCACTGTCGGCCACATCGCTGCTCAATTCCACACCACGATTTATGGGTCCGGGATGCATGATCAAGACATCTTTTTTTATGGAATCTAAAAAGCGTTTATCCACCCCATACATCATCACATATTCTCGTATGCTGGGAAAATACTTTATATCCTGCCGTTCCAACTGAATACGCAACATATTAGCTACATCGGCCCATTCAAAGGCTTTTCTTAAATTGGTTTCAACACGAACTCCCAATTCCGATATATAGCGGGGAATCAGTGTTTCCGGACCGCAAACCATTACCTCGGCACCTAATTTTTTAAGTAATAAAATATTGGAAAGAGCCACTCTCGAATGCAGAATATCGCCCACAATAACCACATTACAACCTTTTATACTGCCAAATTTTTCTTGAATGGAAAAAGCATCCAACAACGCTTGTGTCGGATGTTCGTGTGTGCCATCTCCGGCATTGATAATGCTGGCATTAATGTGTTTGGCTAAAAATACACAAGCTCCAGGTTTGGGGTGACGCATTACCACCATATCCACCTTCATAGCTAAAATATTATTTACCGTATCAATGAGAGTTTCGCCTTTACTGACACTCGATGAAGAGCTTGAGAAATTGATGATATCAGCCGAAAGTCTCTTCTCCGCCAGTTCAAAAGAAAGGCGGGTTCGGGTAGAATTTTCAAAAAAGATATTGGCTACTGTAATGTCTCTAAGCGAAGGCACTTTTTTGATGGGTCGATTGATGATGTCCTTAAAATTAGCGGCCGTTGAAAAAATCAAATCTATATCTCCGGATGTGAGGTTTTTTATTCCCAATAAATGTTTAACGCTCAGTTGTTTTTCCATTAATCCTGATTTGATAGTAACCAAACTTCATCTTTTTGATCTGTTTCAGACCATTTCACTTTCACTTTATCCGACATAATAGAATCAATTGCCTTTCCGGTATAATCGGGCTGAATGGGTAAATCGCGGCTGTATTTACGATCGATCAAAACCAGCAACTCAACTTTGGCCGGACGCCCAAACGCCAATATGGCATCAAGGCCTGAACGAACACTGCGTCCGGTATAAAGCACGTCATCAATCATGATTACCGTTTTTCCTTCGACCATAAAATCTATTTCGGTACTTTTAGGTATCAGAGGTTTGTCGTGCGTTCTGAAATCATCTCTAAAAAAAGTGATATCCAGTTTTCCGGTTTTTAGATCTTTGATTGCGAATTTTTCTTGCAGTATGCCGGATATTCGATCGCACAAAATTATACCGCGCGGTTGTAATCCCACTAAAACCGTGTCCTCAAGTTTGGGATGTTTTTCAATAATTTGACAACAAAGCCGTGTAAGAGTACAGTTGAAATCGTTACGGTTTAGAATAAGCTTTTGTGCCATAGGATGAGGTCAAAAATATCAATATTTTTTGAGATATGGCAAGCAACGTAATTAAGGTAAAATAATGCTTCGAAATAGCAGAGTTATACTCTCCAATCCGTCATTGCGAGCGCTAGCGAAGCAATCCTTCAATGATACGTTCAGAACAAAAAAAATTGCTTTGCTACCCGGCAGCATGCAAGCCTTTTTGTTCCTCGCAATGACAAAACCAACACTGTCATTGCGAGCGATAGCGAAGCAATTTACTAGTAAAGGGAAAATACAAAAAAGCCATCCTTATGGGATGGCTTTAACTTTTTACAAAACAGAAAGTTTAAGAATTTTCGCCTTCGCTTTCAGTGTTGCTTTCGCTTTCGCTCTTCTTTTTTCTTCCTCGCTTAGGCTTCTCTTCTACACTTGCTTCTGGTGCTTGTTCTTCAACTTCATCTGCCGATTGTTCTTCAAGTTTGCTGATAGCGGCCGCACGTTCGGTTGTTTCAAGCTCCGATTTTAGAGCCGATAAAACACCTAAGTCGCCCAGTGTAGTCTTTTCAACTGATTCTTTCAATTTCTTAACTGCTTTAGCGCTTTCGGCAGCATCTTTTTCTTTAGCCTGATTTTCGGCAAGCTTGGCATCGGCATTTGCATCTTCAATCAGTGCATGATGCGATACCAATATTTTTTGATTTTCTTTTGAGAACTCAATCACTTTAAAGTCCAATACATCATCCGTTTTTGCAGGAGCATTGTTTGCCTTTATCAAATGACGGAATGGAGCATAGGCTTCAACATTATAAGGCAATGTAATTACGGCCCCTTTGTCGGTTACTTTACCAACGGTTCCTTGATGTACGCTGCCAATAGTGAATACGGTTTCGTAAGTGTCCCAAGGATTGTCTTGTAATTGTTTGTGACCCAAGCTTAGTTTGCGATTTTCTTTATCCAACTCCAATACCACTACTTCGATAGCTTCGCCCACTTTAGTGAATTCTGAAGGATGTTTGATTTTCTTTACCCAACTCAAATCAGAGATGTGAATTAAACCATCAATTCCTTCTTCCAATTCGGCAAAAATTCCGAAGTGTGTAAAGTTTCTCACTTTAGCGCTATGCTTACTACCGGTAGGATATTTTGCTTCAATAGCCACCCAAGGATCGGGCGAAAGTTGCTTCACGCCTAAAGACATTTTATGCTCTTCGCGATCGAGGGTCAACACTACGGCTTCAATTTCATCGCCTACTTTCATAAAGTCTTGAGGACTGCGTAAGTGCTGTGACCATGACATTTCAGAAACGTGTAATAAACCTTCTACGCCAGGTATAATTTCGATAAAGGCACCATAGTCGGCCAATACCACAACTTTACCTTTTATTTTATCTTCAACTTTTAAATTCGGATCAAGTGAATCCCAAGGTTGAGCGGTCAATTGTTTCAATCCAAGAGAGATACGCTTTTTCTCATCATCAAAATCAAGAATTACTACATTGATCTTCTGATCCAATTGCAATACTTCTTCCGGATGATTGATGCGTCCCCAACTGATATCGGTAATGTGCAATAAGCCGTCAACTCCTCCAAGATCCATAAACACACCATAAGATGTGATGTTTTTAACGGTTCCTTCCAATACCTGACCTACTTCAAGTTTGGCCATAATTTCCGACTTCTGAGATTCGAGTTCTTCTTCGATAAGAACTTTGTGAGAAACGACCACGTTTTTAAATTCGTGATTGATTTTCACTACTTTGAATTCCATAGTCTTTTCAACAAAAATATCGTAGTCGCGAATGGGTTTAACATCAATCTGTGAACCGGGCAAGAATGCTTCGATTCCAAATACATCTACAATCAAACCACCTTTAGTACGGCATTTTACAAAGCCTTGAATGATTTCATTATTGTCAAATGCATTGTTTACTCTTTCCCACGATTTGAAAGCACGAGCTTTGCGATGTGATAAAATCAATTGCCCGTTTTTATCTTCTCGGGTTTCAACAAACACTTCGTATTTCTGTCCCACCTTTAAAGTTGGGTCGTATTTAAATTCCGATAAGGGAACCAATCCATCAGATTTAAATCCAATATCAACCACCGCATCTTTCTCGGTAAGACTGATTACGACACCTTCCACAATTTCGTGTTCCATCACTTTGTTGAATGTGTTGTCATACATTTCTTCCATTCGGCCGCGTTCGCTGCTCGAATATTGATTTGAAAGTTTTCCGTTGTTGTCCCAATCAAATTCTGCGGTTACTTCTGTTGCTGCAGTAGCTTCATTGCTCTGCGTTTCAGTCGATACTACTTCTTCGTTTTGAACTTCGTTTTCGTTGTTAATCATTATAAGGTTTATAATTAAGATATTATCCCCACAAAAGGGAGCGCAAATTTATCAAATTTTATCTGATTAGAGAAACTAATTTTAGAAGTATTTTAATACAAAGCTCTTTACGTAAACTATTGTAAATGAATATTTTACATTTTAAACCCTATACAATCTACTGTTCTGTGCCAGTAGGAGCCATCAAATGATCGGAAATTTCTTCCATTAGCCACATCGGAGTGGAGGTGGCCCCGCATACGCCAATGCGCTCAACATCCTTCAGCCATTCAGGATTTATTTCGGCTTTTTCTGAAATAAAATACGTTTTTTCATTTTCCTGCTTCACCACACTGAACAAAGCTTTTCCATTAGAACTTTTCTTGCCGCTGACAAATAGAATCATGTCGTGTTCTTTGGCAAATTTTCTCAAATGTGGTTCGCGATTTGAAACCTGACGACAAATAGTATCATTGGCTTGAAATTCTTTTTCTGCTTCTTCGCCCAATGTTTCTTTGATTTTAGTACTGATCAGATCTTTCATTTTATAAAATCCTGCAGTGCTTTTAGTGGTTTGAGAAAAAAGATGAATGGGTTGAGTAAAGTCTATTTTCTCTAAATCTTCTTCATGTCTGATAAGAATGGCGTTTCCTTTAGTTTGACCGATTAAACCTTTCACTTCGGCATGTCCCTCTTCGCCATAAATAACCAATTGACCGGGACTGTCTTCAATGCCATTGAAGCTATTCTTTACTCGGTTCTGCAATTTCAATACTACGGGGCAACTGGCGTCAATTAATTCAATTCCATTCTCTAAAGCTATTTTGTAAGTTTCAGGGGGTTCACCATGTGCACGTATGAGCACCTTGCAATCTTTGAGTTCTTTCAATTGTTCATGACTAATGACTTTTAAGCCTTTGGAAGCCAATCGATCAACCTCCATATTATTGTGCACAATATCGCCCAAACAATAGAGCGTGCCATTGCGATCTAACTCATCTTCGGCCATTTGAATGGCATACACCACTCCAAAACAAAACCCCGAATCTTGATCTATGGTTACTTTTAAACTCATACTTAATTTAACACTAAAGTAGTTTTTTTGTTCAACTCAAATTTTACTTTTCACGGTCTCCACCAATTGTAATACAAAGTTAAGCTGTTCTTCGAAATTCATATCAGAATTATCCAATACGATGGCATCTTTAGCTTTGGTTAATGGGCTTATGCTGCGCATGGAGTCTTCATCGTCACGACTTCTGATGTTTTCCAATACCGCATCATAGTTGATATCAATTCCATTCATTTTCAATTCAAGGTATCGTCTCTCAGCTCTAATTCTTAAGTCGGCCGTCATAAAAACTTTCACTTCAGCCTCAGGAAATACCGTGGTGCCAATGTCTCGGCCATCCATAACTAAATCGTGGTGCTGTCCATACGAACGCTGCATGTTGACCAAAGTTTCTCGTACAATACCAATCCTGCTCACATGACTGACTTGTTCGGACACTTCCATTTTACGAATGTCGTGCTCAACATTTTTATCGTTCATAAAAAGTTCAGATGATTGATGCTCGGCATTAATTCTAAATTCGAGTTGAATGCTACTGAGTATTCGTTTGTAATCGGGTAAACCCGCTCCATTTTCATCAATTACAATCGGGATATTGGACTGCAAAAAATAATAGGTAACCGCACGATACATAGCACCCGAATCGATATATCGAAAACCGAGTTTTTTGGCTACCGATTTAGCAACTGTACTTTTTCCACAAGAAGAATATCCATCAATTGCAATAATCATGTGATCAATGATATGCTGCAAAAGTAGTTTAAAAAATCGGGTATTTGTTTGCTATTTGAAGCGCTGCAAAGAGGTACCAATACTGATGTGATTGGATGCTGCAGCCAAATGCATAATGGATCGCGAATAAGAAAAATTAAATTTTGAAATTTTAAACCCAAAGCCATAGCTGATGCCCACTCCCGAACGTTTGCTTTCCAACTGAAGTTCGGCTCTTTTTTTAAAATCATATCCGGCTCCCAAATAAAAATTTTCCGACAACAACACTTCTAAACCAAGTACAAAATGACGCTGTGTCTTTTCAAAAAAATTAAAAGAGCGATCAATTTCTTCTCCAGTCAATGGGTCTATGGTTTCCAAGCTAGGATCAATATAAGTCAGATCGAAATTGAGTATATCGATATAGCTTACATTAAAACGAAAGGGTGCATTGAGCAGTTTTTTACTGAAACCCAAATCAAAGGAGGAACGGATGGGTTCAAATTCTCCCGCTCGGTAAGGCTTAAGTTGTGAGCCGAAATTTCTAAGACCAAAGCCAAACCCAATTGTTTTTGATGGTTCCAATAAGATACACCTAAATCGCTAGCTATACCTACGGATTGATACTCTTCTAATTGAGAGTAAATGAATTTAACATTGGCTCCAATTGAAAATAAACTGTCGAGTGGTTTTGATAAAGAAGTTGTTAAAGCCAGATCTCCAGCGCTGAATTCTCCATTGATGTTTCCCAACACATCGGTCGCATCAAAACGGCCATAGCTTAAATATTGAATTCCAACTCCAATAGTACCAAGTTTTTGAAAATGATGTGCATATTGCAATTGACCGCTTTTGATTCCGGCAAAGTATGAAACGGCATTGAGTGAAAGATGGGTATGATGTTCAGAGTTTAATAAAGAAGGGTTTTGCAAGGAGAAACTTAAATCATTACTACGTGTTGCCAAATTTTTTGAACCCACTGCACTGATGTGAGCCGATGGAGAAAGTTCTAAAAAACGATATACCCCCAATCCTCCGCTTTGAGCCACAGCAAGGTTCAATTGAAACAAAAAGATTAGAAAGTAAGTGATTAAATTTTTCAATGTATATGCAACGCTTTTAGGAGCAGTATGTTTTATTGTTTTTATTTCAGGTTCAATTTTTTATTCCATTGATTGGCAGCTCTTGTTATCAAAATTGTTCCAACAGCAGTAGGGGCAAGCCAAACAACAAATTGAGGATCAAAACTAATATTATTTACTAAAAAGGCGGTGGTGGCTGCAATATAGGAGCCGCCCATCCGTCCCAAGTGCATGATGAGCCATTTTTTGTTTTTCACTTTCGAGGCTTCTTCTTTGTTGTACCAAATTCGGTCTTCAAGCCCCATCCAAGCAGTAATGATTCCAAAAGTGATAAATATGAATCCAATACCGTTAGATTGTATAAATAGGTAAACAGCTACTCCCATCATGATTAAACCGGTGAGTATTACGGCATTCGCAAAGTGGATTTTGAATGCCGAAGGTTTTTTTTCGCTTTTGGCTTGCCAATGTTCTATAGCAAACTTGGCAGTACAGATCATATACAGGGAAAAAATACCGATGAGCAATAAGAAAACATTGAGTTTAATGAGCGTCATACCTATGGCAAGCAAAGAGGAAATGAGCATACTATAGTAATAGGTCAAACCGGATATATTATGGGCTTTGTTTCCTTTTTTTGCCAGCATGGCGATGAGGCCACTCAGCAATCCTATGAAGCCGGCTGCTACATGCACAAAGGTAATGATCGAATATAAATTCATATTTATTTATCCTTTGTGACTTTTTAAAATTCCATGTGTCATAACTCTAAACCAAACGAATTCAAATAGTTTTTCCAATGCCCCCAACGCGGACATGTTGTTAACCTTCATGGTTCGCTTACCCCGGGTCGGAACAAAGTTCCGACCCTTCTTTTTTATTTCTTTTTAAAAGAGTAGGGCAAAAATTCTATGAAATCATTCACCCTCACCGTAAGCGATTCCACTTTCTTTTGCGCATCAAGAAGGATATCGAATACCTGTACCCCATAAGTAGGGTCATTATAAATGGCTAAAAGTTTCTGATCCTTCAAAGGCGTTAGTTCAGCACTCAAAGAAGGATGATTTTCAAAATATGCGATCAGCTTTTTACCGGTTTGTTTTATGGTCATTGAGCCATATACTTCATTATGATATGCACCTACAAAATCACTTGCTTGGATTTCCCATTTTTTAATGGCGGCACTTTCATCTTTTAGCGCTTTAATTTCTTCGGCATGTTTAGTAATGTTTTCTGTATAGCGCTTGTAAGCATTTTCGCTATAGTTTTCATAAGGTGTTTCAAGATAAGCATTCACGATTTGATTGCGTAGAGTTGAATACAAACTGTTGGCATCGCTGTTGGTTAGCACTATAACGCCTAATTTTTCAGATGGAACAAAACAGGTAGTTGTTACAAATCCATTGGCTCCTCCATCGTGTGTAATTATTCTCTTGCCATGCAAGTCGTACATAAACCAACCTAAACCATAGGTCATAAAATTACGTCCATCTTTACCATTTCGATCTTGAACAATGGTTCGACTTTTCCATGTATCGGCAATGACTTCTTTGGGAAATATTTCTTTCCCATTAAACTTTCCATAGTCTAATTGCATCATCAACCAATGACTCAAATCGTGAACCGATGAATTGAGCGAAGCAGCCGGTCCAATATTATCAATGTTGGCATATTTTAAAAGATACAATTGATGGTCAACAATGGTATAAGGCTGTGCTTTGTTCTCTGATTTTATCAACTCTGCATGTGTGCTCGAAGTTCGATTCATTTCAAGGGGTTTGAAAAAATGATGCATTAGGTAATCGTCCCATGTGGTATCTGTAACAGCCGGAATCACTTCGCCTGCACTTAAAAAGCAAACGTTACAATAGCCATATTTTGTTCTAAAGTCATAGATAGGATCAGAATTTCTCATATTGGAAATCAAATCCTTTCTGCTTTTGATGCAATCCCAATTTAAAAAGTCGCTTTGAAAAGTTTCAAAACCAATCCGATGAGAAAGCATATCTTCTATAGTGATATTAGTTGTCAAATAGTCGTCCTTCATTTTGAAATAAGGCAAAAGTTTAACGATGGGATCATTGAGCGATAATCTTTTTTGAAAGGCAAGATTAGCCAATGCCGTTCCTGTAAAAGCTTTTGAGTTGCTGGCTACCATAAAC
>Ga0116143_10000725_pt1 | contig 44029 bp, 33 predicted proteins | sample AD_UKC034_MetaG_FD_89745 | JGI IMG/M metagenome (GOLD analysis project Ga0116143, IMG submission 89745) | Active sludge microbial communities of municipal wastewater-treating anaerobic digesters from USA - AD_UKC034_MetaG | ecosystem: Engineered > Bioreactor > Anaerobic > Digestate | place: USA... | reverse complement strand
GGTTCATTTCGTCCCATACGGGACGATATAATGTAGAATATATTTCTTGCTACCCATATGAAATCCCTAACGGGATCTGTTTGATCAAAGCTTGACTTCATCCCTGTACGCACCAATGTTTGGACTAAGCTTAGCTTCGGCCGTGTAGTAACTGGTTGTCACCTGGCGATCGCCCATGCCCGCAGCAGGTGGCAATCACTTATATTACACCCCCGTTTGTATGAGATCCTTGCCTTTCATCGCCCTGCTGTCCATCCTGCTTTCCTGCGATCAGGCGGCCTACCGCGAATTGTCTCCGGCCTGGTTGCGAATCTCGCCGGCCGAGGTGCAGGCAGCCCAGGGTTCCGCTTTCTCTCCCCATGCGGTCAGGGAAGCCTGGATCTATATCGATGACCTGTTTGCAGGGGCCTATCCGCTGCCGGCTCATATACCCCTCCTTGAAACGGGGGCAGGCAAATCCATAAAAATATTTCCCGGGATCCGCGACTTCGGCATCCTTTCACGCCCGGAAATATATACCCCTCTCGATCCCTTCGTGCTGACCGCTTCGCTGGAAGCAGGAAAAGAATATGGCATCCAACCGGTGTTCCGTTACAAAAGCGGCCTCCGGTTCCATGTCCATGACGGATTTGAATCCGGCAATCCCTTTGCCTTCGACCTCGATGACTACAAACAAAACCACATCACCCGATCCACCGCCCAGGCCCTCGAGGGGGAATATTCAGGCCTGATCATGCTCAATAAGGCCAACCCCCTCCTGGAAGCCGGCACCCCGGCGTTTAGCCTGAATGCCTCCTCTTACCTGGAATTGAGTTTCCGCTCCACCATGGATTTTAATATCGGCATCCAACTGACCCGCTCCGGGGCCAGCCTCAAAGATTATTTCCTCCTGCTCAAAGCCTCCGGCGAATGGAAGACCGTCTGCATCCCCTTTCGCGAGATCCTGGACCGCTACGCCGGGGATGCCTTCCAGGTCCTACTTCGCGCGGAACTTCCCGCTTCCTCCGACGAATCCCTTATTTACCTGGACCTGATCAAAATCCTGTCCCAACCGTGAAGAGGATCCGGCAGAGGGATAGTCTGATCTATATCCTGGCCTCCGGCCTGGCCTTTGTATTTGCATTCACCGCCATCCACTACCCACCACCCACCATCCACCACCCACCACCCACCACCCACCTCTTAGTTTTCCTCCTTGGATCCCTCGACGCCTTCCTCCTTGAAAATGCCCAGGACATCTACCGCCTGTCGAGGATGCGCGTTGCCTGGCGTTGGTTTTTCCGGTCTGCGTTTTATGCCGGGGTATGGATCCTCATGGTTGATTTGAAGGATTCGCAGGTTTTAGATTTCGGTCTTTGGCTGAATCATTGGCTCGCTTTACTCTTTGCCGTCGGCCTGGTCAAACTCGCTCTCCTTACCTGGAGCAGCCACCGGCTTAAAAATAAAAAGGTCAGCTACCGGAGCCTCCTCATCGGCTCAGGTCCCGGGGCTTTGGGGATCTTGACCCGCTTGTCCTCACCGGGTCCTTCCATGGGCCAACAGTTTATAGGGTATATCGGCAATCCGTCCCCTGACCTTCCGATCCCGCATCTTGGCCACCTCCACCGGATTGATGAGGTCATCTCAAAGGAAGATATTGAAGAAGTGGTCATCGCCCCGGAGTCCAACCAATACGGGATACTGGAAGATATTTTAAGGCAATTGCGGTCATCCCCGAGGAACCTGATGATCCGGCTGACCCCCGAGTCCTACGACTTCCTGATGGGCCGGGTCAGGCTGGACGCCGTCTATGGTACGCCTCTCATTGAACTGCCCGCCGGTAAACTGCCCCTCTGGCAGGAGGTCCTCAAAAGAGCCGGGGATATCCTACTGTCATCAATCCTATTAATCCTACTAATCCCACTAATCCTATTAATCCTAATCCGGGTACGCCTGGACTCCCCCGGCCCCCTTCTTTACAGCCAGCTGCGGATAGGCCGTTATGGCCGTCCCTTCCGGATCTACAAGTTCAGGTCCATGTACTCCGGTGCGGAAAAGGACGGTCCCCAGCTTTCCCATGACGGCGACCGGCGATGCACCCCCTGGGGGGCCTTTATGCGCAAATGGAGGCTGGATGAAATCCCGCAGTTTATCAATGTGCTCCGGGGAGAAATGTCGATCGTGGGGCCCAGGCCGGAGAGGCAATATTATATCGATCAGATCATGAGAGAGGCTCCTTATTATTCGCGGATCCTTACTGTGAGGCCGGGCATCACTTCCTGGGGACAGGTCAAATACGGTTATGCCTCCGACCTTTCCCAGATGCTGGAAAGGCTGCGTTTTGACCTGATTTACGTGGAAAATTTATCCCTACAGCTAGATATTAAAATTATTTTATATACAATACTTGTTCTCTTTCAAGGGAAAGGAAAGTAATCAAAAATACTTTAAAAATTTGTGAAAATTATTTTTGAAAAAAGGGTCTCGTATTTATATTTACGGTCTGAAAGGCTTCCCCCCCGCTTGAAATAACCCCCTTATTTCATTTGATCCTTTTACAGAAGATCATTCATTCGGCTTGAAATTAAACCAGAACTAAACAATAAACGAATCTTTTATGAAAAAGACGAATTTTACTATTCATTCATTGGCACGGGTGGCTTACTGGTGTTTGCCACTCTTACTACTTGTGCTCAACCCCTCGCGGGTTTTTGCACAACCGGAATGCAATCTGGTCTGTAACGATCATGTAAATGTATCGATGCCGGCTAACGCTTGCGAAAGGGAGATTACTTATGATGATTTATTGGAGAACCCGGACGAAGGGTGCACCTACGAAGTGGCCCTCGCCCATCCTTTTGGAACGGCCCGTCCCCCGCTGATTCCAGCTTATTACGTAAATCGCTCCCACATCGGCTACACCTTTGTGGCCAGCGTTTACGCATTGGACGACAATGGCAACAGGGTCAATTCCTGCTGGGGTTATGTGACCATCGAAGACAAGGCTCCGCCTCAACCGGGCTGTTTCAACCGCAACGTATCCTGCTTCCAGGTCAGCGCGATCAACGCCCTGGTCAACGTCGTGGTGGACAACTGTGCACAGGAAGGCAAGTCTGTGATCACCTCACTGACTTATTTTGACTTCGGTTGCGATACCACCTATACCGGCCGGGTAGCCCGGACCATCCGCTCCTGGGACACCTGGGGCAATACCGGTACCTGCAACGACACCCTGACCATCCGCCGCGATTCCCTGGAATCCGTAAAATGTGCACAATTGGTTCAGTTGGAGTGCAAGATCTCTTGTGGGTCTCCACTTGGAACAATTACTTTTTCCAGCGACAAAGCCAGCTCAAGTTATCCTTCGCCGGATTTGTTGCTGAAAATCAGGAAAGATTGCCGCAATTCCATGAAGGTAGGTGATGTTCAGGGCAGCTGGTATACCGATGAGCGCGTAGTCCCGATGCTTTGCGACAGCAGCCTGGTCGGAGAAGCTGTCAATATGCAAATGGTTGCCGACAGTTTTGACATGTGGCCTGTACTGGGCGGTTTCTGCAAAATGACAGTAGGATATACCGACCAGCTATTGACCATCTGCCCCGGAGGCGCCGGCTTCAAGATCCGCCGCGAATGGAGGATTGCCGACTGGTGCACCGGTGAAGACACCGTCTGCGTACAATATATTAAAGTGGAAGACACTCAGGCTCCTGTAGTGAAATCCGGTTCCAAGAAAAAATACTGGGCTACGGCCTCAGCCCATACCTGCTTAGCTACGGTGAACGTAGATTCCCTCTTAATTGACGATTGCAGTAGGGTGACTCAGACCTACGTCCTCGAATACCTGGATGAATCCCATCCTGGTAAGATCAGCGTGCTGACCGGTTCACTTCCCGGCAAAATCACTTTGCCTGCCGCCGCCGCCAGCCTGCTCCCCGGTGACTTTGCCTTTGGAGGTTTGAAATGCTTCCAGGCTGATATCACCTTGCAGGACAAATGTTACAATACCAGCTACGACAGCATCAGCATCTGTATCATCGACAATTCTCCCCCCACCCCGGTTTGCGATGAATACACCCAGACTACGGTAGATCCCGCCACCTGTTGGGCCCGGGTTTATGCCCATGATCTGGACAACGGCAGCCGCGACAATTGTTGCAATACCCTGCATTTTGCAGTGGCTACCATGGCCGATATTGATGCCGCCAGGGAAGAGTTGACAGAGACCCTGGAAGCCTGCGGTTCTTCTTATGTATGGCATAAGGACAACAAGGCCGCCCACGAATGGCTGATCAACCAGTACATCAACTGTTATGTATTCGCCGACTACGTCGACCTGACCCAGTGCGGCAACAATCCCGTGGTCCTGCGCGTTTACGAAGCTTGCGGTATCCCGAGATACGATCCCCACGTATTCCCCTGTAGCCCGCACGAATGGTTCTGCTACAATGCTTATACCACCGACCGGATCTGGAGGAATTACCTGAAAGTGTCCGGCGCAGACGATCTTTGCGCAGATCCTACGATACTTTGCCGTAAGGATTATTGGAAATGGCTGAGAGATGTGGTAGAAGATTATTTTGGTAATGATTATGACCTGGTAAAAGCCGCTTATTACGACGGCGCCACGCTCTTCCCGATGGACTTTGGTTCACACTTCGGCACGACCTGTTATCCCTTCTATTTCGAAGGCGAAGTTCTGGCCGGTATGACCCAGGCCCTGCCCCAGGGCGCAACGAATGTAACCGGAGCTCCGGGCAATACCTGCAGCCGCCTGCTCTACAGCGATTGTATGGTCAATATCCTGGTGGATGACAAGACCCCTGCGGTCTGTGAAGATCCGGATGATATCTTCTGGTTCTGCGACAACGTCTCTGACCAGAGGACCATCAGCGGTAAGAGGTATTATTACAACTATTGGAGGACTGACCGCGTTGAATATGCCGACAAGGTATGTTATTCCAACGGTGGTTCAACGCCGAAACTGGATGGTACTGCTGAACACCGTGGTAATAAGGATTATGATCCAACGGAAGATGCATCGGATGGTTCCTGCTATTACGATTCATACAAATATCCATATAACGAGATCGAGTGTACCGCTGAAAACGATGATGACCTGACGGACGCCAACGACCCGACGGGTAAAGCTTACGGCTGGTACGGCTGTAATATCTACGGTGGTTCGCACGACGGTAAAGACAATTGCCACAGCAGCTACGGTGGTTATGGGGACCTGAACGGAACTGCCGCCGGCAGCAACGGAGGATACAATTCCTGGGCTCCCGTATATTGCCACACCTGGCTCTGTCTGGACCGCAAAGACAGCGGAGGCAAGATCGATCCCAAGTCTGCTTTCTTTACTCCGATCTTCGATACCAACTCCGATGGCGAACTGGACGAACCGGGCGATGGCGAATTCCTGGTATGGGACAACTGTTCCACTCCTGAACTCGTAAGCTCTGTGGATGATGGTTTCATCGACAATTGCGGCAATGGCTGGATCCGCCGTACCTGGACTTTCAGCACCGGCTGCGAAAACGAAACCATCGTTTGCGACCAGAAGATCATCACCAAACACCGTTCAGACTTTGAAGTGGTCTTCCCTGCTGACGTAACCGTTACCTGTGAATCTGACGCCGGCCTCAGCCCGGATGATCCGAATGTAGGCCGCCCGATGATCATGGACGATGATTGCGAACTGGTAGGCGTGAATTATGTAGACGAGCGTTATGATGTTATTCCTGATGCCTGCTACAAAATCGTAAGGACCTGGAAACTGATCGACTGGTGTAAATACAACCCCAACCAGACCCATCGCGATCCCGAAGTCATCGTGGACGACAGGCTGGTAGCTAATGAAGACAGCAGGTATTGCGTATATCGCAACCTGAAAGACGACGGCGACGGTTATATGACCTATACTCAGATCATCAAGGTGATCGACGAGACTGCTCCGACCGCCGGTGTGATTGCCGACACGACCTTCTGTGTTTACACGGGTTATGACGGTGCCGGTGCGGAAGATTTCTCCGATTGTACTCCTGGCACTTATACCAGCCCGAATTTCAGCGCTACCGATCAGTGCACGCCTTCCAATCAGATCCGCTTCCGTTGGTTGCTGGATCTGGACAGCGATGGCAGCATCGATGATTTCAGCGGCGCCGGTGTGAAATATTTCACCCACAGTGAGCTGACCCCGGGTACCCATACCGTACATATCATTGCTGAAGATGTTTGCGGAAACGCCGACACCAGTGAATTTGAGATTGAAGTGAAGGACTGCAAACGTCCGACCCCGTATTGCTACAATGGCATTGCCACCGTCATTATGCCTTCTTCAGGCACCGTGACCGTCTGGGCTTCTGACCTGGATGCCGGCAGTTATGACAATTGTACTCCGAAAGCCGACCTGATCTTCACCTTTGACGAAGCCGGTCTCCAGCCGAGCATCACCTTCAACTGCGATTCCATTGCCAATGGAGTGAGCGCATCCAAGGTGGTTAAGATCTGGGTACATGACGCAGCCGACAACCACGACTATTGCGAGACCTACATCCTCCTCCAGGACAATGTAGGAAACCGTTGTACCGATGTTGCCGGAGCAGCTGGCACCGTAGCCGGTAAAGTGGCTACCGAGACCACTGAGCCCGTCGAGCATGTCATCCTTGAGAGCAAGTCTGGCAGCAATGCGATTCCCGCTTTCAAGACCGATGTTAAAGGAACTTATTCCTTCAGCGGACTGCCCATGCACAGCAACTATACCATCACCCCGAAACGGGATGATGACCCGACCAACGGCGTAAGCACGATCGACCTCGTACTGATCCAGAAACACATCCTGGGTGTACAGGCTCTGAACAGCGCTTACAAAGTGATCGCCGCTGACGTGGACAGAAGCAATGACGTTACCGCAGTCGACCTGGTTGAGCTCAGGAAACTGATCCTCACCGTATATGACAAACTGCCGAACAATACTTCCTGGAGATTTGCTCCGAAGTCACATACCTTCAGCAATATCAACAACCCATGGGGCTTCCCTGAGAAAATTGATATCGCCAACCTGAGCAAGGACGAACTGAACCGCGACTTTGTAGGTATCAAAGTGGGTGATGTCAACGGAAACGTTGTACCGCACAGCTTACTCGGTGCCGAAGCAAGGGACAACGGAACCAGTTTGAAATTCCGGGCAGAAGACAGGCAGTTGAAAGTTGGAGAAGAAGCAGTGATTGAGTTCACCGCTGAAAACTTCCGCAACATCGAAGGTTACCAGTTCAGCCTCGCCCTCAAAGGCCTCGAACTGAAAGGAGTGAAGAGCGGAGTGCTGAAAGTCAATGAAAGCAACTTCGGTCTGAACCGCCTCGGTGAAGGTTATATCACGACTTCCTGGAACGAAAGCAAAGGCATCAGCGCCGGAAGCAATGAGATCCTGTTCAGCATCACCGTGAAAGCCACTAAAGTTGCACAACTGAGCGAAAGCCTGGTGATCAACTCCAGATATACAAGGGCAGAAGCCTACGATGGAGTGAAGAGCATGGGCGTCAGCCTCGAAGTGGGCAACAAAGCCGGAGCCGGTTATGCATTGCATCAGAATACTCCGAACCCATTCAAAGCCGCTACCGTGATTGGTTACGAATTGGCCAAAGCCGACAAAGTGACCCTCAAAATCACCGATGTAACCGGCAAAGTGGTACGCGTTTACAATCAGGATGGTGTAAAAGGTTACAACCAACTGAAAGTTAACCGTAACGAAGTAACGGGTGCAGGCGTTCTGTACTATACGATCGAAACGAAAGACTACAGCGCTACCAAGAAAATGATCCTGGTAGACTAATTAAGTAAACATTGGGCCTCCCCTCCCCGGACGAGGAGGGGAGGGCCTTAATGAAGATAAAAGTAGACTCAAAACAACCTTGAATTCAGGTATTTTATTTGCCCTTTGCGGGGCAGATCTGATGAATGAATAGGTGAGATTGTTAGAGAATAAGATTCGGAAATTCGTCTTGAGAAAAGGGCTTCAGCATATGAGGCCCTTTTTTATTTTATGGTCCTCCTGGCGCAAGGGAAAGGTGCACAATGGCCTGTTTGCCGCTTTGGCCGCCTTCACATTGGCTTATCTGTTTTTGCGGATGGTCAGGATCCCAATCACCCACGATGAGGCGGGCACCATACTCAATTTTGCGCAGCAACCCTTGTGGGATATCCTCACCTATAAAGACCCCATACCCAACAACCATATTTTCAACACTTTATTGGTCAAAGGAAGCCATGCGGTATTCGGCCTTGCTGAATGGGCTTGCCGCTGGCCCAACCTGATGGCCGGAGCCCTCTATATCCTCTATGGGTTTCTCCTCCTAAGGCTGCTCACCGGCATCCATAATTTTAAATCCATCGCGGGTATTATACTCCTTTTAGGCAACCCTTATTTACTGGAATTTTTCGCCCTGGCCCGCGGATATGGCCTCTCGGTCGGCCTGATGATGGCCTCCCTTTATTATATCCAGCGCGGGAAGCTCAGGGACCATTGGTTTAGCCTCGGCTTTGCCGCTTTGGCAGTCTATGCCAACCTTACCCTGCTTAATTATTTTATTCCCCTTCTCACCCTGGTACTTTTTCTGAGGTGGAAGGATTCGCTGAAGGACTATCTGCGTTCCATCCTTCCCGCCCTGGTGATATCCCTGGTATTGACAGGACTGCTTGCCCTTCCCGTGATCAGAATGATCGGAACCGACCAATTCCGCTTCTGGGGAACTAAAGGGTTCATGGCCGATACCCTGGAGCCCTTGCTCCGGTCCTCCCTCATGGGGGAAGCCTATTTTGGTACCTGGACAGGGACCCTATTTACAGTCATCCTGGTGGTAAGTGGTATTCTTTTATTCCTTTATGCGATCAGGATGCTTTGGAAGCGCCGATTTAAGGCGATGCATCAGCCCCGGTTCCAGCTTTTATTCCTTTTTTTCGGAACATTATTTTATAATATCCTGCAACATCATATTGCCGGGGTCCCTTATCTCAACGCCCGGACCGCCTTGTTTTTTTATCCGCTTTACTGCCTGGCCCTCCTGGCAATACTGACAGAGGAGAAGGGCTTTCCGCGGGTTAAAAGCGCCCTGATCGTCGTGCTCACGGGATTTTCCATTTGGCATATGAGCCGGACCTGGAACCTTCATTCTTCCCGGGAATGGTGGTTCGACGGGGACAACAGGAAGGTGATGGAATGGATAGCCTCGGACACAGCCGGCCGTCCTGATGACAAGGCCAGCCTGAAGTGCAATTGGCTTTTCCAACCCTCCCTGACCTATTATGTAAAAACCAGGTATGCCGATGTGACCGGCCTGCCTCCGTATAATAAAACCATAGACACTTCAGAACTGGTGGACTATTATTATATCACCAGTGACGACAGAAACGCCTGGTTTGACAGACATTACGTCGTGGCCCAATCCTTTGCCTGGGACAGCCGTTTTTTAATGAAGAAAAAGCCTTTGAAGGAATGAAAAAAAACCTTAACTTTGCAGTCCAATATCGCGGGATGGAGCAGTTGGTAGCTCGTCGGGCTCATAACCCGAAGGTCGTAGGTTCAAGTCCTGCTCCCGCTACAAAAAAAAAAGCCGTTGTTCTTCAGCGGCTTTTTTATTTTCCACCCACCACCCACCACCCACCACCCACCATCCACTACCCACCTACTTTCCCTAACTTCGCACCATGGCACATGAAGTTTATATAGTCCGTGCAATCCGCACTCCTATTGGCAGTTTTGGCGGCAGCCTTGCCCCGGTCCCTGCGACCGAACTGGGCGCTGCCGCCATAAAAGCAACACTTGCGGACACCGGGATGGATCCGGCCCGGGTGGAGGAGGTCTTTTTTGGAAATGTATGCTCGGCCAATCTAGGCCAGGCCCCTGCGAGACAGGCTGCGGTCAGGGCCGGGCTGCCTTATGAAGTCTGCTGCACTACGGTCAATAAAGTATGTGCTTCGGGTATGAAAGCGGTCATGCTCGGGGCCCAGGGTATTCAGTTGGGATACCGGGATGTGGTGCTTGCCGGAGGAATGGAAAGCATGTCCAACGTGCCCTATTATTTGCCTGGAAACCGCTGGGGCGCCAAATACGGGAACGGGGAGACCGTGGACGGCTTGCTCAGGGACGGGCTGCAGGATGCCTACAGTCACCTGGCCATGGGAATGAGCGGAGATGAAACCGCCGCCCGGTATGGAATCACCCGGGAAAAACAGGATGAATATGCCGTCCGGTCGTATAAACTCGCAGCGGAAGCATGGGATCAGGGACGGTTCAGGGATGAAGTCGCGATAGTGAAAGTGGATGCCGGGAAAGGCAAAACCTCCATGGTGGACAAGGACGAAGAATATGCCCGGGTCAATTTTGAAAAGATACCTCTCCTCAAGCCGGCCTTCAACAAGGAAGGGACGGTCACCGCGGCAAATGCATCCACGCTCAACGATGGGGCGGCATCCATTCTGCTGGTTTCCGGGGAAATGCTGAAAGAGTTTGGACTGAAGCCCCTGGCCAGGATTGTTTCTTTTGCCGATGCGGAACAGGAACCTAAATGGTTTACCACGACCCCGACTGTGGCGGCTCCCCTGGCCCTGCGCAAAGCCGGCCTGGAACTGAAGGACATGGACTATTTTGAAGTGAACGAAGCCTTCGCGGTCGTGGCCCTTGCCTTTATTCAACTGTTGCACCTGGATCCGGACCGGGTGAATATTCACGGCGGAGCCGTGGCCCTGGGTCATCCCCTGGGCGCCTCAGGTGCCCGGATCCTGGTGACCCTGGCTCATATTCTCCGGCAGAAGAAAGCCAGGTATGGGCTTGCGGCCATCTGCAACGGAGGCGGGGGAGCCAGCGCGGTGATTCTGGAGAATATGCAATAAGGGGATAAAACAGGGGCTGTCTCGAAGTTACCAGAAAACAGGAGGTGTCTTTGAAGACACCCCCTGTTTTAACTTCGAGACAACCCCTGTTTTATCTCCGACGCCTCCTGGTTTATCCCGAACTTTTGTATTTTGAAACTGTTTATTAAAAATAACAAGCCCCTTCCTATGAAAACATTTTCCCTCTTATTCCTGGTTTTTGGGATCCAGGCTTGCCCAAATCCATCCGGGAATTCAATCAAGACTGAACCAACTACTTCAATTCCTATGGACCAGAATACGAAATACGAAATAGCCACTTTTGGCGGCGGATGTTTTTGGTGCACCGAAGCCATATTCCTGGAACTGGAAGGTGTGGTCAAGGTGGAATCCGGGTATTCCGGAGGCCATGTCGACAACCCCACCTACAAGGAAGTCTGCACGGGGAATACCGGCCATGCCGAAGTCATCCAGATCACTTTTGATCCGGCCAAAGTCAGTTTCGAGGAGGTGCTGCTGGTTCATTTCACCACACACGACCCTACGACCCTCAACCGGCAGGGCAACGATGTAGGCACCCAATACCGGAGTGTGATTTTCTACCACGATGAAGCCCAGAAAGCGGCGGCGGAAAAGGCCAAAGCCGAAGTAGCCCCCGCCTTGTGGGCCAACAAGCCCATTACCACCGAGATCGTCCCTTTTGAAAAGTTCTACAAAGCCGAGGATTACCATCAGAACTACCTCGAAGAAAACCCAAACCAGCCCTATTGCATCTATGTGGTCAATCCGAAAGTGGAAAAATTCAGGAAAGCCTTTAAGGATAAATTGAAAAAACATGAATGAGGGATTCAACCCCCTGACCCCGGAGGAAGAATACGTCATCGTGCATAAAGGCACGGAAAGGCCTTTTTCCGGTGAATACGACCAATTCAGCGGGCAAGGGACCTATATCTGCAGGAGGTGCAACGCCCCCCTCTACCGGTCTGAGGATAAATTCCACAGCGGTTGCGGATGGCCCAGTTTTGACGATGAAATCCCGGGCGCCGTATTAAAAAAACCGGACCCGGATGGACGCCGTACGGAAATCCTCTGCGCCAATTGCCAGGGCCATCTCGGTCATGTTTTCTTTGGGGAAGGATTCACACCCAGGAATACCAGGCATTGTGTGAATTCACTGAGTATGAGGTTTGTTGGTAAGAAGTAAATCAGTTAGCAAGTTAGCAAGTTAGCAAGTTGGGTAGTTGCATGCTCGCATCTCGCATCTCGCATCTCGCATCTCGCATCTCGTATCTCGCATCTGGCATCTCGTATCTGGCATCTCGTATCTACCATATTGCCTATATTTATCTTTTATTGAAACCATATGAAAAGATTTTCCTTTTTCCTCCCCTTTTTACTCTTCGGAGCGGGACTTTGGGCCCAGGAGACCTTTCCGAAAAATGACATCGATTTCACCAAAAGAGAATGTTATGCCTTTACCGGGGCTACCCTGGTCCGGGCCGCCGGACAGGCTCCGCTGACCAATGCCACCCTGGTCATCCGCAAAGGCAGGGTGGAAGCCGCAGGCCAGAATGTGAGCATACCCGCCGATGCGATCGTGGTGGACTGCAGCGATAAACACATCTATCCCTCCTTTATAGACATCTATTCGGACTACGGCATGCCCGCTGTGCCCAGGCCCCAGCAAAGAGGTTTTGGCGGACCCACCCAATTGGACAACGATGCCAAATACCCGGCAGGCTGGAATGCGGCCATCCGGGCGGAAAATGCGGCGGCCAGGGTATTCCAGGTCAATGATGCAAGGGCCAGGGATTACCGCAACAACGGGTTTGGCCTGGTCAACAGCCATATCCCGGACGGCATCGTCCGCGGCTCAGCCGCCCTGGTGAGCCTGGCCAATGCAAAAGAAAACCTGGTGATGATCCGGGACCGGACCACGGCCCATTTTTCTTTTTCAAAAGGAAGTTCCACCCAGAGTTATCCCACCTCGCTGATGGGTTCCATTGCCCTTCTTCGCCAGACTTTTCTCGATGCCCAATGGTATAAAACCAAACCTGCAAGCGAAGGCACCAACCTGTCCCTGGCGGCTTTCAATGAATTACTGAATCTGCCGATGGTGTTCGAATCCGGTGATAAATGGAATGACCTGCGGGCGGATAAAATAGCCCGTGAATTCGGAATACGCTTTATTCTCCTGGCCGGTACCAATGAATACCAGCGGATCGCGGAAATCAAGGCTTCGGAAGCCAAATTGATCGTTCCCCTCAACTTTCCCAGCGCCCAGGACGTGGAAGACCCAAACGATGCCCGCCTGGTCTCCCTCGCCGATATGAAACACTGGGAAATGGCGCCCGGTAATCCCGGCGCATTGCAGAATGCCGGGGTCTCTTTTGCCCTCACCATGTATGGCCTGCGTTCCGATGGCCCGGGCGCCGGAAGTTTTACCGCCAACCTGTCCAAAGCCCTCAAAAACGGGCTCACCGAAGAAAAAGCCCTGGCCGCCCTGACTTCGGAGCCAGCGGCGATGCTGGGCATCTCCGACCTGGTCGGCAGCCTCGAAGCCGGTAAACTGGCCAATTTCCTGATCACCTCAGGCCCGCTCTTCCAGGACAAAACGGTCATTCATCAAAACTGGATCCAGGGATCCCCCTACATCATCCGCCAGGAAGGCTGGGCCGATTACCGGGGAGACTATACCCTGGCCATCAACGACGAATCCTATAAACTGAAAATTACCGGGGATCCCGGCCGCCTGTCCGCTCAACTCATCGGCAAGGATACCATAAAGGCAAACCTTAAACTGACGGATAAACTGGTACAGCTTTCTTTTTCTCAAAAAGCCGACAGCTCCAAAATCACCCGCCTCTCCGGGGTGATCACCGGTGACCAATGGAATGGGACCGGCCAGGACGCGAAAGGGCAGTGGGTCCGGTGGAAAATGAACAAGGCCGGAGATGCGGTCGCGTCATCATCATCATCCAGGGGGGAATCCGGCCGCAAGCAGGAAGAAAAGCCCCGGGTAATGTATCCTTTCCAGGGTTATGGCTGGACCGAAATGCCGTCAACCCAGGACCTCCTTATAAAAAATGCGACCGTGTGGACCAGCGAACGGGATGGGATCCTGAAACAAACCGATGTCCTCGTCCGTGGAGGTAAAATTGCCCGCATCGGGAAAAACCTTTCCTCCGACAACGCCCGGGTGATCGATGGCACGGGCAAACACCTGACCGCCGGCATCATCGACGAACACAGCCATATCGGCGCCACGGGTTCCATCAACGAATGTTCCCAATCCGTCACCTCCGAAGTCCGCATAGCGGATGTGATCAATCCGGACGATATCAATATTTACCGGCAACTGAGCGGGGGGGTTACGGCCGTCCACGTCCTCCATGGAAGTTGTAATACCATCGGCGGCCAGACCCAGCTGATCAAGTTGAGATGGGGCCGCAACGCGGAAGAGATGAAATTTGCGCCCTGGGACGGCTTTATCAAATTTGCCCTGGGTGAAAATGTCAAACGAAGCAGTACTACCCAGAACAACCGATTCCCCGATACCCGGATGGGAGTGGAGCAGGTACTGGACGATGCCTTCCTCCGGGCTACCCAATATGACAAAGCCGGAAAGGATAAAAGAAGGGACCTGGAACTCGATGCCCTCCTGGAGATCATCAATAAACAACGTTTTATCACCTGTCATTCCTACGTAGCCAGTGAAATCCTGGCCCTGATGTCCGTAGCCGAAAAACACGGGTTTAAGGTCAATACCTTCACCCATATCCTGGAAGGGTACAAGGTGGCCGACAGGATGAAACAACACGGGGCGGCAGCCTCCAGTTTTTCCGACTGGTGGGCCTATAAAATGGAAGTGCAGGACGCCATCCCCCAGAGTCCCTACCTCATGAGTCGGCTCGGGCTCAACGTAGCCATCAACAGCGACGATGCAGAAATGGCCCGGCGCCTCAACCAGGAGGCCGCCAAAAGCATAAAATATGCGGGCATGGCCGAAGAGGAGGCCATTAAAATGGTGACCATCAACCCGGCGACCATGCTCCATGTCGGCGACCGCACCGGAAGCATAAAGACCGGAAAAGACGCGGACCTGGTGATCTGGAATGAGCATCCCCTGAGCATCTATGCCCGGGCCGAAAAAACCATCGTGGACGGGATCATCTACTTTGACCGGGAAAAGGACGCGGAAATGCAGGCCCGGATCTCAGAGGAAAGGGGCCGGCTGGTCCAGAAAATGATTTCAGCGAAGAATGGGGGAGAACGTACGGAACGCCCCACTCCGTCTTTTGAGGAAGAAGCCCAATGCGATCTCGACCACTACCACGGCAAAGGCCTTTGGCACCGGCTGGAACAGCGGATGGTCGAAGAAGTTCATACCCATGAAGATTAAACCCTTGAGAAAAAAAAGTTAAACGGAATCCAATGAAAAAATCAATCTATACCGCCCTGCTTTGCCTGCTTAGCCTTGGACTGGCGGCCCAGGAAACCATCTATCCCGCGCCCGCCCACCAGGGAGTCATCGCGCTTACCGGCGGCACCATCCATATCGGCAATGGCAGCATCATCGAAAGAGGGACCGTCCTGATCCGGAATTCCAGGATTGAAGCCGTAGGACCGAACGTCTCCGTGCCTTCAGGTGCCAAAGTGATCCCGGTGGCCGGCAAACAGGTATATCCCGGCCTGATCGCGGCATCCTCCAACCTTGGCCTGACTGAAATTGCCAGTGTGAGGGCTACCTCAGACTTTGGTGAACTGGGCGCCTATAATCCCAGCGTAAAAGCAATCATGGCCTACAATGCCGAATCCAAGGTAATTCCCACCCTTCGGAGCAACGGGGTCTTGCTGGCCCAGGTCACTCCCAGGGGAGGGGTATTCAGCGGGACCAGCAGCGTGGTCCAGCTCGATGCCTGGAACTGGCAGGATGCGGCCTACAAAATGAACAATGGGATACACCTCAATTTCCCGGCCCTCGTCAATCGCCCGGGTCCTTTCGGCGGCGGGGGCCTGCAGGGTAGAGGCGGATCTTCGCAGGAAGACGCCCTGAAGGCTGCCCTCAACCGGGTGGAAGAGATCCGGTCGTTCCTGCGTGAAGCAAAAGCTTATTCCAAATCCGGCGGCCCGGTCAATCTGAAATACGAAGCGGTAAAAGGCCTGTTCGATAAATCACAGAAATTGTTTGTGCATTGCGACCTGACTAAAGAGATCCTCATGGCCCTGGATTTTAAAAAAGAATTTGACCTCGACCTGGTGATCGAGGGCGGTACCGACAGCTGGATGGTAGCCGATATCCTTCGTGAACACCAGGTGCCGGTAATCCTGAGCGAGCCCCATAACCTTCCTTCCATGGCAGATGACGCGGTGGACCAACCCTATAAAACGGCTTATCTGCTGCACAAAGCGGGGGTGCCCTTTACCATAGCCATTGACGGATTCTGGCAGCAACGCAATCTCCCTTTCCAGGCGGGGACCCTGGCAGCTTATGGACTGTCTAAAGAAGAAGCCCTGTCCGCAATCACGCTCCAGGCGGCCCGGATCCTGGGCATAGACCGGCAGACCGGCAGCCTTGAAGCGGGCAAAGACGCCAATATCGTCGTGAGCGATGGGGATATCCTCGATATGAAAAGCAGTAAGGTGACCCATGCCTTTATCCAGGGCAGGCAGATCAACCTCGACAACAAACACAACCAGTTGTTTGAGAAATACAAGTACCGCTACAATCTGAAATAGGGAAAATCAGACTTTGAGGGTATCCACAGACCGGTCAATGACCCATTGGGGAACCGGGATGGCCGACAGTTTTGAATCTATCCACCCCTTGCAGTCCTGCAACAGGGTGGCCGGATCGTTTCCGCGGAAAGCATGATCGGGAAACCAGATGTCCACGCGGGTCCTCCATTTACCGAATTGTTTGATAAAATGGGTCAGGAGGCTGTCCCCGGGTATCCAGAAATCCAGTTCGGGTTTGTGATACAGGATGGCCAGGGGCACGACGGGCACTTTTTCTTCCACCGCCACCTCGAAAGCCCCTTTTTTAAAATCCTTGGTCAGTTGGAGTACGCTGGTCGTAGCTTCCGGGCACAGGAAGATATTGAAGCCCTGCCTCAGTTTTTGCCTCATCCCTTCTTTTACGGAATTCCGGCTGGTACGGTCTTCGCGCTGAACGAAGAGGATCCCCGTTTTTTCAGCCGCCAGGCCGATCAGGGGATACTTTTCAATCTCTGCTTTGCCGATGGGAAAAAAATGGTAATAATGCAGAGCGATGACCGGGTCGGAAAAACAACGATGATTTGAAATATATATGGCCGGCTGGATCTGATCAAATTTGCCAAAGGCCCTGATTTGATAGCCCAGCACCCAGCCCATCACCCTGACCCCGGCTTTCCGGAAGCGGAAGGCCCTCCGGATATCCTGGCCAAGAAATACGGTGGTCAGCAAATAAGCCATCAGAAAGAGGAAGATGACGAGCACCAGGATGATCATTCTGGACCAGGCCAGCACAACTCTCATTTCAGGAGGCCATAAGGAATGAAAACAATAAACCTTTGCCCGATCAGACCAGCATGCGAACCGGTTCTTCCAGCAGACCCTTCAGGGTTTGTAAAAACTGGGCTCCGCTGGCCCCGTCCACGACCCGGTGGTCGCAGGAGAGGGTGACTTTCATGATATGGCCGATTTCGATTTTCCCTTCCCGGACAACCGCTTGTTCGGTGATCCCACCCACCGCCAGGATGCAGGAATCCGGGGGATTGATGATGGCTGTAAATTCATCCACCCCAAACATGCCCAGGTTGGAGATCGTGAAGGTATTGCCCTGCATTTCTTCGGGCTGCAGTTTTCTTTCTTTGGCCCGTTGAGCGAGGTATTGCACCTCGGCATTGATTTGGGTAAGGGTCTTGATGTCGGCATATCTGATCACGGGCACGAGCAGCCCTTCCGCCACGGCTACGGCCACCCCGATATGGATCTGGTGGTTCTGACGGATGGCGTCCCCGGTCCAGGAGGAATTGACCACCGGATGTTTGCGTAGGGCCATGGCTACTGCTTTCACGACCAGGTCATTAAAGGAGAGTTTGGATGGGGCTACGGCATTCATGGCTGCCCGGGCGCTGACCGCCTTGCTCATGTCGATGGCCATGGTCATATAAAAATGCGGGGCGGAAAACTTGCTCTCGGCAAGCCGGCGGGCAATGGTTTTCCGCATCTGGCTGAGGGGCTTGTCTTCATAAGCCGCTCCTCCCGGGCTGATGTTGAATACAGGGGCCGGCGCAATCGGGGCCGCTGCGGCCGGTTTGGCGGGAGCGGTTTGCGGGCTGGTTTTTTGTTGAAGGGCAGCCTCTACATCTCTTTTGATAATACGGCCCAGGTCGCCGCTGCCGGTCATCTTCTGCAAATCAATGCCTTCTTCTTTGGCCATGGCTTTGGCAAGGGGGGATGCTTTGATATGGCTGTCCGCGGCCACGGGCGGCGCGGCCACGGGCGGCGCCGCCAAGGGCGCCGGGGCGGCCTCCGTGACCGGTTGCGGATTCGAAGAGGCGTCGGCGGCAGGAGTCTGCCCGGCCGCAGGAGCCCCTGCCGCTTCAAGGGCGGATTTATAATCCTCCCCCTTTTTTCCTATTACGGCCAATATGGCATTGACGGCAATCGTTCCTTTTTCCACGCCGATATAAAGAAGGGTGCCGTCATAAAAACTTTCCAGGTCCATGGTGGCTTTATCCGTCTCCACTTCCGCCAGCACATCGCCAACTTTTACATCATCACCCACTTTTTTGTGCCATGCCAGGATATTGCCTTCTTCCATGGTATCGCTCATCCGGGGCATTCTGATAACTTCTGCCATATTTGATCTGTTTTGAGGCGTAAAGATAGCCCCCGGCAGCCATTTTTAGGGCAATAACTGAAAAGTCCTTCCGGGGTAGAGGCCCGTAATTCTTAATTCTTAATTATTAATTCCTTCATTATAAATTTGTCCGGTTGTATGAAATTTTCTTCTAAACTGCTGGAAGAGGCCATGATGGCTTTTCATTCCCTTCCCGGCGTAGGCAAGAAGTCTGCCCTGCGGATGGCGCTTCATATGATGAAAAAGGACCCGGAATATGCCCGAAAATTTTCCGAAGCGGTATGGAATGCCCGGAATAAAATAAGGACCTGCCTGCGTTGCTGCAGTTATTCCGACGAAGAGCTCTGCAGCATTTGTGCAGACCCGCGGCGGGATGAACATACCGTATGCATCGTCGAATCCACCCGGGATGTCATGGCCATTGAAGAAACCAATCAATACCATGGAGTCTATCATGTCCTGGGAGGGGTATTGTCACCCATTGACGGGATAGGCCCCGCCCAATTGAATATCGAAGCCCTCACCCGGCGCCTGGCCTCAGAGGAGATCCGTGAGATGATCATGGCCATCAACCCGACCATTGAAGGGGAAACCACGATTTATTACCTGTCCCGCCAGGTACAACCGTTCAATATTCCGGTCACCGTCATTGCCCGGGGCGTATCTTTTGGAGGTGAACTCGAGTATGCGGATGAAATGACCCTGGGCAGGTCCATCCTCGCCCGTACGCCCTATCAAATCAAGTCCGTCACCTGAACATGGACCTCACGGTCATCATCCTGAGTTACAACGTCAGGTATCTGCTGGAATCCTGCCTGGAGTCCGTGGAAACGGCCATGCGCCGGATCCAGGGGGAAATCCTCGTGGTGGACAATGCTTCTTCTGATGAATCGGTGGAGATGGTGCGGTCGCGGTTTCCGGAGGTCCGCATCCTGGCCAATGATCAAAATATAGGTTTCGCAAAAGCCAATAACCTGGCCATCAAACAAGCGAGGGGGAAATATGTACTGATCCTCAACCCGGATACCCTGGTGCACGAAGGCGCCTTGAGAGCCTGCCTGGATTATCTGGAATCAGAGGCCGATGTCGCTGCCGCCGGGGTCCGCATGACCGACCATGCCGGCCGTTTCCTTCGGGAATCCAAGCGGGGTTTTCCCGGCCTGTGGCCTTCCATCTGGAAACTGAGTGGCTTCAGCCGGCTCATGCCAGGGCATGCAAAAATCAACCATTATTACCTCGGGCACCTGGATGAGGCCGGCATCCATCCCGTGGAAGTCCTGACCGGCGCCTTTATGATGGTGAAAAAAACCGTCCTGGAAGAGGTCGGCGGTTTTGATGAACGGTTTTTTATGTACGGGGAAGACATCGATCTTTCCTTTCGCATCCGCAAACTGGGTTACCGGTTGATTTATCTTGGCGGCCAGTCCATCGTGCACCTCAAAGGACGCAGTTCCGCCCTGCATTCCGCCGCTTACGTCCTGAATTTTTACAGGGCCATGTCGGTATTTGTAAAGAAGTATTATGTCAACCCGGCCCTGAAGACCATAGTCATGACCGGCATTGGATTGGCTGCTGTCCTGTCCTGGCTCAAACGAAAGATCGTGCGGCATTTCCTGCCCCTGATGGATATCCTTTTGCTCTCCCTCCTGTTGTTCCTGGTCCAGTACCTCTGGGCAAGGGGGTGGTTTGAAGACCCTGCTTATTTCCACAATTCCGTTTTTTTGTTAAACGCCCTGAGTTATGTGTTCCTTTGGTTCATGGCCCTGGTCTTATTTGAAGCCTACCGGCCCTACCAGGAAAAACCGGCCTGGCTTGCGCTCAAGGCCGTCCTGGCCGGCACCTTGGTCATCCTGGTCCTCTATTCCTTGCTGCCCGAAAACTGGAGGAGCTCAAGAGCGGTTATCCTCATGAGTGGTTTATCCGCGGCCCTGGTCCTCCCCTGGAGCAGGAATTTACTAAGGCCTGGCCTGGCCGCCCTGCGTGCCCTTTATACCGGTGACCAGGCCGGGGAAAAGAGCCTGAACCCGTTGTTTAAGAGATTGTGCCACGATCATTATTTTTCTTACCTCAGCCGGGAAGACCTTAGCGGACTGAGAGAACCGGAAACCCGGGTGGCTAAACTCAAAGACCAGGTGCAGGCCCAGGATATTACCCATGTCATTCTTGAAAGTCCCGCCAAATCGAAAGAAGACCTCCTCCTTTTTACCCGCGGATTGAAGGGCAGGGTAAAATTCCTGGTCCCTGAAAAAAACGGGTGGCCGGAGACCGGGGTCATGGCGTCGATTCCCGGATTGAAAGAGGTGGATATCCGCCTGGGCAAGCCCATGTACAGAACAATGAAATGGTTGTTCAATTTCGTCCTGACCGTGCTCATTCTGCCCTGGGGCTGGCTGAGAAGGGATATCCGGAAAAATTATTTTGCTCTGCTCCTGGGCACCAAACAATGGATCTCTTATCATCAGCCGCCGGATCCGAGGTTGCCGTCCCAAAGGCCCGGCCTCTGGCATCCGGGCTTCGACCCGGTGACGGGCGACGACTATCCCTGGCAGGACCTCAATTTTGAATATGCCGGAAAATATACCCCGGGCCGCGATATCCTGATTGTCCTGGCCCGATTGTTTAATTTTAACTAATGAATGAAATGCTCAGTCCTGAAAAAATCACCGGCATGTCGAAGCAATACCTCCCGGAGACCATCAGGCTCCGACGGTACCTGCATGAACACCCGGAATTGTCATTCCAGGAACACCAGACGGCCGCATTTATTGAAAACACCCTCCGCGCTTATGGCCTGGAACCTGCGCGAATGGCCAATACCGGGGTGATCGTGCTGATTGAAGGACAAAAACCGGGCGGGAAAGTGGTGGCCCTCAGGGCAGATACCGATGCCCTGCCCATCCAGGAAATTTCCTCCGAACATTACCGGTCCAGGAATCCGGGGGTCATGCATGCCTGCGGGCACGATGTCCATACCGCCTCCCTGATCACGGTTGCCAGGATCCTTCATGAAACGAGGCCGGCCTGGGGGGGAAAGGTGAAAATCATTTTCCAGCCGGGAGAAGAAAAATTTCCGGGCGGCGCTTCGCTCCTGATTGGCGAAGGGGTGCTGCAAAACCCGGTGCCCGAAATCATCCTGGCGCAACATGTTTTTCCTGAACTGGAAGCCGGAAAACTGGGTTTCCGCCAGGGACCCTTCATGGCTTCCGCGGACGAGATCTATATCACCGTGCACGGCAAGAGCGGACACGGGGCCATCCCGCATTCGACCCGCGACCCCATCCTGATTGCCTCCCATATTGTGGTCGCCCTCCAGCAAATCGTAAGCCGGAACAACAACCCGCTGACTCCTTCCGTACTGACCATTGGAAAAATCCAGTCTACCGGCGGGGCCACCAACATCATCCCCGGGGAAGTCAAAATGGAAGGGACCTTCCGGACTTTCGACGAGGCCTGGAGGAAAGAAGCCAAATCGCTGATCCGTAAAATCACGGAGGGCACGGCCCAGGCTATGGGCGGTCAGGTGGAAATCGATATTAAAGACGGTTATCCCGTCTTGCTCAATGATCCCAAACTGACCCACCGGATGCAACAGTGGGCCATTCAACTGCTGGGTCCCGAACAGGTGGTGGACCTGCCTATGCGCACCACGGCCGAAGATTTTGCTTATTATTCCCAGCTTATGCCGGCTTGTTTTTACCGGTTGGGAACCGCCCATCCGGGTCGACCCGGTGAAAAGCGGGTACATACCCCGGACTTTGACATCGATGAAGAGGCGCTGGCCACCGGGGTTGCCTTTATGGCCTGGGCGGCGGTCAGTTGGTTAAAAACTGCCTGATCTATACATATAACAAATTATAATATTTAAAAAATTAATATTACTACTAGTATAGATTATTTTTTTATTTAATGTATTTTGGGCCTTGATTAATGTAATGGATTATGGCAAAAATTTTGATCGCTGACGATGAGCGCAGCATCCGGCGAACGCTCCGGGAGATCCTGGAATTTGAAAAATTTACCGTGGAGGAAGCTTCCGATGGACTGGAATGCCTCAGTAAAATAAAGCAGCAGGATTTTGACGTCGTCCTGCTGGACATCAAAATGCCCAATCTGGACGGCCTGGAAACTTTGGAAAAGATCCAGCAGCTCAACCCCGATCTGCCCGTTGTGATGATCAGCGGCCATGCCAACATCGATACGGCCGTGGACGCCGTAAAAAAAGGGGCCTTCGATTTTATCAGCAAACCGCCGGACCTCAACCGTATGCTGATCACCATCCGCAATGCCATGGACAAGACCTGCCTCATTACCGAGAAAAAGGTGCTCCAGCATAAAATCAGTAAAAGCAGGATCCAGGAAATTGTCGGGGACTCCCCGGCCATTGCCAAAGTAAAGGAAACCATTGAAAGGGTCGGGCCTACGGAGGCCAGGGTCCTGATCACCGGGGAAAACGGGACGGGGAAAGAATTGGTGGCCCGGTGGATCCATGAATACAGCGGGCGCAAACAGGGGCCGATCATCGAAGTCAACTGTGCTGCCATCCCTTCCGAGCTGATAGAAAGCGAACTGTTCGGGCATGAAAAAGGCTCCTTTACTTCCGCGATCAAACAGCGGCTGGGAAAATTTGAACTGGCACACGGCGGCACCTTATTCCTGGATGAAATTGGGGATATGAGCCTGTCCGCCCAGGCCAAGGTGCTCAGGGCCTTGCAGGAAAGCCGCATCACGCGGGTGGGAGGCGACCGGGAAATAAAAGTGGATGTGCGGGTGGTCGCGGCCACCAATAAGGATATGCGGAGGGAAATCGAAGCCGGCCGTTTCCGGGAAGACCTTTATCACCGGCTTGCGGTGATCATCATCGAGGTGCCTTCGCTCAACCAGCGCAGCGAGGATATCCCCGTGCTGGTGGAACATTTTAACCAGCTGATCTGCCAGGAATACGGCATACCCGAAAAAGGGTTTACGGACAAAGCCATCAAAGCCCTGCAAAAGGTACAATGGAGCGGCAATATCCGGGAGTTGAGGAATGTCGTGGAAAGGCTCATCATCCTGAGCACCGGCCGGATTACGGACAAGGAAGTTTATAATTATGTCGTTCCGACCGCCCTGCATGGCAGCCGTTACCGTGAAATATTTGACCGGTTCCAGGATGTCCGGGACCTCCGGGTTTTTATCGAAAGGGAATACGAACAGTATAAAGCGGAATCCGTTTAAGCCGGTTTAAAAAAAACCAGATAATCATTTGATGCCATGACCCGGTTTCAAAGGGAAATGAAAAAATGGACCGGCCTCCGGGGGGAAAATTCCTGGACCCTGTTCAAAGTGATGGCCGAGATGGTGGATGGATTTGAAGTCCTCAACCGGGTGGGACCCTGCATCTCCATTTTTGGTTCGGCGAGGACCCGGCCCGGCAATTTTTACTTTGAGAAAGCATCAGAAATCGCCCACCGCCTCACCGACGAAGGATACGGCATCATCACCGGCGGAGGGCCGGGAATCATGGAAGCCGGCAATAAGGGGGCTTTCGATGCGAAAGGGACCAGCGTGGGCCTGAGCATCGACCTGCCTTTTGAACAGACCTATAATGAATTTGTGGACCCGGACAAGATCCTCAAACACCGCTATTTTTTTATCCGCAAAGTCATGTTTGTAAAATATGCCCAGGGCTTTGTAGTCATGCCCGGCGGATTCGGGACCCTCGATGAATTTTTTGAAGTGCTCACCCTGGTCCAGACCAAAAAGATAAACCGGGTACCCATCATTTTATTCGGAGTAAATTACTGGGAAGGGCTGAGGAAATGGCTTGTTGAAACCGTTGACCAGGAAGCGCACAACATCAACCCGGAGGATATGGACCTGTTTTTGATTACCGACGATGTGGAATCGGTGGTGCAGCACATCAACGCGTTTTACGATGCCCGGGACGATCATTTCAGGCCTAATTACGAGTTGTAAGCTCCGCCTTTTTTTCACCCCTCTCCCTTCGCCTTTCGCCTTTCACCCTTCGCCTTCAATCCCTGAGCGTCCAGGTAAACCCCATCCTGATATTCGTCCTGAATAAAGGCTGGTCGTACGTCTCATAAAATGTCTTTCCCGCAGTATAAAACAAATACTCAAGCCCTTCGATCTTAAAAAAGCCTCTGAAATTCCTGAGCTGGAAATTGAAAAAATATTCCAGGTAGGGGTGGAGATCCACTGGAGCCCGGTCCGCATTGTAGAAGGAGGCAAGCAGGGGAAAATAGGCGGTTGACCGGAAACCGGGAATGATCCGGGTCTCCACTCCGGTGAGCACCCCCATAGCGTTCTTAAACCAGGAGCCCTTATAATACAATTGGTGCCTGGTATGCCAGGTTGGGATCCTGAGGATCTCCTTGGCCGATGAAATCTGGTATGTGAAGGCGTGCATGCTGTGCATTTTCCCAAAATCAAAGGCTTTGTCAAAATACAGCGTAGTGACGCTCAGGGCCGAGCCTTCCTGGACCGGCCTGCGAAGGCTGTCCAGGTAGATCGTATTGGAAAGGATGGACTGGTCGATCCCCGCCCTGAAGGAAAGGGCGGCGACCCTTATCGATCCTCCGATCTGGTTGGTCAGCGGTTTTTCAAAATCGTTGCTGAACACGAGGGTATTCCGGTTGTACATTTCGGCGTAAGCAAGGGGTACCGGTGACCGCTGAAGGATGAGGTGGCCTTCCAGGCTGCCGAGTTTCCGGCTTGCAGCCTGGACCTGTCCTTTCAAATAATATTCTCCCAGGTTGTCGAGCAGCCCCCACTGGCCCTCCGCATTCAATTGCAGGGTCCCGAACAGGGATTGCTGATACTGGCCCAAAGCGGAAAGGAGGTTTCTCCTGAATTCCGCCGGTCCACGGTCGATGGTGTAATATTCATGTTTCAGTCCTCCCATGAAATAATTTTTTCCTGCCAGCAGGCCGTCCAGGCGAAATTCATTCACCAGCCCGCCCGCACGGAGGTCCAGTTGCTGCGTATCCCGCACATAAAAGGGGCCGTAATAAAAGGAGTCGTTCGGGGAAGTGAAATCTTCATAGAAAATGGTTTCTTTACGAAGAGCTATGCGGTGCATGGCTCCCAGGATATTGCCCTTCCATTTGAGGTTGAATCCGTTTTGAACACTGAATTCATTATTTCGCTGCCGGGAACGTCCGTCAAGCAATACGTCGAGGGTCTCGGTGGCGCGCCGGTATTGGGAGATGGTGAGCAGGCTGTCGGCAAAGGGCACCCCGCCGTTGTCCTGGTTGCGGATATCGTTGGTCAGGTAACTTACGATGGCATCGTAGTTGCCCTTGGGCGAATGATACCACAGGCTGAAGGCCCCGGTCCGGTCCTTGGTGATCTGTTCGGTGAATTCGCCCTTGTACTGGATGGAACTGTAATTCAGGTCCAGGTGCAAACCGTTTTGAAAGGTCTTGCTGAAGCGCGATTCCAGTTGCAGGTCTTCCTGGCTGAAACTTTTCTGGGCAAAACGGAAAATCGCAAAAGGGCGCCTGGAATCCAGGAAAAGCAGGTCCTCGTAATCTTTCCGGTAGAGGTCGAAACTGCGCAGGCCTAAATCCAGGCCCTGTCTTTTATCCAGGACATAGCCGGCCGGGCGGTGGGGCGACCCGTTGTTGCCAAGATGGAAATAAGGAATGCCCTGAAGCCTGATGGCATCGTAATGATGGAAAAGGGGATCCAGCAGGGTATCGTCAAAAAAAACGGCCGTTTTCAACCGGTAGGGTGTATAGATCCGGACCGTATCCGGGGGTTCATCCGTCAATTCTTCCTGCTCGATCGAATCGGGGACTTGTTCCTCAACCGACCTGGGGAAATTGGAAGGCAGGTTGCGCTGCGCCTCCAGTGCGGAAGGCAGGCCCATCCAGCCCAGCAGGCAAAGGAAAAGCAGTCTTTTGACCAAAGACATCCATTTATTTTTCAGAAGGGGCCTCCTCTGCGAAGAAAAGGGGACTGATGCCCATGCTGGAGAAGCCGCCGTCGTGAAATAGATTCTGCATGGTGACCATCCGGGTGAGATCGGAAAACAGGGTGACGCAATAATTGGCGCAATCTTCGGCCGTGGCATTGCCCAGGGGGGACATTTTCTGTGCATAATCAAAAAATTCCCTGAACCCTTTGACCCCGCTGCCCGCCGTGGTCCAGGTAGGGGACTGGGAAATGGTATTCACCCTGATTTTCTTAAGCGTGCCCAGGTGATAACCAAAACTGCGGCCGATGGATTCGAGCAGGGCTTTGGCATCGGCCATTTCATTGTAATCGGGGAATACCCTCTGGGCCGCGATATAAGTCAAGCCAAGCACCGAACCCCATTCGGCAATGCCGTCCGTCTTCAGGGCGACCTGCATCATTTTGTGGAAGGAAAGGGCAGAAATATCCATGGTCTTGAGCATCCATTCATGGTTCAGGTCGGTATAATGTTTTCCTTTGCGTACATTGAGGGACATGCCGATGGAATGCAGGACAAAATCCACAGGCCCTCCCAGGATTTCTTTGGAGCGGGTAAAGACCGTGGTGAGGTCCTCCATGGAAGTGGCATCGGCAGGGATGATTTCCGATTGCAGCTTTGAAGCCAGTTCATTGATCTTGCCGAAGCGAAGGGCTACGGGGGCATTGGACAAGGTGATCCGGGCTCCCTCCTCGACGGCCCGTTCAGCGACTTTCCATGCGATGGACTGTTCGTCCAGCGCTCCGAATACGATTCCTGTTTTGTTTTTCAGAAGTTGATTGCTCATACCTGATGCTGTTTTATACGATTTCAATTAATTCTTTAGCGTTCTTGATGGCGGCTGCGGTAGGCGGGTTGGTGCTCAGCATGGCGGCGATCGTTTGCACCCGCTCAGCCTTATTGAGTTTTTTCACCCGGGCGGTGGTGCGCTCCGCCGATTCATCCTTGTACACAAAATAATGAAGGTCCCCCTTTGCTGCGATCTGTGGCGAATGGGTGATGCAGATCACCTGGTGATGGACCGAAAGATCTTTCAGGATACGGCCCATTTTCAGGGCCACATCTCCGCCGATCCCGATATCGATTTCATCAAAAATCAAAGTGGGCAGGGGAATGGCCTGGGCGACCAGGGATTTGGTCACCAGGTTAAAACGGGCCAGTTCGCCCCCTGAAGCGATTTGTTTTATGGGCAGGAAGGCCCCGCCTTTGTTGGTGGCCAATAAAAAATCGATCTGGTCCAGACCCGTCTGGTTCAGGGAATCCAATGGGCTGAGTTCAATCCGGACCTGGGTATTTTCCATGGCCAGGGGCCGCAGCAAAACATAAATTTTTTCAATAAATCCGGGAATGACTTTTTCCCGGCGGGCATGCAATTCCCGGGCTTTACCCAGCAGGGAGGTTTCCTGCTTTTTAATTTCCTTTTCGAGGGCGGCCAGTTGTTCTCCCAGGTCCGAGGCCATGTGCAGCCTGGAGGAGAATTGCTGATGAAGGACTATAAGTTCTTCAACGGTTTTTACCTTGTGTTTTTGACAGAGCCTGAAAAGGGAGGACAGCCTTTCTTCCACCTCGGCCAGCCGTCCGGGGTCCAGGTCAATTTGTTCGCTGATGTTTTTACATTCGGCGCTGATGTCTTCCAGTTCAGCAAGGATGGAATGGATCCGGTCCGATATGGATTGCAATCCCCGGTGCACGGATCCAAGCGGGTGCAGGCTCCGGTCAAGGTCGCTGAGCATGCCGGTCAGGGATCTTTCGTCTTCCGTGAGCGCAAGGTGGATATTCTCAGAGGCGGTCTTTATTTCCCCGGCATGGGCCAGAGCTTTTTGTTCGGTCTCCAGGGTATCCCATTCACCGGCCACAAGATTCAATTCATCCAGCTCCTTCCACTGGAATTTGATGAATTCGGCTTCCTGTTCTTCCCTCGTGAGCCGGTCTTTTAAGGCCCGTAGGGTTTCCAGGTTGGTGGTATACCGTTTATACTCCTGTTGATATTCTTCCAGCAAGGCTTTGTTTCCGGCCAAAGCGTCGATCATCCTGAGCTGGGTGCTCACCTGGTAGATGTCCAGAGTGTCGAATTGCTGGTGGACATCGATGAGGGCGGCACTGAGGGTTTGCAGAATTTCCAGGGTGACCGGGGTATCGTTGATGAAGGCCCGGGATTTGCCCTGGGGGGAGATTTCCCTGCGGATTACGATCTCATGGTCGAAATCGAGGTCCTGGGCTTCAAAAAAGGGTTTTAACTCCTCTCCTTTAATCATAAATTCCGCCTCCACCACACATTTGGCCGTCTGATTACCGATCGCCCGGATATCCGCCCGTTGACCGAGTACCAGGTTGAGGGCCCCGATCAGGATGGATTTACCCGCCCCGGTTTCGCCGGTGATGATGATGAGATTTGGTGAAAACTCCAGCTCAACATCCTCAATGATGGCAAAATATTGAATTTTGAGACGGCGGATCAAGGTATTCCTGGATTTGGGGCAAAGGTAAGGAATAGGTGGGAGGTCGAAGACCGGAGGTGGGTGGTTCGGTGGGTGGAAGTTTTTTAGATTTAACTTTCAGTCAAATGTCTAACTTTGTAGGGAATGAAGACCAGCGCAAGGGAATTGGCTGAATTTTTACATGCCACCATCGATGGGGATCCGGATATTGAGGTCACTCATCCCAGTAAAATCGAAGAAGCGGGTCCGGGCAGCATCAGTTTTATAGGTAACCCCAAATATGAATCCTTCGCGTATACGACCCGGGCATCCATCCTGGTCGTCCCCAATGAATTTAAAGCCCAACGGCCCCTGCAGGCAACCCTGCTCCGGGTGGACAATGTCTACCAAAGCCTGGGCAACCTGCTGAGCCGGTTTGAAAACAATGGCCATCCGGTAGGGATTTCTGACCAGGCCAGTATCGATGAGACCGTCAGCCTGGGAGCCGGTGTTGCTGTCGGCCCGCTATCGGTGATCGAAAAAAATGCCGTGATCGGTGCGGGCTCCCTGATCTATGCCCAGGTTTATATCGGGGAACAGGTGACCATCGGCCGGGATTGCACTATTTATCCGGGCGTAAAAATCTATGCAGGCTGCAAGGTCGGGGACCGTTGCGTGATCCACAGCAATACGGTGATCGGCAGCGACGGTTTTGGTTTTGTACCAAACCCGGAAGGCCGGATGGAAAAAATACCCCAACTTGGCAATGTAGAACTGGGGGATGAAGTCGAAATCGGTTCTGGATGCACGATCGACAGGGCTACCATGGGCAGTACCCGCATCGGTAAGGGTTGCAAACTGGACAACCTGATCCAGATCGCGCACAACGTGGAGATCGGCGAGCATACCGTGATCGCGGCACAGGCCGGCATTGCCGGGAGCACCAAGATCGGGGCCCGTTGCATGATCGGGGGCCAGGTAGGCATTGCGGGGCACCTGCGCATTCCGGACGGTACCCAGATCCAGGCGCAGAGCGGGATCATGTCGGCGCCTTCCGAACCCAATCAAAAATTATTCGGTTACCCGGCCATTTCCTATCACGATTATCTCAGGGCTTATGCCCTTTTCAGAAAGCTTCCTGATCTTGAACAGCGGTTGCGTGACCTTGAAAAAAAATCCGGAGAATAATTTATTGATCGTTTTGATCTTCCTTTCCGTATAAACTTCTTTAGAAACCTAATAGTTTTTAACTTAATTTTGCATTCCCTGGCTGGTAATAAGGCATAGGTCATCGCCTGGCGACCGTTTATAACCTATCCGACAACCAGACAGAGAAAGACATTAACATGAAGCAGTGTACGATAGCCAGGGATGCGGTTTTTGGAGGCATTGGATTACATACCGGAAAAAGCGCCACCATGACGATCCGTCCGGCCCCGGTGAATCATGGGATCCGGTTTCAACGCATTGACCTCAAGGATTCACCCATCCTGCCTGCCGATGTCAACCGCGTAATCTCCACTAACCGGGGCACGACCATCAAATCCGGCGATGCCCAGGTGAGTACGGTCGAACATATCCTTTCCGCCCTCGCCGGCATGGGAATAGACAATGTGCTGATCGAGATTGACGGGCCTGAAGTCCCTATCATGGATGGCAGTTCAAAGCCCTTTACCGACGCTTTTATCCAGGCAGGGATTACCGTTCAGGAACTGGAAAAGGATTACCTAGAACTGACCGAAACGGTGGCTTTCAAGGATGAACTGAGCGGCACGGAGCTGATCGCCGTTCCTTCGGACAAGTTTGAAGTGACCGCTATGATCGATTTCCGGTCCCCTTTCCTCGGACAACAATATGCAAGCCTGAACGACCTCTCGGAATATGAAAAAGAAATCGCCCCCTGCAGGACTTTTGTATTTCTCCGGGAAATAGAGAAGCTGGCCAATGAAAACCTCATCAAGGGGGGAGACCTGAACAACGCCATCGTGATCGTGGACCGCATGATGACCCAGCCGGAACTGGACGACCTGGCTCAGAAACTCAATAAACCGTCCATCCAGGTGGAAAAGGAGGGTATCCTGAACACGGTCGAACTGCAGTTTTCCAATGAAGCCGCGCGGCATAAGGTGCTGGACATCATCGGGGACCTTGCCCTCGTCGGCAAGCCTATCAAAGCGAAAATCCTGGCCAACAAACCCGGTCATACCGCGAATGTGGAATTTGCCAAACTGCTTAAAAAAAAGTACAATGAAAACCGGAAACTCAAAGGCAAACCCAATTACAATCCGGATGAAACGCCTTTGATGGATACCGAAAGGATCCAGAAACTGCTGCCGCACCGGCATCCTTTTCTGCTGATCGATAAAATCATCGAACTGAGTGACCAGCACGTGGTAGGGGTGAAAAACATCACCTTTACGGAGGCCTGTTTCGCCGGCCACTTCCCCGGTAACCCGGTTTTTCCGGGTGTGCTCCAGATCGAAGCGCTCGCCCAGACCGGGGGTATCCTGGCCATTTCGCAGCAACCCGATCCGGGCAACTGGGATACTTATTTTATCAAGATCGAAAACACTAAATTTAAAAATAAGGTGATGCCGGGAGATACGCTGATCCTGAAGATGGAGCTGATGTCTCCGATCCGAAGGGGTATCGTACAGATGCTTGGTACTGCCTATGTGGGAAATAAAATTGTTTCTGAGGGCGAATTGACCGCCCAGATCGTCAGAAGAGAATCAAACCCAACATAACCATGGACATCGTGACCCAATATCAGCTGAATGTAGTCCATCCGCAGGCGCGGATCGGAAAAAATGTGCATATCTCGCCTTTTGTTACGATCGAAGGGGATGTGGAGATCGGGGACAATTGCTGGATCGGTCCCAACGCTTGCATTCTGGACGGCACCCGGCTCGGTGAAAACTGCAGGGTTTTCCCGGGGGCCGTGGTCGGGGCAGTTCCCCAGGACCTCAAATACAGCGGCGAACAATCCATTCTCGAAATAGGCAACAATGTAACCATCCGGGAATATTGTACGCTCAACCGGGGTACCAAAGCCAACTGGACGACCACCATCAAGGACAATTGCCTGTTGATGGCTTATGTACATGTGGCCCACGATTGTGTGCTGGAAGAAAATGTAATCCTGGCCAATAATGTCAACCTGGCCGGCCATATCCATGTCGGCAAATATGCAGTCCTGGGCGGCCTGTCGGCGGTGCACCAGTTTGTAAAAATCGGGGACCATTCCATGATTGGAGGGGGATCCCTGGTCCGTAAAGATGTTCCGCCTTTTGTAAAAGCGGCCCGCGAGCCCATTTCCTATGCGGGGATCAATGCGGTAGGGCTCAAGCGGAGAGGCTTTTCAACCGATTCCATCAAAATCATCCAGGACAGTTACCGCATTCTTTTTGTGAAAGGGTACAATACCTCCCAGGCCCTGGAAATCATCGAAAAGCAGATACCCGATTCACCCGAAAGAGCGAGGATTTTGGAATTTGTCAAAACCTCGGAAAGGGGGATCATGAAAGGGTTCCGGCAGATCAACGGCAATGGAAGTAAGGATTGATCGCCTGTCCAAAAGATACCAGCACGGATGGGTTTTCCGCGATTTGACCCATGACTTCAGGAACCACCAGTGCTACGGCATCGCGGGCCGCAACGGGAGCGGCAAATCCACGTTTTTAAAAATCATTTCAGGCCTTTTGTCAGCCACCCGGGGAGAGGTCAATTATCACCTGGGGGGCCAAACCGTTTCGAGGGAAAACATCTATCAGGAGGTGAATGTGGCCGCCCCATATACCGATTTGATCGAAGAATTCACTCTGAGGGAGATGGTCCGCTTCCATTGCCGCTTCAAGCCCTTGAGCGTTGACAGGGCGGAGGACTGGATTGAAATGACCGGACTCTCCAGGGCGGCGGACCGGCCCTTGGCTTTTTATTCCTCCGGCATGAAACAAAAAGTCAAACTGGCGCTGGCCATGTATTCCCGGGGATCGCTCCTGCTGCTGGATGAACCTACCTCGAACCTGGATGACAATGCCCGGTCCTGGTTCTTTGACCATCTGGAAAAACAAAAAGGGAACAAAACGGTCTTTATCGCCTCCAATGAAGCGGAAGACTTCAGGATGTGTGAGGAAGTGATTCGGCTGGACGCAACGACTCCTTAAATCGGAGCATCTCATTTTTAAGATGAATCAGCTTTTGCAGCACCGCCTGTTTTTGTTTGAGCAGGTCCTTGTTTTGGCGGATTTCATTCTTGGCCCCTTCGATGGTGAATCCCCGGTTTTTGACCAGGTCAAAAATGAGTTGAAGCTGGTCGATGTTTTCTTTGGTAAACCTACGGTCCCCCTTGCTGTTTTTATGCGGCTTGAGGATGCTGAACTCGGATTCCCAATAGCGGATCAGAGATTTTGACACCCCAAACATATCGGCGATTTCACCAATGCTGTAGTAGAGCTTTTCATCTTTGAGCGCTGGAAGCATATTCAACAAAACGGATTAATAATGATCTACGGTACAAAACTACGATCTAAATGTAAGAAAAAAGCCTTTCTCTTTTTTTCTGGTTTTGATTCCCGGAATGGTATATTTTAAAGTTGGCGGATAATTAATTGTTTAATTCCTCCCTGAACTCCTTGCGAAAAACTCCGCGACCTCTTTTGGGCCGGCTCAACCGGCCAGGTAACGGTTCAGGGCCTCCTGGACCTCCTTGACAGGAATGCCTGGAAATTTCTTTTTTATTTCCCCCAGGAAAAAACCAAGCAGCTTTTTCTTCCCCTTTTTAAACTCGTCCGCTTCAACCGGGAAAGAGGAAAAAAGATCCTCCACAACCCCGGGGATATCAAATTGCCGGGCGGCGTCCAGTTTTTCTTTCACCAGGTCTTCCAGGGAAGCTTGGGAGGAGGTCGTTATTTGAATCCAGACCTCCTGGGCCTGCTGAAGGTTGAGCACGCCAAGCCGAACCTGGGAAAGGAGGAAGCCCAGCGACTTCACTCCGAAGGGCAGCTCGCCGATCTTTTTATTTTGTTCCCTGAGCCAGGGCAGCATGGTCTGGATGAGCCAGTTGGCCGCGGATTTGTTCAGCGCAGGCTCTTCCTGTACCAGTTCCACATAATATCGCGCCACCTCGGGATCCTCCGCCAATACCTGGGCATCCGCCAGGGAGAGGTTTTTTTCCCGGGTGAAAAGCCGGAGATATTCCGAAGGCAGGGTGGGAATACTGTTTCTCCAGGTATCCAGCTGGGCCTGGCTGATCTTTATTGGAGGCAGGTCGGGATCCGGAAAATAACGGTAATCGTGGGCGCTTTCCTTTTGGCGAATGGGGACCGTGACGCCTTCTTCGGGTACAAATTGCATGGTCTGCCTCACCACGGCCTGTCCCGCTTCCCACAGGGCGATTTACCTGGCTGATTCAAACTCAATCGCCTTCCGGGCAAAACGGCGGGAGTTGATGTTCTTGACCTCGCACCTCTCCCTGTATTCTTCCGAACCGGACGGGCGAACGGATACGTTGACGTCACAACGCATGGACCCTTCTTCCATATTGGCATCCGAGATATCCAGGTAACGGACCAGGCGCTGCAGGTCGGTCAGGAAAACGGTCACTTCTTCCGCCGTCCTGAAATCGGGTTCCGTGACCATTTCGAGGAGGGGTACGCCGGCGCGGTTGAGATCGATCCTGGACCACACCGGATCCGTGTCGTGCACGGATTTGCCGGCATCTTCTTCCATATGGATATGATGGATCCGGATGGTTTTGGACCCCTGGCTGGTCTCCAGGTCCATGCGGCCTCCCAGGCATACCGGGCTGGCCTGCTGCGAGATCTGGTAGCCTTTCGGGAGGTCAGGGTAAAAATATTGTTTGCGTTCAAACCAGGAATGGGTGTTGATGGTGCAATCCAGGGCCAGGCCAAGCCTCACGGCCGATTCCACCTGTTTGCCGTTTGGCAGCGGGAGGGTACCCGGGTGAGCCAGGGAGACATAACCCGTCTGGGTGTTGGCTTCAGTGGAAAAGCGGGCAGGGTCATCGCAAAACGCTTTGGTGAGCGTATTGAGCTGGATGTGGATCTCGAGTCCGATAATGGTTTCCCAGGAGGAGGTGCTATTCGTCATGAAAAAGGGGTCAGCGATTAATAAAATCCAAAACTGATCAGGGCCGTAAAGAAAATAAAAAAGGAAAATAAAACCAGGTAGGCCAGGCCCAGGGTAAAGAATTTGAACACCGACCGGATGATCCCCTGGCGGTAATAACGGATCCAGGCTATCAGACCATACAGGATGACGGTCACCATGACCGGCAGCCAGAAGAATTCAATAAAGTCCCTGAACAAAAGGACCAGCAAGGACACGATCAAGAAAGAAAACGCGTGCCAGTGATACAGGAAAAAAAGGTGTTCGATCAGGTACCTTTTTCCCCGCAAAAACTGGACTTTCATAAAAAGGGCGAGGATGGGGATCATCACAATCATCATCCAGCTGAAATTGCCAATGATAAACCGGAACATGCCTTTCGGGTCAAGCATAAATTTTTTGGCCTGCCCCACCATCAGCGTCGTCCAGAAGGAGCTGATATCATATTTTGCCGTAATGGAATCTATGGGCAGCAGGACCACATCTTCGGGATCCAGATTTTGAAAGCCCAGGACACTGATCCTGCGGGTGCCAATGCTGTCCGGCCCTGGGGCGTTTGAAGTATCGATATTGAACCAGCTCATCAGGCTGTCGATAGCCATCCTGGATACCCGGGTCTGCCCCGACTCGGCATGCCGCGCCAGTTCCGTCCTGATCTTGTGCCGGGTGAGGATGTCGTTGGTCTGGTTGTTGACTTCATCAAAGATCCGGTCGTAAGGAATCAAACCGCTCAATACCCCGAGATGGATCACCAGGAGGAAAAAGAAAAACCGGAGGGGATGGTAATACCTTTTGCGCAGGCCATTAAAATAGTCGATGGTCAACTGGCCCGGGATCCAGATCTTTTTCAGGGTCCTGAAAAAACTGGAATCCAATGAAAGTACATGGTCAAAAAAATCGCCCAGGAATTCCCTGACCGTTGGTTTGTCCGCGCCAAAAGTCTGTCCACACGACGAACAGTATTTCGCGTCCGTGGTTTCTCTGTAATTGCAGTTGGGGCAAACCATGTCGGTTTGCCAAAGATAAGAAGCTTTTCAGGGCCGGCTGCTTAGTCGAGGGATTGGTTTTGCTGCTCCGACATCTTCACCAGCTCCTGGTATTCGGAGGGGGTCAGGTTGTCGAGGCAGAAATTGATCGGGTTGATGGGGGTGCCTTTGTACCTCACTTCATAATGGCAATGGGGAGCCGTGGAGGTGCCCGTGCTTCCGATCACGCCGATCTGGTTTCCTTTCTTCAATTCCTGGCCTACCTTGACGTCTATCCGGTCCATATGGGCGTAAAGGGTGATATACCCGTAACCATGGTCCACTTTGACGCATTTGCCATACCCGGAATAGTTGGTCTCAATATCGATCACTCTCCCGTTGCCCGTAACCTGGATGGGAGTCCCCTTGGGAGCGGAAAAATCAATGCCGGTGTGCATTTTTACGATTTTATGAACCGGGTGCAGCCGCTTTCCAAAGCCGGAAAGGAAGCGGAGGCTTTTATTGAGCTTGTCGATCCGTACCGGTTTAATGGAGGGGATGGAAGCCAGCATTTCTTCTTTGTGGGCGGCCACATCCTGGAGCTTATCGAGGGATTTGGATTGCAAGACCAGCTGCCTTTCAAGCCTTTCCATTTTTTCAGCGGTTTTACCGACCAGTTCTCCCGAACTGGGCAGGCTTCTGAAATTTTCATACAGGTCGTGGCCTCCTTTTCCCCCATCCCAGATCGCTTCATCGATGGGGTCCATACCCACCAGTTGCCGGTGAACGTCTGCGTCCCGGCGCTGGATATTGGCCAGGGCCTTGGACATCAGGTCAAGCTGGTCCGACATGATATTGTAGTGGTCCTTGACGGATTCCAACTCTTTCATCAGGAGTTTTTCATTGGGAGAAGGAAGGTATTTATGAAAAACAAAAAACACGATGAGTCCGCTTACCAGGGCGGTGGACAAAAAGGAAAAGACCCTGAACAATTTTATCTTCAGGGGTTCTACGGCTTTCTCAAACTGCAGGGTATGGTGGTTATAAACGTACTTTGTAGGCTTTCCTGCCATGATCGACAAATCATTAAAAATTAAACCTATTAATTCAATGGATATGAACGGATTCCCGGATCGGGAAATAGTTCATATAAATTCCGGCGGGATTATAACTGGGTAAATTTATAGAAGTAAAACCATTTTACCAAGCACATAGTACGCGGAGCGGAGATTTTAATATATATGTTTAGCACGAATGTGTAAGAAGTTAGTAAGTTGGTAAGTTAGCAAGTTAGCAAGTGAGAAACCGGTCAGAATCGCAAAGTCTGCCCCTGCTTCTTTATTTTTGCGGCTTATTTATACTAGAAAAAACATGACTTCTTCGGAAATAAGGCGGTATTTTCTCGACTTCTTCAGATCCAAACAGCATTTTATTGAAGAATCCGCCCCCATTGTGCTCAAGAACGATCCCAGCCTTTTGTTTACCAATGCGGGAATGAACCAGTTTAAGGATTTATTCCTGGGCAATAAACCGGTGGTCCATCCCCGGATCGCCGATACCCAAAAATGCCTCAGGGTGTCCGGCAAACACAACGACCTCGAGGAGGTGGGGCTGGATGGCACCCACCATACCATGTTTGAGATGCTGGGCAACTGGTCTTTTGGCGACTATTTCAAGGAAGAAGCCATTGATTGGGCCTGGGAATTGCTCACCCAAGTCTACAGGATGGATCCGGAACGACTGTACGCCAGCATCTTCACCGGCGATGAAAACGAAAAGCTGGTCAGGGATACGGAAGCCGGGGCTTTCTGGAAAAAACACCTGCCCGAAGACCGGATCATCCTGGGGTCCAAAAAGGACAATTTCTGGGAAATGGGAGATACCGGGCCCTGCGGTCCCTGTTCGGAGATACATGTCGACCTTCGGACCGAAGAGGAGAGGAACGCCATCCCGGGCCGTGACCTGGTCAATACCGGGCATCCCCGGGTCGTCGAAATCTGGAACCTGGTTTTCATTCAATTCAACCGGAAATCGGATGGCCAACTGGAGGAACTGCCAGCCAAACATGTAGATACCGGAATGGGTTTTGAACGGCTCTGCATGGTGCTCCAAAACAAAACAGCGACCTACGATACGGATATTTTCCGCGGCCTGATCGCCCATGTGGAAAAGGCAACCGGAATCGCCTACCGGGGTTCTTACGATCCAACCGCCAAATCCGATATCGCCATGCGGGTACTGGCAGACCATATCCGCGCCGTGGCTTTTACCATTGCGGACGGCGAATTGCCCGGCAATACCGGCGCGGGTTATGTGATCCGGAGGATCCTGCGCAGGGCGGTGCGTTATTATTATTCATTTTTAAACCTACGCCAACCGTTTTTTTACACGCTGGTGCCGATCCTGGCCGGATATTTTAAGGAGGTGTTTCCAGGCCTGGACAAACAGGAAGGTTTTGTGAGCAAGGTCATCGAAGAAGAGGAAAAGGCATTCCTGCGCACCCTCGAAGGCGGACTCCGGCGCCTGGAATCCCTTTCCACCGGTTCAGAGATTTTGGACGGCTCCGCCGCTTTTGAATTGTACGATACCTTTGGTTTTCCGATAGACCTTACCCGGCTGATCTCCGCCGAAAGGAATATGCGGGTGGATGAAAGCGGCTTCCAGGAGGAACTGGAAAAACAAAGAGCAAGGTCCCGGGCTGCGGCGGTCACCGAGACCGGCGACTGGGTGGTTCTGCGGGATCAGAAAGAAACCCGGTTTATCGGATATGATCAGCTGGAGGCCGAAGGCGTAAAGATCATCAAATACCGGACGGTGAAGTCCAAAGACCGGGCCGAACACCAGCTGGTCCTGGACAAAACCCCGTTTTACCCGGAGGGCGGAGGCCAGATCGGCGATACGGGGATCATCCAAACGGCCAATGAAATCATCCGGGTACTGAATACCAAGAAAGAAATTGACCTGCCCCTGCACATCGTGGATCAGCTGCCTTCCGATCCCCGGGCGCTGTTTTTTGCGGCGGTGGACGGGCCCCGGAGGAAACGAATTCAAAACAACCACAGCGCGACCCACCTCCTGCATGCCGCGCTGAGAAAAGTTCTGGGTACCCATGTGCACCAGAAAGGGTCCCTGGTGGCTGAAGATTATTTGCGTTTTGACTTTTCCCATTTTCAGAAGGTCAGTACGGAAGAACTGACCCGGATCGAACACCTGGTCAATCAGAAGATCCGTGAAAACATCGCCGTACTCGAACAAAGGGATCTGCCGATCCGGCAAGCCCAGGAAGCCGGCGCCATGATGCTTTTTGGCGAAAAATACGGGGAAAGGGTACGGATGATCACCTTTGACCCGGAATATTCCAGGGAATTATGCGGGGGCTGCCATGTGTCGGCAACCGGAAACATCGGCTTGTTCAGGATAACCGGGGAATCGGCGGTGGCTGCGGGGGTACGCAGGATCGAAGCCATCACCGGCGATGCGGTGGAAAGATATATCGAAGAACAAAAACAACTGATGGACCGTATCCGGGAAGCGCTTAAAAATCCCAAAGACGTACTCCACGCGCTCAGCCACCTGGTGGATGAAAACAAGAACCTCCGGAGCCAGCTTGCCGTATACCAGGAAAAGGAAATCGCAAATCTGAAGCAGAAACTCAAAGCGGAAGCTTTGCTCCGGGACGGGGTGCATTATGTGACCGGCCTCCTGGAAAACCTGGATGAAAAAGACGCCAAAACCCTTTCTTTTCAACTTGAAAAAGAATTGTCGCCCGCCTTTATCTTGTTTGGTTTTGTATCCGGAGGCAAACCCATGCTGATGCTGCACCTCTCCAGGGAACTGGTTGAAAACAAAGGCATGAACGCGGTCCACCTGATCAAAAGACTGGCCGTGCACATCGAAGGCGGTGGCGGGGGCCAGGCCTTTTTTGCAACCGCGGGCGGCAAAAATCCGGACGGCCTGACCTCCGCCCTGGTGGAGGCTTTGCAATCCGTATAAATACGCTACTCATGGATAAACGTTTTTTGGTCTGTTGTGCGACACTCCTTTTAATGGGCCTTTCCTTTGAAATGGCCGCCCAGGCAAGCCTTTCCAGGATAAGGGTTGAAGGCAACCGATTTGTCAATGAACAAAATGAGACCCTGGTTTTCCGGGGTTATAATACCAGCGATCCGGACAAACTGGTTTATGACGGACAGTGGAACAAAAGCTATTTTGAAGAAATCAGGGCCTGGGGTGGCAATATTGTCCGTTTTCCGGTCCATCCCGCCGCGTGGAGGAGGCAAGGCAAGAACAATTACCTGCGCCTCCTGGACCAGGGCATCCGTTGGGCCGGAGAGGCGGGGCTCTACGTGATCATCGACTGGCACAGCATCGGCAATCTCAAATCCGGCCTTTTCCAAAACGATTCTTATGAAACCAGCCTGAAAGAAACCTTTGAGTTCTGGAGAGCCATGGCAACCCGGTATAAAGAAAATCCGGTGGTCGCTTTTTTTGAACTGTACAACGAACCTACGGTATTCAATGGCCAACTCGGGGTCTGCAGCTGGAGTGAGTGGAAAGCCATCAATGAAGAGATGATCACCATCATCCGGGCCCATGGCTGCAAGGCAATACCCCTGGTCGCCGGTTTCAACTGGGCCTACGATCTCACCGTGATCAAAGACGAACCAATAAACGCTCCCGGCATTGCCTATGTATCCCATCCTTATCCCCAGAAAAGGGAAAAACCCTGGGAAGCGAAATGGACAGCCGATTGGGGATTTGCGACGGAAAAATATCCGCTGATTCTGACGGAAATCGGTTTCAGCGGCCCGGAGGAAGCCGGTGCCCATATCCCGGTGATCAGTGATGAATCCTATGGCGAGGCTATTGTAAAATATTGCCAGGAGAGGGGGATCTCTTTTGTGGCCTGGGTATTCGATGCCAACTGGTCTCCCCGGATGTTCAGCGATTGGAAATTCACCCCGACCCGGCAGGGGAAATTTTTCAAAGAGGCGCTGACGAGGAAGTGATTAGTTAGATAGTTAGCAAGTTAGAAAGTTGGCAAGTTTCTCGTTTCTCGCATCTCGCATCTCGCTTCTCGCTTCTCGCATCTCGCTCACTGTTAAATATAGATTAACTGGCAGTTCACTTATACCCTGGATCCCGTGAGTCATCGTTTCCCGGGTAAATCAAATCATGAAAACCAAAATGCGGCGGACCTGGCTTCTGGCCGGGCTTGTCCTGGGTTCTTGCCAGGTGGAACTGGATAATTTTTTCGGTAAGCAAAACCCAGGGACTTACCCGAACGTCGACGAAGCGCTCCGGCCTTATTTTCAACGATTCGAGGCAGAAGCGGCAGCCAGGGGACTGACTGTGGACCTGGCCGATGCCTATATTACCGGTTACATTTCAGATATTCCCGAGAACCAGGTTATTGGCCAGTGTTCGTATTCCAGCAATGATCCGCACCGGGTAACCATTGATAAACCTTTCTGGAACCAGGCATCGGACCTGGAGCGGGAGTTTGTGGTTTTTCATGAGCTGGGTCATTGTTACCTGGCCCGGGTGCACGATGAGTCCATGGATGCCCGGGGGATTTGCCTGAGTATTATGCGGAGCGGGACGGGCGCCTGCAGGGATGTTTATAACGCAGCAAGTCGGAGCGGTTTGATCCAGGAATTATTTACGGAAAAGGATTGAAGCTTCAGTCGTAGTAAGGGATATCGGACAAGGGATAGATCCCATGTTCTTTCGGTGCGGACAAAGGTCGTGTCGCGCCCAGCAGGGAATTGAGCCGGGATTCCGTGAAGGAGGGGTCTCCGCGCACCAGGCTCTCCACCCTTACGTATCCCGAGGCATGGATGATCTTGCCCTCCCCGGCATAAATGGCCACATGGGTCACCCTTTCAGGATCGGTCGCCGTCGCTTTTCTTCCAAAAAATAAAAAATCACCCGGTCGCAGATTTTTTAAAGTGGTATCGGTTTCCACCGGGGCGCCGACCTTAACCTGCTGCGACGCATCCCTGGGCAGTTGCCAACCGTGTTGGAACAAGACGGTTTTTGTAAAGCCGCTGCAGTCCATTCCATTTCCCGAAGTGCCTCCCCAGAGATAGGGCCGGCCCAGGTAACCCATGGCCGTGCGCACGAGGTCCTCTCCGGCAGGCAGGGTGTTGGCCTGAAATTTCCATTCCTCCAGCCAGGTGGTATGCGAAGAAGGGATGTAGCCATTTCTTCCATCCGGGAAGGAGGCCTGAATAAAGTCCCCCCGGGTATCTTCCAGTTTCAGGATATTTCCGGAAGTAAGGGGTGAGAGCCTTTCCGACGAGAGGGATGGGGCTGAAAACAGGTAGGTCTGGTCCGCGATGATGATGATCTTTTGCCTGGCGATCCAGGCTTTATAGGCGGCGCTGTCCATCAGATGGACGGCATCCTCGTCCACCCAGCCGAGATAGTCATCGGGGGTCTGGGCATACAACCAGGAGTTGGAATACTTGTAAAGACGCAATACCGTGCCGCCCAAGGCCTGCGTGACCAGCTCACTGCTGTGGCCGGGCCGGCTGCGGATATTGGCCAGGGGTATGGTCACCACCCCGAAATGATAACCTTCCAGGGATGGCGAAGGGAGTACCATGATGCTGTCAACAAAAGCGATCCCCTCCAATCTCCGGACCAATTCTTCTTTGGCCCGGCCGTTATCCACTTCCCCTTTTAAGATCAGGGTTTTGCCCTGAAAGACGGGGTCGATATCAAAAATAGCGGTCCTTTTGTCCGGCGCATATTTGTACCGGAGAGAATCCAGGATTTCCGTGACGCGTGCATCGGGCAGGGGACCTGAGGAACAATAGGCTAAAAAGAAAGGAACGGCCAGAAGGAGATATTTCATGATACAAAAGTAGAAAATAAAAGGCCGAACCTCTCGTCTGAGATCCGGCCCTGTCCACCTACTCTTAGGGAAGAATAGTTCTTATGTATTTTTATTCAGGGTTCAAATGGATTCGATGGAGCCGCTTCCGGAGATGCCGGTTTTGATTTTCGGCTGGCCTTTGTAACGAACGCTGCCGCTGCCGGAGATGCCGGCTTCGAGCATATCGCTGGCCGAAACTTCACAGGAACCGGAACCGGAGATCCCAATCTTGACCTGGCTGGCGGGGAAATCGAGCGCCCTGACATTTCCTGAACCGGAAGTGCCTATTTTCAGATCGCGGGTTTTACCCTTAAGGTGAATATTGCCGGAACCGCTGAGGCCGCAATCCACATGGTCGGCTTCCACCATGACCTTGACGGTGCCGGAGCCGCTGACCCCCACATTAAAATCATCCGCGGTAAACATATTGGTGGTCACGATCGAACCGGAACCGCCGAGGCCTACCGCCGTCAGTTTGGGAAGGGTGATTTTGATTTTCAGATCTTCATAATCGCCCCAAGTGTTTTTGGAGAATTTGATTTTCCACTTTTTGTCATTGACCTCGGTCTGGATCAGGTCGATGATGTTGGCCTGGCCTTCCACCGTGATTTGCTGGGTGGCTCCCTGGGTGATTTCCACATCGGCGGAAATATTGCTTTCAATTTTTTCAAAGGAAGCCAGCTCCAGGGTACGGGTGACCTTCGGGCCTGTGCCTTTGATTTTCTGGCTGGAGGCCGTTTGTATTCCGGCAACGACCAAAATCAGCAGAAGAATAATGTTTTTCATGATTTCAGAATTTATTTGTGCTATTAAAGACAGCGTGAATTCCACGGGGTTGCATACCGTCCGTTAGGGGGACTTCAAAATCCGGCGAATCCATCCCATATCCGATAGGCATGAAAGGAGCCCGCTCTGCCGGCATCCGCAGCCCTGCGATCAATTATCCTCCATATCCAAATTGACCATCTTGATCACCGAGACCATCGT
>Ga0116143_10000719_pt1 | contig 44181 bp, 40 predicted proteins | sample AD_UKC034_MetaG_FD_89745 | JGI IMG/M metagenome (GOLD analysis project Ga0116143, IMG submission 89745) | Active sludge microbial communities of municipal wastewater-treating anaerobic digesters from USA - AD_UKC034_MetaG | ecosystem: Engineered > Bioreactor > Anaerobic > Digestate | place: USA... | reverse complement strand
GTCGTTCAGGTATCTGGTGCCCGACCCCGTGTTCGCGTATATCAATAAAAGAAAGCTTTACCGATGAGCATACTGGTTGCGCCGTCGATATTGTCCGCGGATTTCAGCCGCCTGGCGAGCGAGATCCATCAGGTCGAGAAAGCAGGCGCCGACATGCTCCACGTCGATGTCATGGACGGCCATTTTGTGCCGAACATCACGATCGGTCCGGTCGTGGTCAAGGACATCCGCCGCATCACGGCGCTTCCGCTTGAGACGCATCTCATGATCGAGCATCCTGAAAAGTATACCGCGGCGTTCGTCAAGGCAGGGAGCAACATGATCACCGTTCATATCGAGGCGGTGACCAGGGAAAGGGCCGTTTTCATCAGGAAAGAGCTCGATGGCGCGGGCGTCAAACTCGGGTTTTCGCTCAACCCTCCGACACCGCTCGACGCGCTCATGCCGTATCTGGACCTGGCTGATTTTGTCCTCGTCATGTCGGTGAACCCGGGGTTCGGCGGCCAGGATTTCATTCCCGGCTCGATCGATAAGATCCGCACTCTGCGCACGGTCTTTTCGAAGGATATCGCGGTGGACGGAGGCATCAACGCCGAAACCGCAGCGCGTGTTATCGGCGCGGGGGCGAATATCCTGGCGGCAGGTTCGTATATTTTCAAATCAACCGATTACGGCAAGGCGATAAGGAGCTTACGATGTGCGACGCAGTGACAAAGATCAAGTTCGGCACCGACGGCTGGCGCGGTGTCATCAGCGACGATTTTACGTTCGCCAACGTCCGCAGGGTGGCGCAGGCGGTGTCGGATTATTATCTGGCGCGCAATCCCGATAAAGAAGTCTCGATCGCGGTCGGCTACGACTACCGTTTTCTGTCCGGCAGGTACGCGCAGATCATGGCAGAGGTGTTCTCTCATAACGGCATTCATGTTTTGGTATCCGATCAAGCAGTTCCGACCCCGACATTGAGCTTTGCGGTCAAACAGCGCGGTTGTACCGCCGGCATCATGATCACCGCAAGCCATAACCCGGGCGAATATAACGGAATCAAGATCAAGACCGCCGAAGGCGGCGCGGCCGGAGCGGATGTGACCGGAGAGGTCGAGAAATTCCTCGATCTTCCCGCCGAGCACCGGCACGGCCCTGAAGGATCAATTACGACCGTCGATATGACCAAGGAGTATGTGAGGTTCCTCCGGTCGTATGTCGATCTTAAGAAGTTCAAGAACGCGAGGTTCCGGATCCTCGTCGATACCATGCACGGCAGCGGCAGGGATTTCCTTGCGCAGGCGCTCAAAGGCACTGCGATCAAGCTTGAGTACACCCGGCTCGACCACAACCCGTCGTTCGAAGGCCTGCGGCCCGAGCCTATTCCCGAGAACCTGCAGCAGACGCTTGCGAAGATCAAAAAGGGGAAATACGACCTGTGCCTGGTGCTTGACGGGGACGCGGACCGCATCGCCGCGATAACCGGCGACGGAGAATTCATAAGCCCCCAGAAAATACTGGGACTTCTGATCCTGCATCTGATCCAGGACCGGAAGATGACCGGCGGCGTGGTCAAGACGCTCGTAGGCACGAACCTCATCGACAATGTGACGAAAAAACTCGAACTCAAGCTTTTCGAGACGCCGGTCGGGTTCAAATACATATCCGAGCTCATGATCAACGACGACATCCTGGTCGGCGGCGAGGAAGCGGGGGGCATGGGGTTCAAGGAGTATGTTCCCGAGCGCGACGGTTCTCTCGCCGGGCTGCTTTTGATGGAGATGATGGTCATGCGCAAAAAATCGATCACCCGGGTGCTTGCGGATATGGAGAAAGAGTTCGGCAGGTATTATTATTTGCGCGAGTATATCACGGTCCAGGCGCTCGGCGGTTTTAAGATGGAATCGGTCAAGTCCATACGGCAGGTCCTGGGCAAGGCGGTGGCGAAGGTCAACGATATTGACGGGGTAAAGCTTATCCTCGAGGATGGGTCGTGGTTGATGCTCCGGGCATCGGGAACCGAGCCGATCATACGCATATATGCCGAGTCAAAGTCATTGAAACGGACCAGGGATATGCTCGCGTTCGGCAGGAATCTTATTTTAAAAAATGCTGTATAATCTGGGCAGGTTCTTGTCTCTTGTTCTTTTAAAAATATTCTGCAGGTTCACGGTTTCGGGTCAGCAATCCGTGCCTGCGGCCGGAGGGTTTATCCTTGCGACGAATCACGTCAGCAATGTGGATCCGCTGGTCATCGGCGCCGCAAGCCCCAAGCCTTTGCATTTTATGGCCAAGGTAGAGCTGTTCAGGAAGCCGTTCTTTGCGGCGATATTACGTGCGGTCCATGCATTTCCCGTGCGCCGGGGCAGGGGCGATATCCACGCGATCCGCGAGGCCATACGCCGCGTTCGCGCTGGCGGCGGATTGCTTATATTCCCGGAAGGAGCCCGGTCGTCCGACGGAAACATCGGCCAGGGACACGAAGGCATAGGTTTTTTAGCGGAAAAACTCAACGTGCCGATCGTGCCGGCGTATATCAGCGGCACGGAAAAAGTAATGCCGAAAGGCTCGGGCAGGGTCCATCCTGCCAGGGTCACGGTGCGCTTCGGCGAACAAATCCTCGTGGAAAGGAGGATGGCTCATCAGGCTGTAGCTGACAGGATCATGGATGAGATCAGGCGGCTTTCATGCGCGTCAAATTAGCAAAACACATCGGCTTCTGCGCAGGCGTCAAGCGCGCGATCAGCATCACCGAGAAGACCCTTGCGAAAACCAAAGGGCCGGTGTATTGCCTGGGAGAGATCATACATAATTCCCAGGTCATGGCGCGGCTCAAGGGCCGCAACCTTGTCCAGGTGGATTCGCCTGCGAAAGTTCCTGCGGGCGCGATCCTCATTCTGCCGTCGCACGGTTCTCCGCATAAGGTCCGTATCGAGGCGCGCAGGCGGCGCATCCGTCTTATCGACGTCATGTGCCCGTATGTCGCTTCGGTCCATGACATCTGCTCGCGCATGCGGGCGGACGGGATGAAAGTGGTCATCATCGGCGATAAGGACCATTCGGAAGTGCGCGCGCTGGCGGAACTGGCGCCGGACCCTGTCATCATCAGCGATATCGGCGATATCAGGCAGAACGAGTTTTCCGGCCTCAGCGTCGGCATCATCTCGCAGACGACGCAGTCGCGGGAGAAGTTCTCTGCCATGGTCAACGCGCTCATCGAGAACAATCCGAAGGTGCGTTCGATACATATATACAACACGATCTGCCTTGACACTTCGTGCAGGCAGGAAGAGGTCAGGGAGCTTGCGCGCAGCGTGGACCGGCTTCTGGTCATCGGCTCGCGCACGAGCGCGAACACCAACCGGCTGTACAATATCGGCCGGAGGATCAATTCGAATACATATCTGGTCGAATCAGCCGACTCGGCCATTTTTGCAAAGCTGGGCAAAAGCGGGACGGTGGGTATCATCAGCGGGGCATCGGCCCCTGACTGGCTCGTCGGCCAGATCGTGAAGAAACTCAAAATAGCCGCGAAGGAAGACGGCCAATTACAAACCAGTAGGGAGGTAGCGTAATGTCAGAAGACAGAAGCACGATGGAGCAGTTGTACAACGAAAGTATCAAAATGATCAATGAGGGAGCGATCGTGAAGGGCAAGATCGTGTCCTTGAAGCAGAAGGAAGTCCTTATTGATGTCGGTTTCAAATCGGAAGGCGTGGTATCGATCACCGAATTCAAGCCGGACGAGCTGGTCGTGGGCAATGAGCTCGACTTTTTCGTCAATTCGATCGAGGACGATTCGGGTATGATCTCGCTTTCTCATGAGAAAGCGCGCTGCATGCAGGGATGGGATTCGATCGTGGCGCATTCGGTTTCGGGCGAGCTTATGGACGGCAGGCCCGTGAAGAAGGTCAAGGGCGGGTTCATCGTCGATGTCATGGGCATGGAAGGCTTCCTGCCCGCGTCATTGTCCGCGTTCAAGGGCATGATGGACAAGGACATCCTCGGCCGCACGTTCAAGTTCAAGATCATCAAGATCAACAAGCTGCGCTACGGGATCATCCTGTCGCGCCGCGAGGCCATACAGAAAGAGCGCGAAGAGGCGCGGGAGCGGATCTGGAAAGAGCTTAAGATCGGCAATATCTACCCGGGCAACGTGAAGGCGATCACGGATTTCGGCGCGTTCATCGACCTGGGCGGCGTGGACGGGCTTCTGCATATCACCGACATGTCCTGGTCGAAGATCTCGCATCCGTCTGAGGTCGTCGCGGTCGGGGATAAGATCGAGGTCATGCTTTTGAACATGGACCGCGAATCGGGCAAGATATCGCTCGGCCTGAAACAGCGCCTGCCTGATCCGTGGCAGGATATCGCGAACAAATACGTCGTCAGGTCGCAGGTCAAGGGCAAAGTGGTCAATATCCTTCCCTACGGCGTATTCGTCGAGCTTGAGAAAGGGATCGAGGGGCTGATCCATATCTCGGAGATCTCCTGGACCAAGAAGATCAATAATCCCGGAGAGGTGTATGCCATCGGCGATATGGTCGAGGCGATCATTCTGACCGTCGACAAGGACGCGCGCCGCATCGCGCTGTCGATCAAACAGATGGAGCAGAATCCGTGGATCGACGCTGACGCGAAGTTCCCTGCCGGCACGCATGTTTCCGGCAAGGTCAAGTCGTTCACCAAGTATGGCGTGTTCGTGGAGCTCGATTCGAACCTGGAAGGCATGATCCATATCTCGGACCTTTCGTGGACGAGAAGGATCGCCAATCCTCAGGACGTGCTCAAAAAGGGGCAGAAGGTCGATGTGACCATTCTCTCCGTGGACGCGCAGAACCAGCGTATCGCGCTCGGCCTGAAGCAGCTGCAGACCAACCCGTGGCCCGAGATCGCGCAGAAATACCCGCTTGAGACCGTGCTGGAGACCGAGGTGGTCAGCATCACGGACTTCGGCGTGTTCGTGAAGATCAACGAGGAGCTCGAAGGTCTCGTGTTCACGAACGAAATAGAGCAGGACAGGCTCAAGGCGCTGAAACCCGGCGACAAGATCCGCGTCAAGATCATCAAAGTCGACGTCGACCAGGGCAAGATCGGCCTTTCCGCCAAGCTGTAAAGCCGGAAACGAAGCTTAAAACAAGGCTAAAAACGGGGTCAGAATTATTTATTTTCCATAATTCTGATCGCGGGGAAAATAAATAATTCTGACCCCGTTTTTAGCCCTTTAAAGAGAAGCGTCTATGGATATTCAAAAACAGATCGAGGTAATTAAGCGCGGGGCGGCGGGGATCGTTTCCGAAGAGGAACTGGCCAGGAAGCTGGAGGCAGCGCGCAAGGAGAACCGGCCGCTGCGCGTGAAGGCCGGCTTTGACCCGACCGCGCCGGATATCCATGTGGGCCATACGGTGCTTTTGAGGAAACTGCGCCAGTTCCAGGACCTCGGCCACGAGGTGTATTTTCTGATCGGGGATTTTACCGCGCAGATCGGAGACCCGACGGGCAGGTCGGTGGTGCGCAAGACTTTGAGCAAGGAAGAAGCCAGGAAGAACGCAAAGACCTACCAGATGCAGGTGAGCAAGGTCCTGGATATCGACAAGATCAAGGTGGTTTTCAACAGCGATTGGTTCGAGAAGATGTCGGTCGCGCGATTCCTTGGCCTTACCATGCATGCGACCGTGGCGCAGATGGCCCAGCGCGAGGATTTCAAGAAACGGCTCGACAGCAACCAGGACGTTTCCCTTCTGGAATTCATGTATCCGATACTCCAGGGATATGATTCGGTCTTTCTTCACGCTGACGTCGAGCTCGGCGGCACCGATCAGATATTCAATCTGCTCCAGGGCAGGGAGATGCAGAGGGATTTCGGCCAGGAGCCGCAGGTCGTCATCACCATGCCGCTTCTGGAAGGCACTGACGGCGTGAACAAGATGAGCAAGTCCCTGGGCAATTACATCGCCATCAACGACCGGCCGCAGGATATGTTCGGCAAGATCATGTCCATATCCGATGAGCTCATGATCAAGTATTATACGCTCCTGACCGACGACGATATCAACGGGGTCAACGCCATGCATCCGAAGGAAGCCAAGGTCCGCCTGGCAAAGTCGATCATCGCGCAATATTACTCTCCGCAGATCGCAGACGAGGCCGCGGCGGAATTCAGCCGGGTATTCGCCTCGAAGGAATTGCCGCAGGATATGGCGGAATACAGGATATCCGGCGAAACGAATATCGTGGATATCATGGTGGCAGGCGGCCAGGTCAAGAGCAAGAACGAGGCCCGGCGCTTGATCCAGCAGGGCGGCATTGAATTCGACAACGTAAAAGTGATCGACGTCAACGCCCGGATCAGCTCGTCAGGAGTCCTGAAGATCGGATCCCGGCGGTTCCTTAAGATCATCGCGTGATATGGATATCATCATGGGCTTTATCGAATATACGTCGCTCATCAATATCTGGCCGTATCATGGCAGCAAAAGCGCTTAAATATCATTCGACGCTGACTCCTGAACGCTGGCAATCCTTTGGGTTCACCCGACAGGTCCTCATGATCGCCAATGAACTGAACAGGGCGGGGGCGTGGCTTGAAAAATCCGACGTGGACGAGGCCAAACGCTGCTATGAGCGGGCGCTTGAATTAACGGGGCTGACGATCGGCCTGCAGACCGAGCCGGGACGTATCAGGGAACTGGCGCGTTTTAATGAAGTTCTTGCCGGGCTCTATGCCGAAGCATCGCCGAGGTTCGAGGATAACGCCTTGCTGCTGAACGCTCTTATTATGCTGGATCGCGGCAGCTATGCGGCATTGAATAATGCCTGAAAGGACGGTTGATGGCGAACCATAATTTTACTGTGCTGCTTGCAGGCGGACAGGGAAGCAGGTTCTGGCCGCAGAGCAGGACGCTCGAGCCCAAACAGTTCTTATCCCTTCATCAGGACAAAAGCCTTTTTGAGCAGACCATAATCCGCATCAGCCGGATCATCCCGCCGCAGAATATCTTTATCGCCACATCCGAACTCTACCGCAGCCAGATAGCCGAACTGGTAAAGCCTCACCGTATCCCCGAACAGAACATCATTTACGAGCCTGACGGCAGGAATACCGCGCCTTCCATCGCAGTGTGCGCCATGCTTATTCACCGCCGCGACCCGTATGGCCGCGTTGCCGTTCTGCCGTGCGATCATCTGATCAAGAATAAGGCACGGTTCCTGCAGATATTGCGCAAGGCTTTTTCGCTCTGCGACGATACGCTGGTGATCCTGGGGATCCCGCCCTCGCGGCCTGCGACCGGTTACGGATATATCGAGCGGGGAAAGGGCATGTCCGTCAAGCGCTTTACCGAGAAACCTGACCTCGCGACGGCAAAGCGCTTCGTCGCAAGCGGCAGGTATTACTGGAACGGCGGCATATTCGTCGGATCGAGCAAGGCGTTTCTCAATGCCTATAAGAAATGCCTGCCCGCTATATATGCCATTCTGCCGCGCATGCAGACCGCCGGCGATATCGTCAAGGTCTGGAAAAAGATGCCGGCGATCTCGTTCGATTACGGCGTCTTAGAGAAAACAAAGGATCTGGCCATGATCGCGGCAACGGGGCTGGGATGGTCTGACCTCGGTTCATGGCAGGCATGGGACGAGATCCTGCCCAAGGATAGGGCAGGCAACGTCATGAAAGCGGACGTCGTCAATATCGGCAGTAAAAACATTACCGTTGTCGGCTCGGACCGGCTTATCGCGACGATCGGGCTCGACGATCTGGTGATCGTGGATACACCTGACGCGCTTTTGATCACGAAAAAGGACCGGACCGAGGACGTGAAGAAAGTCGTGGACGATCTGAAAGCGCGCAGGCGCCAGGAACACTATGTGCATAAGACCGCGAAGCGGCCGTGGGGCTCGTATACCGTGCTTGACATGGGCGACGGGTTCAAGGTCAAGCAGGTTGAGGTCAAGCCGGGGTGCGCATTGAGCCTGCAGTACCATAAAAAGCGCAGCGAGCACTGGGTTGTGGTCGAGGGAACGGCAAAGATCGTCAGGGGAAGGAAGAGTTTTATTTTTGACGCGAACGAAAGCACGTACATCCCTGTCGGCTGTAAGCACCGGCTTTGTAATCCGTCAAAGAATCAGGTTTTAAAGATCATTGAAGTGCAGGCGGGAAAATATCTAGAAGAAGACGATATCGTGCGCTTGAAGGACGATTTCGGACGAAAGTAAAACTTAGGGACGGTTCTCGGATTTCGATTTCGAGAACCGTCCCTAAGTTTGGAGAACCGTCCCTAAGTTTGCCTAAGTTTGAGAACCGTCCCTAAGTTTTTAAGGAGGTCTTGCATGCAGAAAGCAGCTGTTATTGGAGCCGGATACGTCGGGCTTGTGACCGCGACGTGCCTTGCGGAACTCGGCCATCGCATCATATGCGTTGACAATGACCGTAAAAAACTCGAGAATCTGAAAAAAGGCATTATTCCCATTTTCGAACCCGGCCTTGCAGAACTGGTGCGAAAGAATCAAAAAGCGAAAAGGCTGATCTTCTCGAACAGCATCAAGGACGCGGCGCAGGGCTCGACGGTGATATTTATCTGCGTCAACACCCCGCCTTTGCCTGACGGCGGCGCCGACCTTTCCATGGTCGAGCGCGTCGCAAGCGAGATCGGCCGCGCCATGACGGAATACAAGGTCATCGTGGGAAAGAGCACGGTCCCGGCTGAAACGCACGAGAAGATCAAGCGCACGGTCAGGATGATCACCAAAGGCAAGGGGGATTTCGACGTTGCCTCCAACCCTGAGTTCCTGCGCGAAGGCCACGCGGTCGAGGATACGCTCCATCCGGACCGGATCGTCGTAGGCGTTGAAAGCAAGCGCGCGGAAAAGATCATGAGGGACCTGTACCGGCCCATCAAGGCACCGCTTCTGGTGACCAATATCACCACGGCGGAGATCATCAAGCACGCTTGCAATTCCTTTCTTTCGACCAAGATCTCGTATATCAACGCGGTCGCCAATATCTGCGAGCGGGTCAACGCGGACGTGGAGAAGGTCGCCGAGGGCATGGGGTTTGACAAGCGCATTGCACGCCAGTTCCTCAACGCAGGCGCCGGATTCGGCGGCAACTGTTTTCCCAAGGACCTCGACGCGTTCATCCATCTTGCCGAAACCAAAGGCTACAATTTCGATCTGCTCAAGGCGGTGCGCAAGATCAACCACGACCAGAAAAAACTTATCATGAAAAAGGTCGCAGACGCGCTCTGGATCATCAAGGGCAAAACGATCGCGGTGCTCGGCCTCAGTTTTAAAGCGCTTACCGATGATATCAGGAATTCAATCGCCATCGACATCGTGAAATTGCTCAAGGATGAAGGCGCGAATATCAGGGCATATGACCCTCAGGCGCTTGAAAAGGCAAAGCAGGCGCTTACGGGCGTTACTTTGTGCAAGAGCGCGTACGACGCATGCAAAGGCGCGGATTGCTGTCTGGTCATGACCGAGTGGGACGAATTCAGGAAGCTGGACCTCGCAAAGATGAAAAAGCTTCTGCGCCAGCCCATCGTCATCGACGCACGGAATATCTATGACCCGCAGCAGATGATCGACGCGGGGTTCGTGTACAAGTGCATCGGCAGAGGCAGCGCCTATGCATAGGCGCATCGCGCTCGCGATACAAAGAACGATCCTTTACGGAGAGGATATACGATGAATATTTTGCTGACCGGAGGCGCAGGGTTTCTCGGTTCCCATCTGTGCCGCAGGTTCCTCAAAGACGGCCACCGCGTTATCTGCGTTGACAATTTCATCACCGGAAGCTATGACAATATCCGTGACCTGGACAACAATAAGCGATTCAGCCTGATCAAGCACGATATCACCAAGACCCTGTATATACCCGGCAAGGTCGATTGGGTCATGCATTTCGCTTCTCCCGCGTCCCCGAAGGATTATCTCAAGAACCCCATCAAAACGGTCAAGGTCGGGACGCTCGGCACACATACATGCCTGGGCATCGCAAAAGAAAAAAAGGCGAAATTCTTTCTCGCTTCCACATCCGAGGTCTACGGCGATCCGAAGGTGAATCCGCAGCCGGAGTCATACTGGGGCCATGTGAACCCGATCGGCGAGCGCTCCTGTTATGACGAAAGCAAACGCGCCGCAGAGGCGATGACCTTTGCGTACTGGAGGGAGCATAGAATCGACATCCGGGTGGTGCGCATATTCAACACATACGGCCCGCGCATGCGCTTTGACGACGGCCGCGTTATTTCGAACTTCGTGTATCAGGCGTTGACGGGCAAAGATCTCACGGTGTACGGGAAGGGTTCGTATACCCGCTCGTTCTGTTATGTTGACGATCTCGTTGAAGGCATATGCCGCTTCATGAAAGCGAAGCATACCGGACCCTTGAATCTGGGCACGACCTATGAATTTACGGTGCTGGAACTTGCAAAAAAAGTCATTAAACTGACCCGGTCGCGGTCCAGGATCGTGTATTTGCCGCTTCCAAAAGACGACCCCAAACAACGTAGGCCTGACCTTTCAAAGGCGCGCAAGCTTTTGAAATGGGAGCCTCATGTCAGCCTGGACGATGGTTTGAAGCGGACTATTGCGTGGTTCAGGTCGGAAATAGACGAACGCACGATCCGCACAGAGCCGGTTCACTGATCATAATCAGGTATCAGCCACGGTGAAATATTCATCAGACCCCAAAACCAACCGCCTGCGCATTACGCGCGCAGGCAAGACTGTCTACGTCAACGGCGCGTTCCGCGTAAGCGCCGGCAATGGCCTTGAGTACTGGCTTAACAGCCCGCCTGCGTGGCGCTGGGTTCACAACCTTCCTTCAAAGATCGCGTTTACCGGCTCCTGGAAGCTGACCGGGCAGGACGACCTTCAATTATCTGTTTCCAAAGCGTCATACATGCCTGAAGCGCTTTCCGGCGTATCCCGTATTACCTTAATCGGCAGGATTATTTCAGCCCAGGAGAACGCGCTTATATTCGAATCCCGTTCGCTCGATACAAGAGGGAATATACACAGCCGGCTGCTGCGTTTGACCGGTGCGTGGGGTTCGGATGACGCAAACCGCATCATTTTCTCTGTTGCGAAAAAAGACCGGCCTGACGTTTTGACGCTTTCGGGAACGTGGTCGGTCAACGATAACCAGCAGATAACCTATACCGCTGAAAAATATGATCTCGCGCGAAGGGATAAAACCATATCGATTGTCGAATTCACCGGCTCCTGGCAGGTCAGCGCATCGAACAGGATCTCATATGTTCTGCGAAAAGGCTCGGCTTCGCGCTTTGATCTCAGGGCGCATCTTGAAACCCCGAATATTTATCCGCAAGCCGGCGTTATAAAATACCGGCTCGGAACCGGCGTGCGGCAAAGCAGGAAAGGCCATCCGACGATCATTTGCCTGTACGGGCAGTGGAAGATCGGCAGGAAGCTCGCGCCCAGCTTTGAAATGGAATATGAAAAAGGCAGGGTGTGTTCGCTTGAATTCGGCTGCCGGTTCGATGTGAGCAAAAAGGACCGCATAGAAGCCGCTCTGACCTGCGCGCGGGGAGAAGATCTGGGCGGCAGGCTTATATTCACGCGTCGCTTTCTCGCAAAGCTGGACGCTGATCTTTTTGTCCGTTTGAAAAAGACCGCGCGGGAACGAAGCGTCGACGCAGGGGTCACCATACCGTTTTAATAAACGAAAGGGAATCGCATGTACTGGGAAATCGTGGGGTTTGGCGCAGCGCTTTTGACGTCGTTCGGGTTCGTTCCGCAGGTGATAAAGATATATAAGACAAAGTCAGTGCAGGATATCAGCCTGCTCGCGCTCATCCAGTTCGCGGTGGGGATATCCCTGTGGGTGTCGTACGGAGTGCATCTGAAGAACATCGTCATCATCAGCGCCAATACCGTGACTCTCCTGGTCCTTGCTGCTGCGTTCATCCTGTATTTTCGCTATAAAAAATAGGAGTACTGCCATGATCTATGCGCTCGGCTGCCGCAAAGACCCGGTTGACCTGCGGGATATCCCCATGGGTTTTGTGTTGCCGGAGATCCGGGTCCCGGGCAAAGTGGATTATACCAGGAGTATGACCCCTGTCCGGGACCAGGGCGATGAAGGGACCTGTCATTCAGCAGACACTGAAATTTTGACAAGAAATGGCTGGAAATTATTCCCTGCAATCAATTATAAAGATGAACTTGCAACCATCAACCCAAATACTTTTAACTTGGAATATGAAATGTCCTCTCAATTGCATTCATACGAGTTTAACGGCGACTTATACTGTTCTTCCAATGTGCACCTTGATTTCGCTGTGACCCCCGATCACAGAATGTTTGTAAGAAAATTTGACAATATAGGTTGTGTCTTGTCGTCCAGGTACGAATTTATTAAAATTAAGGATTTAACCTGGTATTCAGGATTGTTGAGTGCTCCTAATAAATTCGATGGCAAATATGTAAAAAAAATAAAAATAGGGAATAAGATGGTTAACGGTGATGATTTCTTTAAGTTTCTGGGTATTTTTTTGTCTGATGGCTGGGTGAGAAGAAGAAAATCATCGCGTTATGGATATTGCGTCGGAGTATGCTGCTTTAAAAAAGAATATTATGATTCTGTTTGCACGTTAATAAGAAAACTGCCTTTTAATTTTAAGGAGCAACCAAGTAGACAGGGCTATTTTATCGTTTACGATAAAGAGTTATATAATTTTTTAAAAATATATTCCGTGAATGGTTCGCGCAATAAATTTATTCCAGACTTTGTCAAAAATGCTCCAACCTCGCAAATCCAAGTCTTTCTTGATTTTTTTATGTTAGGAGATGGTCATAAAACGCATGATGGCCGAATTTGGTATTATACGCGCAGTAAGAGAATGGCTGATGATTTGCAGGAATTGGTTTTTAAAACAGGAAAAAACTCCTCTATCAGAATAAGGCCGGCGCGGGATAAATTGATATATAACCGGAGATGGATAAGGGCTAAAAATTGCGGCAACGGTTTTGTTGTCTCCGTATGGAGAACTTCACAGTCATCTATAGACAGAAAAAAACAAATTTATACGAAGTCGTACAAGGGGACGGTTTATTGCGCAACTGTGCCCAATTCATTATTAGTAACGCGGCGTAATGGCAAAGTGTTAATTTCCGGGAATTGTGTCGCGTTCGCGAGCGTTGTCGGAGTCAAGGAATACGAGGACACGAAAGAATATAAGAAGACCATGTCTCTATCCCCCCGATATGTGTACAGCCTGTGCAAACAATACGACGGCATTCCGGGCGAGGAAGGCACGTATCCGCGCATTGCCATGAAAATGCTGCTTAAGCACGGCGTGTGCCCTGAGTCTTACTGGCCGTATAAGCCCTATCAGACCGACAAATACAAAAAGGGCGCGGACACAAAAGCAAAGATCTACCGGATCAAGGCCTATGCGAGACTTTCGTCTTTGTCGGAGATGAAGCGCAGCCTTTATGTGAACGGGCCGTTCCTTGCGGGGGTCTTGGTGTATGAGTCATGGTTCACTAAGTCAGTCGAAAGGACCGGCATGATCCCCATGCCCGCAAAAGGCGAGGAAGCGCTCGGCGGCCACGCGGTATGCATCACCGGGTATGATGACGGCAAGGGTTCGTTCACGTTCAAGAATTCATGGGGAAAGGCCTGGGCGAAGCAAGGGTACGGCTTCCTGCCGTACGCGTATATGCAAAGATTCTGTTCCGATGCCTGGAGCGCGACCGACCTGATCGAGCGCCCTGGATCCCTGGTTAAAATCAGGCAGGAAATTTTGTCCCGATTTGTCCTAACCTCTTGACAGAGAATAGAATTGTGATAAAATAAAAAATCATAAAATTAATCATAATACCCTTGCAGCCGAACGGGTATTAATGCGCAATAAAGCGAAAAGCTCGCCTGTGCGCACGAAAGAAAAGCATGGTTAAGAAAGCGCTGATAACCGGTATTACGGGCCAGGATGGTTCATATCTGGCGGAATTACTTCTGTCCAAAGGGTATCAGGTTCACGGCATCATCCGCAGGGCCAGTACGTTCAATACCGGTAGGCTCGACCATATTTATGTGGACCCGCATGATCCGAAAGCCCGTTTATTCCTTCATTTCGGGGATCTTTCTGATTCAGAACAGGTCAATAATCTGGTGTTTAATATCAAACCGGACGAGATTTATAATCTCGGAGCCCAGAGTCATGTGCGTGTCAGCTTCGATATACCCGAGTATACCGGCAATGTCACGGGCCTGGGCACTGTGCGGCTTCTTGAAGCGGTCCGTCGCAGCGGCTACCGGATAAAGTTATATCAGGCGTCTTCGAGCGAGATGTACGGCGCGGCTCCGCCGCCGCAATCGGAAAAGACGCCGTTCCGGCCGCAAAGTCCGTATGCGTGCGCCAAGGTCTATGCACACTGGATGACTCATAACTATCGGGATGGTTACGGGATCTTTGCATGCAACGGGATACTTTTTAACCATGAGAGCCCGCGGCGCGGGGAAACATTCGTTACCAGGAAGATCACCCGGGGGATTGCGGGGATATTGTCGGGAAGGCAGCAAAAGCTTTACCTGGGCAATCTTGACGCCAGGCGCGACTGGGGGTTTGCTCCCGAATACGTCGAGATGATGTGGCTGATGCTTCAGCAGCCCCGGCCCGACGATTACGTGATCGGCACCGGAGAATCCCATTCAGTACGTGATTTCGCGCGGGTGGCGTTTGCGTATGTCGGGCTGAACTGGAAAAAGTACGTGGTGATCGACCGGAGGTACATCCGTCCCAATGAGGTCGATTGTTTATGCGCCGATATTGCCAAAGCCCGAAAGAAGCTGCACTGGAAGCCCCGCGTCACATTTGAAAGTCTGGTCAGGATCATGGTTGACTGCGACATGATGGACGCAGGCCTTAATCCTCCGGGCGAAGGACTCAAAATCTGCAAGGATAAATGGTTCCGTCAGCGTTTATTTAACAGGCCTCCGACCGCTCAGAACTCACTATAATGCTCAATCTTAAAACAAAGCGCATCCTCGTGACAGGCGGCAGCGGCTTCCTGGGTTCGTTCGTGGTGCAAAACCTTAAGAAACGAGGGTGCAGGAATATCATCGTACCGCGCAGCAGGGAGTATGACCTTGTCGATATGGGGTCCGTGCGCAGGGTCTATAAGGATACGCGGCCTGATGTCGTGATCCATCTGGCAGCACAGGTCGGCGGCATTGGCGCCAATCTGGCCCATCCGGGAAAGTTTTTTTATGACAATCTTATGATGGGCGTGCAGATGATCGAGGTCGGCAGGCGTGCGGGCATTGAAAAGTTCGTGGCCGTAGGCACGATATGCAGTTATCCGAAGTTCGCTCCTGTGCCGTTCAGGGAAAAAGACCTCTGGAACGGTTATCCCGAAGAAACGAACGCGCCGTACGGCCTGGCCAAGAAAATGCTTCTTGTTCAATCGCAGGCATACCGCCGGGAATACGGATTTAATTCGATATTCCTGCTGCCGGTCAATCTGTACGGTCCTGGAGATAATTTTGACCCTGCATCATCGCATGTCATCCCCGCATTGATCAAAAAGTGCTGCGATGCGATTCGGGCGGGCAGGAAGAGGATCGTTGTATGGGGCACGGGCGCTCCGACGCGCGAATTCCTGTATGTCGAGGATGCGGCACGGGGGATCGTTGCAGCGACTGAGAAATACGACAAGAGCGATCCGGTCAATCTGGGGGCGGGTTTTGAGATCTCGATCAGGGATCTGACGAAGCTTATCGCGGAGTTGACCGGGTTCAGGGGAACGGTCGTATGGGATCCAGCCAGGCCTGACGGACAGCCGCGGAGATCTCTGGATGTCTCGAAGGCACGCAGGGAATTCGGCTTCAGGTCCCGGATATCTTTTAGACAAGGATTGAAGAAGACGATCGACTGGTATAAGCGTACTCATGGGCAATAAGAAAATCATCGCTCTTATCCTGGCGCGCGGCGGGTCAAAAGGCATCCCCAGGAAGAATATCATGCCTTTCTGTGGAAAGCCGCTCGTCGCCTGGACCATTCGGCAGGCCCGCGAAAGCGCTCGTGTCAGCGAGGTCTACGTGTCTTCCGATGACCGGGAGATCCTTGATGTCGCGGCTCGCTTTGGCGCCGAAGCCATCGTCCGGCCCCGGCGACTCGCCGGAGATGAGGTATCGTCGGAGGCGGCTTTATTACATGCGCTCGATGAGGCGGAAAAAAGGGCCGGCAGGCATGCCGATGCCGTGGTCTTCCTGCAGGCAACCTCGCCTTTACGGGCGGCAGGCGACATCGACTCGGCGATAGACACGTTTATCGCACAAAAAGCGGATTCGCTCTTCTCGGCGTCCGTTCTCGACGATGATTGCATATGGTCCCGCTCGCGCCGGGTATTGACGAGCATTACGTATGACTACCGCGCACGGGGCCGCAGGCAGGAACGTAAACCTCTGTATCGCGAAAATGGCTCGATCTATGTGTTCAAACCGTCCGTTTTGCGCGTATACGGAAATCGATTGGGCGGCAGGATATGTCTGTCGCTGATGGAGAAATGGAAGTCCTATGAAATAGACAGTATTGAAGATGCCGAGATATGCGAATATTTCATGAAAAAAAAGATCCTTTCAAGGAGGTAATCGGGTGTCGATTTTTATAATTGCAGAGATCGGGATCAATCATAACGGGGACGTGCATATTGCCAAGAAACTCATTGACGCCGCTGTTTTCGCCGGCTGTGACGCCGTGAAGTTCCAGAAGAGGACCGTGAATCTGGTTTATTCGAAAGAGGTGCTCGATACGCCGCGGCAGAGCCCATGGGGCACGACGACGCGGGCGCAGAAGGAGGGGCTTGAGTTCGGAAAGCCCGAATACGACGAGCTAGACCGGTACTGCAGGGAAAAGAACATGATCTGGTTTGCGTCCGCATGGGACATGGAGAGTCTTCAGTTCCTCAAGTCGTACGGCACGCGGTTCAATAAGGTCGCTTCCGCGATGCTTGTCCACGAGCCGTTCCTGAAAGCAGTGGCGCAGGAAAAAAAACACACGTTTATTTCCACGGGGATGAGCGAGCTTAAGCATATCGACCGGGCCGTGGAGATATTTCGCCAGGCGAAATGCCCTTTTGAATTAATGCATTGCAAATCGACCTATCCCATGGATGACGAGGATGCGAATCTCAAATGCATCACGACGCTGCGTGAACGCTATAAGTGCGATGTCGGATATAGCGGCCATGAGGTGGGCCTTTCTGTCTCATATGCTGCCGCGGCATTCGGTATCAGCTCTTTGGAGCGGCATATTACTCTGGATCGCGCCATGTACGGGTCCGATCAGGCAGCGTCGATCGAGCCCATGGGCCTTTATATGCTTGTCGGCGCTGTCCGCAAGATCGAAAAGGCGATCGGAGATGGAAAGATATCGATCCACGAAAAAGAGGTCCCGATCGCAAAAAAACTCCGGGCGCATATTCCCTGGGAATCTCATGAATAGGGGCAGCAGGCATACGTGCTATATCTGCGGTTCGGGCCGCCGCAGGGCGCTTCCGGGAAAGGTGAGAGATTGTTCGCGTCTTAAAGTGTTTGAATGCGCAGCCTGCGGCCTTGTGTACCTGTCCGATACCAGCCATATCCATGGCACATTTTACGCTGATTCCCGCATGCACGGCGAGGGCCCGTCGGCGCCGTCGGTCGACGCGTGGCTGCGGGAAACCGAATGCGATGATGAGCGGAGGTTTCGATTTTACGAATCGTCCCTGCGCAGCAAGGCGCTGCTTGATTTCGGATGCGGGGCAGGGGGTTTTTTGTTAAAGGCGCGGCGCGTATGCAGCCTGGCCTGCGGCATCGAGCCTGAACAGCGCCTTCAAAGCCATTACGGAGAGCAAAATCTCTCGGTGTACCCTGACCTGAAAGCGCTTGAGGCCGAACGGAGCCGGACGATGCAATTTGATGTCGTGTCCTTATTTCATGTGCTCGAACATCTTCCCGATCCGCGCCGGACCCTTCGGGAACTGTCGCGGCGTCTGGCGCCGCGCGGCCGGATCGTCGTTGAAGTGCCCCATGCTCACGACGCGCTTCTGTCGCTGTATCAAAATAAGCCGTTTTCCCGATTTACATACTGGAGCTGCCATTTGTTCCTTTTCACTGCGCCGACTCTCGGGAAGCTCGCGGAACAGGCGGGCATGAAAGTCGACTATATAAAGCAGGTCCAGCGTTACCCGCTGTCGAATCATCTCTACTGGCTCGCGCGCGGCAGGCCCGGCGGCCATAGCGTATGGGGTTTCCTTGATTCTGCTATGCTCCACGACGCATATGAAAAACAGCTTGCGTCCATCGGGTGCTGCGATACGCTCGCGGCCTGTTTTCAAAAGGGGGATCGATGAAGAAGAGGCTCGTATATATGAACGGCAGATTCGTCCCGGAGTCCGATGCCCGGATATCGATATTCGATTCGGCGCTGATGTTCGGGGACATGGTATTCGAAATGACCCGGTCTTTTCGAAAAAAGCAGTTCCGGCTCCGTGAGCATCTTGAACGGCTGTACACGGGCATCAAGATCCTGCGCATACCTCTGAAGATGACCATCGCGCAGATGGAACGCGCCTGTAATGAGACCGTCCGGAGGAACGATCCCGTATTTTCTTCGACCGACGAACACCGTCTCATGATCAATGTCAGCCGCGGGCCCCTCGGTATTTACGCGCAGGTGTTCGACGGGGTTTTAGAGCCTACGGTCGTGATCGCTGACTTTCCGCTTAAATGGACGGTCGCGGGAATGGGTCGCCTGTTTGATACGGGGATCAATGCGGTCATCACCTCCCAGCGGGCGATCCCCGCGTATTTGCTGGATCCCAAGATAAAGAACCGCAGCCGTATACACTACCAGATGGCGAATATCGAAGCCTCGATGTTCAAGGGCGATCATAATTGGCCCTTACTTCTGGACCCGGATGGTTTCGTCGCGGAAGGAACGGGCGACAATTTTTTCATCGTCAAAGACGGAGTTGTCATATCTCCGGAAGGCAGGAATATTCTGCGGGGAATCAGCCGGGAATATATCTTTACCATTTGCAGGCAGCTCAAGATCAGATGTGTCGAAAAGAATATAGAGCCGTACGATGTCTATACCGCCGATGAGGCATTCATGACCGGGACTCCGTTCTGTCTGTTGCCGGTGACGGGTCTGAACGGCGCTGCGATCGGCAGCCGCGGGATGGGGAGCGTTACCCGGAGGCTTATTTCCCGCTGGAGCAGGAACGTCGGTGTTGATATCGTTAAACAGATCAAGGCTTTTAACGGGGAGCTGCGCAATTCCGCTATCGATGCTCCCACTCCGTATGCGTTTAAATGACCATGAGGCGATATGACGACCGCGGCCCGCTGTTTTAACGGATTGACCACAGTGAATGTGGAGCTGACTTCCCGGTGTAATAAGAATTGCTGGATGTGCGGCAGGAGGAAGGTGGACCGGGAATATCTCGGTCTTGCCCTTTCATACGGGGATATGGATTTTTCCCTGGCAGAGTCGATCGCCGCGCAGCTTCCGCCGGGCATCGTCGTCCAGCTCCATAACAACGGCGAGCCCCTCCTGTACCCGCGGTTCGCGGACGCAGCCCGGTTGTTCGAAAGGCAGATACGGTGCGTCGATACGAACGGGAAACTGCTTGTCGAGCGCGCGGATGACATTATCGGAAATCTTGAAACGATGACGATCTCGACATTCGAAAAAGACGAGGAAGCGCGGGAACAATACGAAGTCATCGACAGGTTCCTTAAGATCAAAGGAGACCGAAAACCGAATGTGATCATCAGGTGCCTGGGGAATGTCGATATCAGCTCGTATCGGAAATTCGGCTGCATTATCGCGACCCGCATCCTGCATTCGCCGATGGGAAGTTTTAACTATACGAAGCATCCCACCGTTCCCGAAATCGGCATATGTCTTGACCTGCTCAATCATCTGGTCATACGCCGTGACGGCAAGGTTTCTGCATGCGTCAGGTTCGACCCCGAAGGGGTCGGGATCATCGGCGATTGTGCGGCGACGCCGCTCATCGACATATGGAACGGAGAAAAACGGCAGGCGATGATCCGGCAGCATATTGCCGGCAGAAGAACGGATGCACCGCTGTGTCGGACATGCGAATTCTGGGGCGTGCCGACAGGTTATGAGCGTATCCCGACAATATAATCCGCGGACTCCGGCGCGCAATGCCGGCGTCCCATGAAGCGGAATTCAGGAGGAAAAAATGAATTGGAGCACGAAGACCGTTCTGTTGACCGGAGGCACCGGGTCGTTCGGCCAGAAGTTTACCGAGATCATGCTGGACAGGTGCAAACCGAAGGTGATCAGGATTTTCAGCCGCGACGAGCTTAAACAGTGGGAGATGGAGCGCGCCTTTCATGGGAACCGGCGCCTGCGTTATTTTATCGGCGATATCCGGGACGAAAAGAGGCTTGAAAGGGCCATGGACGGGGTTGATATCGTTGTCCATGCCGCCGCGCTCAAGCACGTGCCCCTGTGCGAATATAATCCGTTCGAGGCGATCAAAACCAATATTCTCGGCGCCCAGAACGTTGTCGATGCCGCGATCAATCATAACGTCGATAAGGTCATGGCGATCAGCACGGATAAATCCGTAAACCCGGTGAATCTCTACGGATCGACGAAGATGTGCATGGAGAAACTTTTTATCGCCGCCAATTCATATGTCGGCGGTGACCGGCAGACGCGGCTGGCGTGCGTGCGTTACGGCAATGTCATCGGCAGCCGCGGGTCGGTTATACCGCTGTTCGCCGCTCAGAAAAAAACCGGCGTTGTCACCGTCACGGATAAACGCATGACGCGCTTCTGGCTTACTCTGGAGCAGGGCGTGGAGTTCGTCATTCGCTGCATTGAGGTGATGAAGGGCGGGGAGACTTTTGTCCCTAAGATCCCGAGCATGAAGGTGATCGATCTGGCAAAGGCCATTGCGCCGGATTGCAGGGTCACCTATAGCGGGATAAGGCCGGGAGAAAAGATCCATGAAACCCTGCTGACCCAGGATGAATCACGGCATGCGCTCGAATTCGGCGAGTTCTTCGTCGTTGAACCCGAGCATCCCTGGTGGAACGTCGAGAACTGGAAGGGTGGAAAGACCCTGCCCGAAGGCTTTACGTATTCGAGCGATGCCAACACGAGTTGGTTATCCGGGGTCGATCTGAAAAAAATGATGAAAATCATATGAAAAAACGAATACCCTACGGCAGGCAGACCATAGGCGGCAGCGATATCGCTGCGGTCGTGAAAGTATTGAGGTCGGACTGGCTCACGCAGGGGCCGGCGGTCAGCGATTTCGAACGCGCCCTGGCCGAGTACACGGGCGCCCGTTTCGCCGTGTGTTGCTCCAACGGGACTGCGGCGCTTCATCTGGCCTGTCTGGCTGCCGGTGTTACCGCGCGAGACCGGGTGATCACCGCTGCGGTGACGTTTGTGGCGTCTGCGAACTGCGGCGTATATTGCGGCGCGAGTCCGGTTCTGTGCGATGTCCATCCCGACACGGCATTGATCGTCGCGGATCAGATCCGCAGGCGACTCGCGGGAAATACGAAAGCTGTCATCCCCGTGCATTATGCCGGACAGTCGGCTGACATGAGGACGATACGTTCGATCGTCGCCGGTACACGAACTCTCGTCATCGAAGATGCGGCGCATGCTCTCGGCGCCGTTTATGAGGGCGCGCCGGTGGGTTCATGCAGGTATTCGGATATGACGATATTCAGTTTTCATCCGGTCAAAGCGATCACGACCGGGGAAGGCGGCGCTGTTACGACCAATAACAGAGGGCTGTATGATAAACTTCTGTCCTTGCGCAATCACGGTATTGTCAGGGACGGCCGCACGCGCCAACACGGCGAATGGTTTTACGAGATGCGCACGATGGGTTTCAATTACCGCATGACCGATATTCAGGCAGCCCTTGGGATATCCCAGTTGAGGCAACTGGACGGATTTATCCGCCGGCGGCGCATGCTTGCGCGTGTCTATGACCGCGCATTTCACAACAGCCCCTGGGTCGATATCCCGCGTGAAACCGGCTTCAACCGATGCGCGTATCATCTGTATCCGGTCCGCCTGAAAGACAGCTGTGCGGCGCGCCGCAGGGCGATCTTTGACGCCTTGCGAAACGAAGGGATCGGCGTCCAGGTACATTATATACCCGTGTACCTTCATCCATTCTACCGAAAGTACGGGTTTCGGCGGAGTGATTTTCCGGGAGCGGAGGATTTCTACGCGCGGGAGATCAGCCTGCCGCTGTATCCGGGCTTGACCGCGAGCCAGCAGCGGAGGGTCATACGGACCTTTATCCGGGTGGCGGAATTTATTGCAAAAGGAAAGAAAAAATGAAGAAAGACACGGTGCTCGTTGTTGTCGCTCATCCCGATGACGAAGTGCTCGGGTGCGGGGGAACGGTAAAGCGGCTGGTTCAAGAAGGAAGGCGGTGCCATTTTCTGTTTCTTGCAGACGGTGTCTCATCCCGGCATCTGTCAGGGCCCCGCCTGAGAAAGGCACTTTCGACGCGTAAACGGCAGGCCGAAGCAGCGGCGCGTGTCCTGGGAGCGCGCATCGTATCATTCGGAACGTATCCCGATAATCAGATGGATACCGTTCCGTTGCTGGAGATTGTGAAGAATATCGAGCGCGTTGTCGATGACGTGCGTCCCGGCGTTGTTTTCACTCATTTTGCCGGCGACCTGAACATCGATCATTCGCTGACCGCCCGGGCAGTGCTCACTGCCTGCCGGCCGCTCGCAGGATCTTCCGCGGCACAATTGCTTTCATGCGAAATACCCTCGTCAACCGAATGGCCGGTGCCGGGGCGATCTGACGTTTTCAGGCCCGCGGTCTTCAAAGATATATCCCGGACGGTTCAATACAAACTCAGGGCGTTGCGCGCCTACGGCTCTGAAATAAAGCCTTTTCCGCATCCCCGCAGCCTGAAAGCTGTCTCTGCCCTTTCGCAGGTCAGGGGTGCCCAGTCGGGATTTTGCGCGGCTGAGGCGTTCCATCTTATGCGCGCGCGAGAATAACCGGCACCATGATGCAGAATCTTAATTACCAGAGATATCTGAATTCTTTTATCCCGTTCGATAGTCTTCTCTGGAACGCATTCTCCCGGGACCGCAGATCCGCCGGCTGCAAGGCGATCGTATCGCGGTCGGGGCGTTTCGCGTGCAGATACTGCCGGCTTGACTGGGATAGCGCAGTATTGGGTATCAACGTCTATAAAGTCAGCGACATCTTCTTTTCCGGGTCTGAAACGCGCGCAGGCCTTGCCGGCCATATCGAAAAAGTCGAACGCGCGCTTAAGGCCGACGGCGCGCAACTTGCCGTGTTCCGTTTCGGCATGGAACATATGTATCCGATTCGCCTGCTTTGTTCCCGGGGGTGGGGAATCGTTGATGTCATGAACATATATGGTTCCGGGCCGCGTACCGCGGCAGCCGCCGCCCGCGTTGCTCCCCGCAGGGGATTGTCGTTTTCTCGATTTTCGCTCCGCGAGGCGCGAGAATTTTTTCGCCGTGCTGAAGATATATTCGTGTACTCCCGGATGTATAACGATCCGAGGATCTCCCGGCGCCTGGCGCGGATGTTCTACAGCCGCCTTTTTGAGGATGTGTGCTCAAAGCCTGAATCAGTAAAAATAGGATTGTACGCGGGCAGGAGGCTGGTCGGGCTTGCTCTGGGCGAAACGGACGGTTTTTTAAAGAATACCGCGGGCTTCAAACTCGGGTATCTCTGGGAGATCGCTGTTGACCCTGGCTTCAGGCAGCGCGGTTACGCCGCGCAGCTTTTCAGCGCGTTCCTGAAGTCCATGTCCGGGCAGGCGGATCATATCGAAGTAGGCACCCAGGTCGATAATACGGCTGCGAACAGGCTTTACGCAGGGGCCGGTCTGGTCCATAGAGCCCATGCGGTGACGTTCCATAAATGGCTCGCATAGATCACGGCTCTTCATATGAGCTGATCCGTAACGGGGTCGTCCTCTCGGAATTGGCCGGATACGGCAACGGGGCTTTTTGCGCACGCCACGGCGCCGGAGCAGCATTGGTTATGCTCGGGACATACATCATCGCGCCGGACAAGCCCGCGGCGTATGCCGATGATTTTTTCATCGTGCAGGGCGACAGGGGTTACGGCGGATTCCTTCGGGATGAGATCCGCGCTGCGCGTCAGAGCCGCGCAGCCGTAGGGGTGAGCGTTGCCGCTGTCGATATTTCCGAAGCGGCAGATTTCTGCGCGGCGGCTGAAGCCGCAGGCGCCCGGTTCGTCGCAGTATGCCTGCATTCGACCTACGATGTCTTCACGAGTACAGGTACGAGCGCTGCATTGTGTCTAAGGCGCAATCACGGACATTTGCTGGCATGGGCCCGTGCCATGATTTATTCGGTCAAGGTCCCTGTCATCTTCAAGGTAGGCGTTCATGATACGCCGGACACGGTCCAGGCAGCCGGCGTGATCACCGGTGCCGGTGAATGCATTATTCACATAGATTGCGGGTCTTCGGAACAGGGTTCGCCGGGGCTTGAGGCGTTACATGAGATATCTCGTTTCTCGTCTTTTGTCATTGCGAGCGGCGGGATCGCGGACGAGGACAGCGCGTGCAGGGTATTGCGCGCAGGAGCGGGGTCGGTGGGTATCGGCAGGGCAGCCATCTGCGATCCGCTCTTATGCGGGCGCCTGCAGAATGTTTTGAGAAAGAACGGGTCGGGAGAATGAACAAATTCCTCGTTGCCATCAGAGTCGACGGCTATACGGCAATCGGTCTGGGACATCTGGTGCGGTCTTTGACCGTCGCCGAGTTTCTGTCCGACCTTCCCGGGTTTAGCGTTCAGTACATCATCAGCAGACGGACAATGCCTTTCTTTTCTCGTTTTACTAAAAAGAAAGCGTATATCCTTAAGCGAACCGGTGGCGGCGTCTTAGAGGCGAGGGAGACGGCCCGTTTCCTAAAGGATGAGCGTGCCGCGCTGCTTTTGACCGACTCATATCTTCTCAACAGGCGCTTTTATTCGACGCTGCGGACGATCATCCCAACCGTGCCTGTTCTGGCTATCGATGACCAGGGGGAGAAAGCCCGATACCCTGTCGCAGGGGTTATCAATTTCAATCTCGGCGCTGATGCCTCACTGTATCCTCGGGCGCAGCATCTGCAGTCTTTTATCGGCCACAGGTATTTCCCGTTCCGTAAAGAGTTCATCAAACAGCGCGCTTTATATCGCAAAAAGGGGGCCCGGGCATCCGAGGTATTTGTCATGATGGGAGGGACCGATCCGGAGCGCCAGACGCTTCGTTTTGCGAGGATCCTTAAGGATATCGGCGTTTTTAAAAAAGTGCGTATCATGTGCGGCCCGGGATGCCCTGGCAGCGGTCAGGTCCGCCGTTATGTCAGGGGCGAAAGCCGTTTCGTCGTTCATTCTTCCGTAAAGCATATCTCTCGGCTCATGAGTCGTGCCGATATTGCCCTGAGCGGCGCGGGCGTGAGCGCCTGCGAGCTCGCGGTGCTGGGTGTTCCTACGGCAGCGATCATATTGGCGGACAACCAGCGAAGGCTCGCGTCTGAATTACAACGGCGCGGTTGCGCGTATATCCTGGGCAGTTTCCGTTTGTCGTCTGACAGCGCCCTGAAGCGCAAGATCCGCAGGTTGGCGCGTGAGCGGCGCCTGCGCGAGTCATTGACCAGAAATTCGGTCAGGACCTTTGATGCGCAGGGGGGGCGCCGGCTTGCATACGGAATTCGCCGGCTGATCCGCCGGTATCATTGCGATTCCTATGAGCCTGGCCGCGTCAGAGACGAATATGAGAGGTCTGCGGCGAATAAGAAGGACTTCGAGAAAGTAAAATGGGGGTCTTCTGAAGGTATGATGAACCGGTTTCTCATCGGCATGAAGGCGATCGACTGGAGTCAGGTCAGCACATGGGTGGATGTGGGCAGCGGGACCGGCGAATTCCTTCGGGTCGCAGAGGCGTCAGTCCGTATCAGCCGTTTTCTCGGTATTGACCTGAGCCCGTCTCTTGTGCGGTATGCGCGCGATCGAAAGTACAAAACAGGTGGCGTGGCGTTCAGATGCCGGAGTTTCTTTGATGAGATAGCTGGGCATCCGTTCGACCTGGTAACGTGTATAGGCGTTCTGCAGAAATGCGGCATACCCCTTGAAAAAGCCGTTGCCAGACTGGCGGAATTAGTCAAGCCGGGAGGACAGGTCTTTGTGACCACAAAGAATCGGGATTGGTATAAGTTCAAGTCTTCACGATTTGTCCCTGCACGAGGCCATCATTGGTTCCGACAGGACGAGATCAGCCGCGCATTTACGCTTGCCGGATTAAATATCCGGGAATACAGAGGCTTTGAGCCCCGTGTACGGGGCGATCTGCGCGCGCCGGAGCAGTCCCACAGCGTTTACATCCTGGCGACAAAGGAACGACCGCGATGATCATAGATGCCCATGTATACTGCCTTCCGGACCGCCTGCGGGACCCGAATGTGCGTCTCCCGTTGCAGGAGGCGCTTATCTCGAATGCCTTGTACCGCCATCCGCAGGGCGCGTATGCGCTGGGACTTGCGTGCCCGGAAATGATCGTGGCATCCATGAGGCGGTCGGCTATAGACAGGTCTGCGTTAGTCTCTTTGCCCTGGCGCAGCCCCGCGTTATGCCGGGAGAACAACGATTTCATCCTCGAGGCGTCGCGCCTGAACCGCGATTTTCTGGCAGTTTGTTCGGTACAGCCGCGCGCAAAAGCGTGGAAGCTCGAGGCGCAGCGATGTCTGGCCGCGGGCGCGGCGGGCATCAAGATCAATCCGGTATGGCAGGGATATTCTCTCGACGATCCTGCTGTCCATGATCTTGCGGATTTCGTCCGTGACCGGCGCGCATTCCTCATGGTCCATGTCGACCATGCCTTCAAGATATCCGATTCCTCAGCCGGCCATCTGTGCAAGCTGGCCGCTGCTCATCCCGACACGAGGATCCTGGCCGCTCACCTCGGAGGCATGGCAGGCATCTATGCGCTTTATCCACCTGTGGCCGAAATCCTGGCCAACGTATGGTTCGATACCGCGGTATCGGCCACTATCAGAATGGTAAAATTGAATATCGACGCCGGCCTGGCGGGCAAGATCGTTTTCGGATCTGATTTCCCTTTCAATCACAGCCACAGGCAAAGCCAGGTCCTGCGTTCTATCAGGGCATTGAAGCTGGGAGCGGCGGCTGAAAAGAGGATATTCGCTTTGAATTTTTTATCCCTTATACGGGGTTAATGGTATGGTCATTGTCAGCGGCCATCAGCCTGTGTACCTGCCGTGGCTCGGATTGATCCATAAGGCGAGTCTCTGCGACGTGTTCGTTTTTATGGACGATGTCCAGTATCTGACGCAGGACTGGAACAATCGTAATATGATAAAATCGCCGCAGGGGAAAGCGATCTGGCTTACCGTCCCTGTGGATCTGAAGCATTCGGCCTCCGACAGGCTGCAGGATATCCTTATTTCGGGGCAAGAGCATGTAGCCGAAAAGTCTCGGTGGCAGGCGGTGCACTGGGCGAGTCTGCGGATGGCGTATACGCGCGCGCCGTTCTTCGGCAAATATAAGCCGTTCTTCGAATGGCTGTATCTGGGTAAGCAGTGGAAACGGCTCTCCGATCTGAACCTCGCGATCCTGAAGCAGGTCTTTGAATGGTTCGATCTGAGACCGAAGCTTGTCATTGGTTCGCAGGAAGGATTTATCGGCGTCAAATCCGATCTTGTCCTGGAACACGGCGCCCGGTATAAGGCTGATATCGTGGTGACCGGCATATTCGGCAGGGACTATATCGATACGGCAAAGTTCGAACGGAACAACATCAAAGTCGTCTTTCAGGATTACCATCATCCCCGGTATAGTCAGCAGTTCGGCGGATTTGTCCCGAACCTTTCGTTTGTCGATCTATTGTTCAATCACGGGCCGGAGAGCAGGCACATATGTTTACAGGGCAATGTGACGAGGGAAGAAATATGTCAGGGCGCGCGGTCGACGCACAGTTAAACGGCAACGTTCTTATCGGGCACAGGGCAATCGGAAAAGGCCATCCTGTTTTTATCATCGCCGAGATCGGGGTGAATCATAACGGAGATCTGCGCATTGCGCGGAAATTGATCGATGCGGCGGCATCCTCCGGCGCAGACTGCGTCAAATTCCAGACCTTCCGCACGGGGGAATTCCTGGCTGACAGGTCCCTGGTGTATGAATATAAGGCAGGCGGCCGGTCCGTCCGGGAAAATATGTTCGATATGTTCCGGAGGCTGGAGCTGCCTCTGGGTTGGCATAAGCCGCTCTTCGACCATTGTCGAAGGAAAAAGATCGTGCCGCTTACGTCGGTCGCCGATCGGCAGAGCGCGGATGCCGTGCGCAGGATCGGGGTTCCCGCTCTTAAGCTGAGTTCCGAAGACCTCATCAACCTGCCCTTGATCGAATATGCGGCCGGAACGGGACTGCCTCTGATCCTGTCAACGGGCATGGCCGATGAGGAGGAAATAGACGACGCGCTTGCGATATTGCGCGCGCGCCGCTGTCGGGACGCGATCTTTTTGCATTGCGTTTCCGTATATCCGGCCCCTGAGGAAGAGGTCAATTTACTGCGCATGAAGACGCTTGCCGCCAGGACGCGCGCCATCGTCGGGTATTCTGACCATGCCCCGGGAATAACGGCAGCGCTGGGCGCGGTGGCCCTGGGCGCAAAGGTGATCGAGAAACATTTTACGCTTGACCGGAACATGCGCGGCCCCGACCATTTTCTGTCGTCAGACCCGGCGGAATTCGCGATGCTGGTGCGCCAGATCCGCGCGCTTGAAAAGATGATGGGCAGCCCCGCACTCAGGCCGTCAGCGACCGAGGTCAAGATGCGCCGTATGTTCCGCCGCTCGATCGTCGCGGGGAAAAACCTCAAGAAGGGCCATATCCTGACGATGTCCGATATGTGTTTAAAGCGTCCCGGCACCGGCCTGCGGCCGCGGGACTTGGCCATGCTGACCGGAAAAAGGCTGTTGAAGGATGTTAAGGCGGACAGGCAGATCACCTTGAGGATGGTGCGATGACGGGACCGAAGCTTACGTATGCGGTTATCGGCGCCGGATCGATCGGCGGGCGCCATATCAGGAATCTGGTCGCGCTGGGCCGCGGCGTTGTTGTCGTCGATCCGTCCCCATCGATCCGAAGAAAAGTAAAAAGGATCTTTCCGGGCGTGAGCGTTTACAGCGATCTGAAAGCGATGCCTGCCGAATGCGCCGGAGCGGCGCTTATCTGCACCCCGACGAATTCGCATATCCCGGCAGCTCTGGCGTGTGCGCGCCGGGGAATGCATCTGTTCATAGAAAAGCCGCTTTCGCATCAGATCGCCGGCATCGGCCTCCTGCGCCGCGAGGCGGCCGTCCGGAAGTTGATCACGATGGTTGGATGCAATATGAGGTTCCAGTACGGGATCAAGCGGCTGAGACAGCTTTCGGCCCTTGTCGGCAGGGTCTTTTCTATACGGTGTTATTTCGGCCAGTATCTCCCGGACTGGCGGCCGGGCAGGGATTATACAAAGACGTACAGCGCTTCGGGATCATCGGGAGGCGGCGTGATGCTCGATGCGGTCCATGAGTTCGATTACCTGCTTGATTTGATGCCGGGCAAGCCCGTGTCGATCTCGGCCATGGCAGCGACGTCGGGGCTGCTGCGGGTGACCTGTGAAGATAACGCCGCAGTGACTATCCGCTTTGACGACGGCGCTATCGGCGAGATCCATCTGGATTATTTGAACAGGGAGTACACGCGCGGATGCGTCATTGCCGGCGAACGGGGCACCATTGCCTGGGATGAACGTGAAGCGAAGATTCGCGTGTCACTCAAGGGCAGGCGGCCGCGCATCGAGCGCGAGCCCCGGGGGTCCGGATACGGCCGGAGTTACATCGAGGAGCTTCTTCACTTCGAACACTGTATCCGCATTCGCAGAGAGACGGTGAACCCCCTGTCCCTGTCGCTCAAGGTCCTGCGGCTCGTTCTTGCGGCCCGCCGTTCTTCCGAACGCATGAAACATGTAAAGGTAGACTGGGAATGATCGATGTGCTTGCAGTTATCCAGGCCCGCATGGGGTCAACGCGCCTGCCGCGCAAAGTGCTCAGGCCCGTGAACGGACGGCCGCTCTTATGGTATTTGGTGCAACGCGTCCGATCCGCGCGCGGGATCGACGGCGTCGTCGTGGCTACGACAGTCGAGCCGGCAGATGACGAGATCGAGGATTTTTGCCGCCTCGCCGATATACCCTGCTTCCGGGGTTCTGAGGGCGATGTGCTTGACCGATATTATCAGGCGGCTCTCGCATTTCCGTGCCGCTGGATCGTGCGGATCCCCGGGGATTGCCCTCTCATCGATCCGGCGGTCATCGAACGGGTTGTCCGGGCTGCGGTTGAAAATACGGCGGATTATACGTCCAATACGAACCCGCCGACATATCCTGACGGCATGGATGTGGAGGCGTTCACCTTCGACGCGCTCTCTCGCGCGTGGAAAGAGGCCGCGTTCAAGTATCAGCGCGAGCACGTGACGAGCTTCATGACTGAACATCCGGAAGCGTTCAGGTGCGAGAATGTGCCGTGTGATGAAGACCTTTCGTCGTTTCGTTTAACGGTGGACGCTCCCGAGGATTTTGCCGTTGTCGAGCGCATTATTCAGGATCTTGGCGCGCGCGGGCGTCTTTTTGGGCTCGGCGATATCATATCGTATGTGCGTTCACATCCGGATATCCGGGCGCTTAATGCCGCGCGCGCGCGCAATGAAAATTATAATATCGATGATAAATAGGAGGCACGTGCCGTGAAAAGATCCCTGGCGAAATCGTTTGCGTACTGGAAGCGCGCCCTCACGGTGATCCCCGGGGGGACACAAACGCTGTCGAAAGGCCCGAACATGTTCACATTTGGCGTGTATCCGATATATCTCGACCATGGCCAGGGGAGCCATGTCTGGGATGTCGACGGGAATGAGTACATCGATTATCCGCTTGCGCTCGGGCCGGTGACGCTCGGCTACAATTATCCCGCGACGGTCAGGGCGGTATGCGACCAAATGAAGAAAGGCAGCACTTTTTCGTTGATGAATGTTCTCGAGGTCGAGGTGGCTGAGCTTTTGCGGGAGTGTATCCCGTGCGCCGATATGTCGCGGTTCGCAAAAAACGGCGCCGACGCGACGTCTGCCGCCGTCCGGCTGAGCAGGATTTATACCGGCAGGGAGCACGTTGCGGTCTGCGGGTATCACGGGTGGCATGACTGGTATATCGCCAGCACCGAACACGATCTCGGTGTGCCCCGCGCGATGAAAGAACTCATTCATCCCTTTACGTACAACGATCCCGCGTCGCTTGAAAAAATATTTGCCGAGCATCCCCGCAGGATCGCAGCGGTCATCATGGAGCCGGTATCGGTGGAGCTTCCGCAGCCCGGTTTTCTGGCACGGGTGAAGCAGATCGCGCGCAAAAACGGCGCCGTGCTGATTTTTGACGAGATCGTCACAGGCTTCAGACTTGCCCTTGGCGGCGCCCAGGAATATTACGGCATCACGCCTGATCTGGCGACCTTTGGCAAGGGCATGGCAAACGGGCTGCCGATCTCCGTGCTCGTGGGCAGGAGGCAGATCATGAAGGAGGCCTGCCGGATGTTCTTCTCGACCACATACGGCGGCGAAACCCTGTCCCTTGCGGCTGCGAGGTCCACGATCTCTTTGATGAGGCAGAAACGGGTGCAGGACCGATTCTGGAAGATGGGCGACCTGCTCAAGAACGGGACCCAGGCGCTCGTCGATGAACATCGCCTGGGGCAATGGATCAAGGTCAAAGGATTGAGCCCCAAGTTCTGGATCGATTTTGTCGCCCCGGACGGCAGCGAGTACAACGAATTGAAAGGCCTGTTTTTCCAGGAAACGGTCAGCAGGGGGGTACTTATCGGAGGCCTTCAGTACATGTCCTTTTCCCATACACCCCAGGATATAAAGAAGACCCTCGCTGCTTTCGAAGCTGCCTGCGGTGTTTGCTGTAAAGCGCTTAAGGACGGAAATATAAAGAAATATTTGTCGGGGATGCCTCCGCAGAATGTTTTCAAACGCCATAAATCCGATACGGAAGGAGATCTTTGATGAAACAGGCACCACCGGATAATTTTTACCGGCAGGTAAAACGGTATTTAGATCAATTCGAATATATACAGCACATCAGCGATACAGCCCCGTTCTTCCCGCAGCATGTCCATATTGAGCCCACGAATCTGTGCAATCTGCGTTGTATACATTGCATACAGGAACAAATGAAGCGCACGCGGGGGTTGATGGAGTGGAAGGTTTATAAAAAAGTCATCGATGAAATAGGACCGATAGGATGCGCTATAACTTTAGATGTCCAGGGAGAGCCGTTGCTCCACCCCAGAATAGTCGATATGGTGGCTTATGCAAAAAAAAGCGGATGCCATGTTTCATTGCTTACGAACGGTACAAGGATGACCAGGGCCCTGGCGAGTGATCTGATCCATTTGAAGCTCGACAGGGTTGTTTTCAGTTTTGAAGGCATATCGAAAACGATATACGAGAAGATCAGGGTCAGGGCGAAATACGACACGGTTTTGCGCAATATCCTGGGTTTTCTTAAAATGAACGAACAGAACGGCCATTATACTCACGTCTGTATATCCGCCGTAATGACGGACGAGTTTAAAAAATACGCAAAGCGCTTCGAGAAGAACATGTATTTATTGCCGGTTGATAAAGTATTCCTGAACCCGCTGCTGACCATGCTGAATGAAGCCGGCACAGCTGCCCAGATCGATCTTAAATCCCTGCAGAAGCCCCTGCCCCAAAGCAAATGGCCGGTCTGTCGCGTTCCCTGGGAGGACATCACGGTCAACTGGGACGGAGAGGTCTGTCTTTGTCCCGTAGATTTCGATGTGCGCTGGTCACTCGGCAACGTCAGGAACACGTCATTGCGCCGGATGTGGAATAATAAGAAGAGCAAAGCTTTCCGCCGGGCTCATTTAGACCGCGATTATTCTCAAATAGAGAAGAACGGCACGATCTGTTCCGGCTGCAACTGTTTATGGTCGGACGAGTATAATATACTCAAAGATTATAAGGAATATATAGTTCAAGCCGTTGTACGGCAGGCAAAGCATTATGCGGGCTATCTTATGAAAAACAATAAAGACCCGCGCATGCAATCAAGCGGCAAGTATAGAAATCTGATGAACCTGATCAAAAAGACAGAGCATAAATGTGAATAGGGAAGACGCAGCCGAGGTGCCGGAGTATCGTTTCCCGAGAACGATCAAGCTGGCCCTGTATCAATGTGTGAGAACGGGTGTTGACCGGCCGGATATCGGGCTTGGCATAGGCGCACTGAAATCTTTCGTAGAGAAATACAGCGGCGGGAAAGTACGCGTCGATACTTTTACGACCCTCAACAGGAATGTTTTTTTCGATTCGGTTAAAAAAAACAAATATGACCTTATTGGGATTTCCTCGGTGTCGGTTGTTTATAACGAAGCACTCGACGTTATTGATAAATTATCCGGGCTCTCGCCTTCGAGCAAACTGCTGCTTGGAGGAGCGCATGTTTCCTGTCTTGGCAGGACGCTGCCCAGGGGCGCCATCGGTGTAAGAGGGGAAGGAGAACTGACCCTGCTTGAATTGAGTTATCTTGCCTCTCGGGGCCGGTTTGCGCCGGTCGATTTGAACGGGGTTGCAGGGATCTCTTTTTGGTCAGACGCCGAGCTTAAATCCAATCCTCCCCGGACATTAATCCGGAACATCGATATAATACCTTCATTCAACAGGGACTATTTTACGGATCGCGCCCCTGCCGCGGTCTTCACTATCAGGGGTTGCCCTTACGATTGCGATTTCTGCGTAAATTATCTGCTGTGGGAGCGAAAGGTCAGGCTGCATTCTCCCGAATGGGTAGTGGCAGATCTGGTCGCTCTCAAAAATAAAAATCCAGCGGCCCGCACCGTGGTATTTCGTGATGACATAATGATGCTTTTTCCGGACCGGCTGAAAAAAATGGCCGAGTTGATCATCAATAACGATACGATAAACGATCTTGAATTTGTGGTATACGGAAGGGTGGATTGCGTCAGTGAAGAGATCATACGAGTTTTAAAGAGCATGAACGTAAAATGCGTACTGTTCGGATTCGAGTCTTTTTCCCGCAGGATGCTGAATATATACAAAGGGGAAAGGATCACTCCTGAGGCGAACCAAAAAGCCATTGATATTTGTTTCGGCTGCGGCATGAAAGCCGGCGGGAATTTTATCATAGGCCATCCAAATGAGACAGAAGACGATATCAAGATTACATACGAGGCGATGCTTGACAATTTCTCTAAAAAAAAGATCCAGACCGGCGGGAATTCCATCCTTACTCCGTTTCCGGCAACGCCATACTGGGATATTGCCAAAAAAAAATACGCTATAGACGATCTCTCGTTCGACTGGTCACGGTTGAACGAGCTTTCTTATCTGGTGGCCAGGCTTGATCATTGCCGTGATTGGAGCGTGCATGACTGGTGGGATTACCGGGAAAAGTCCGGCATGATGTATATAGGAGCCCTTGAGGCGCGTGAAGAGCTGCTGCCGCTTATGCAGCGATATGAACCGTTGATGCATAAATATCTCAATATTTAGATATGTCCGAGAAGAAATTAAAAATAGGCGCTGTCGTCGTTGCGAGAATGACATCGAGCCGTTTCCCGGGAAAAGTAATGGCCCCGGTACTGAAGAGGCCGTTACTGGAATGGCTTATCAGAAGGGTTAAAAGGTCGGATATGGTATCGGAGATTGTAATCGCGACCACCGTTCATAAGACCGATGACCCGATATGCGCGTTAGCCCGCAGACTTAAGGTGCGGTCATATCGCGGCAGCGAAGAAGATGTCCTTTCCAGGGTTCTGGGTGCAGCCAGGAGCGCAGGATTAGATATCGTTGTACATTTAACCGGTGACTGCCCGTTCAGCGATCCCGGCATCATAGATAAAATGGTCAGGTTTTTTCTTGCCTCGAAAACAGATTACGTTAAGAATTTTCAATGGGGAAAGGATGCCGATGCGGCATTAAGCTTTCCCAACGGCCTGGATGTAGAGGTTTTTTATACCAGGTCTCTGCAAAAGGCGGATAAATTGGCAGACGATCCGTGGCTGAGACAGCATGTCACCGAGCCGTTTTATACCCGGCCCGATTTTACATCAGCGACGCTGGCCGCCGACAGATCCATAGCCGGGCCGGGCATCAGGATATGCCTGGATACAAAAGAAGATCTGGTTGTTATCAATAAGATATTTGTTCATTTTATGCGAAAAGGGGAATTTTTTACAGGGGAGGATATAGTCCGTTTTCTTAAAAAGAATCCTCAGATAATGAAGATCAACAATAGAATCAGGCAAAATAAGCACAGCGCTGCGGTCATCGGCCTGGGGAATATCGGCTCCCTGTATGATCTTGACAAAAAAATGGCCGGCGTCAATACGCATAGCGGGGCGTATATGCGCTGGTCTCAAACGCATCTGGTTGCCGGCTGCGACCCCGATCCGTTGAAAAGAATACTTTTTAAAAAAAAGTGGGGTATAAACGCTGTTTTTTCCGATCCGGAGGTAATGCTTAAAACAACGAAGCCCGAGATTGTTTCGGTCTGTACGCCCGTTGACTCGCATGCAAGCATAGTCAGGCTATGTGTAAAACACGGAGTTAAGGCCATATTGTGCGAAAAGCCGTTCGTAAGGGATGTACGGACGGGTGAACAGACTATAAATCTTTGCCTTAAAAAAAATGTGATCCTGGCCGTGAATCACTGGATGCGGTATTCTGACGTTTACCAGGGACTTAAAGAAAATCTGCGGAAAAATATCATCGGCAGGGTTTTTCTGGTGCGGTACCATTACAGTAAGGGTATTTTCAACAGCGGTTCACATGCGATCGATATTTTAAGATACCTTTTCGGCGATGTAAAAAGTGTCATTGCGACCGGCAGCCGGGTTTTGGACACGGGGGATACGAATATTTCCGGAATATTGAATTTTTGCAATGGGATCACGGTTCATTTGACCTGCGGCGATTATCGGTGTCATTTCACGACGGAAATCGATATTATGGGCTGTAAAGGAAGGATACGGCTGGCGGATAACGACCGGATAGCGGAATTTTATAAAAGCGGACGCAGCCTTTATGAAAGCGGCATACAGGAGCTGAAACTTCAGAAGGCAATGCCGTTTAACATTAAGCGCGGTGAATATATGGTGAACGCTGTCAGCAACCTGACTGATGCCCTGGAAGGCTCAGGTATGGTCAGGTGTTCCGGAGAAGATGCATTGCAGGCGATTAAGATCATCGCTAAATTGCGATTGTCTTTAAGAAGACAGAGTTCCTGGGAGAAGGTGTCATAAAGCCGGAGGTCATCGTGAAAGGCGCATTGGCTCTATTGGGCGGTAAACCGGTCATCAGCAAGAAATTCCCGGCCTACAATACGATAGACGACAACGAAAAAAAAGAAGTGATGGAAGTGTTGAACAGCGGCGTACTTTCGGCGTATCTCGGCGCTGCGAATGACGGTTTCCTGGGGGGGGCGAAAGTAAAAAAGCTCGAGCGGGCGTGGGAGGATTATTTCGGCGTCAAGTTCGCCGTAAGCATGAACTCGGCAACCTGCGCGCTGATGGCTGCTGTTTCGGCATGCGGCGCAGGTCCGGGGGACGAAGTTATCTTGCCGCCACTGACCATGTGCGCTACAGGGACCGCCATTCTTTTCAACAATGCAATCCCGATTTTTGCCGATATCGATCCTCAGACCATGAATATAGATCCTGTATCGGTTGAGCAGCATATTACATCCCGCACAAAGGCAATTTTTGTGGTACATCTTGCCGGCCATCCTGCAGACATGGACCCGATAATGGAGATCGCGCGTAAACATAAACTTTTTGTATTGGGGGACAACGCGCAATCGCCCGGAGCCCTGTATAAAGGCAGGTTTGCCGGCTGCATAGAAGATATAGGGGTATTCAGCCTCAATTGCCATAAAACCATTCAGACGGGCGAGGGCGGAATAGCTGTTACGAATGATGAAGAGCTTGCTTTTCGGTTGCGTCTTGTGCGGAATCACGGCGAGAACTGTACAGCCGGCTTTCACCGGCCTGAGCTCGATATCCTTGGGCTTAATCTGCGCATGACCGAAATGGAAGCGGCTGTCGGGTATCATCAGCTGAATAAGCTGAAGATGCTCAACGAATGGCGGCAAAGGCTGGCGCAGTATTTATCAAAGCGGATAAGAGCGACCTTTGATTTTATCGAACCGCCTTTTGTCGCCGATGATTGTACGCACGTGTATTATTTATATCATATGTCTTACGATGCTGTTAAGGCCGGAATACCCCTGGACCTGTTTGCCAAAGCTATCCGTGCGGAGGGTATTCCTGTTTTTTCGCGTTGGGGATCTCCGCTGTATTATCTGCCGATTTACCAGCACATGTCCGAATATGCCGGTAAGAGCGGCGAATGTAAACCGCCGTATTACGGAAAAACGAAATATTCCAGAGGTATCTGTCCAAAGGCCGAAGCTTCCGAAGAAACCTCTTTTTTTATCGAAACGTTAGTGCGCTGGCCGAACACTGAGTCTGACATGGATCTTGTGATCGATGCGATACAGAAAGTGATCGATCACCGGGATGAATTAATGAGCCTGAGAAATGAAATATGAGATATAAGGTATTATTCGGAACGAGCGAAGCGGGCGGCGCGGATTGTCTTATGCCGGTCATCAATCGTTTAAAAAAACACAAGCACAATTTATTTACGATGGCCGGCAGGAACGCCGCGCTTGTTTTTGCCAATAATGAGTTCCTTCCGGACAAAAAAATAATTACAGGGGATTGTTCGGCGTCATGCAGATCGATACTTGAAAAGTTCAGACCAGACGCCATTGTTACGGGTTTGCTTGGAGAAAAAAACAATATTGATTATAGCTTGATCAAGGCGGGGAAAGAATATGCCATACCCGTGCTGTCGATTTTAGATTCCTGGATGAATTATTCGGACAGATTGTACGATCCTGTTACGGGCGATCCTTTCGGATTCCTTCCGGATAAAATAGCGGTTATGGATCGAATAGCCCTGGCGGAAATGGTATCCGAAGGCGTGCCGTGCGACAAATGTCATATTACCGGCCATCCCAAATTTGATGCCGTGAACAAAATACGCAGAAGAAGAAGCACGAAATCTTACCGTGATCGTCTGAGGAGAAAATACGGGATCGGCCCGAAGGATATAGCCATTATATTCTATGCTCATCCGGTATCAAAATTCTATCCGGATAAATATCTCGGCTATGATGAAAGGGATGTTCTGCCTGTTTTCTTCGATGCGATCAAATCCCTGCGCAGTGAAATCCGCCTGAAAGCCGTTTTTAAAGAGCATCCCCGCGGCAGGTCTGCTTTCCTGAATAAGAAAGATGCGAAAGGGGTTGTTTTTACGAACCGTGCGAACCCTGACGATCTCCTGATAATTTCCGATTTTGCCGTGAGCATGACAAGCACGCTTTTGATCTTTTCCGCAGCTCTGGGGATCCCCGTTTTCAGCATTCAGCCGAATCTGGTCCCGGGCAGAGACTTAAATGTATTGACTCGAAAGGCAGGCTACCCTATAATTACGTGCGCCCAGCAGCTTTATTTATGCATTCGCAGGGAGATCGCTTCCGGATTTATGCGGCCTGCCCCGGATTGGCTCTTATCTGACGGCAATGCGTGCCGTCGGATCGACACATTGATATCTGATCTTATAAACAAAGAGGGGAAGATGGATAAAAAACTGCACCATCCTTTTTTAATCGGGGAAAAGTGTTATCTCCGGGGGCTTGAGCTTGCTGACCTGAACGGCGATTATTTTCAATGGTTTAATGACCAGGACATCACCAGGTACATGAAGAACGGCAGTTTCCCTAATTCCGAAGCAAGAATGCGGGCTTTTTTTGACAAGATGACGATAAGCGAGAACGATATCGTGCTGGCAATCATCGACCGCAAAGGCGATCGGCATATCGGGAATCTAGGCTTGCATAATATTGACTGGTTTTATCGCAAAGCCGAATTAGGCATAATATTGGGTGAAAAAGACAGCCATGGCAAAGGCTTTGCCGCCGAAGCCATGAGGCTGTTATTAGATCATGCTTTCTCAAGGCTCAATCTGCATAAGGTCTATTTGAGAACGGAGCAAGAGAATATTGCGGCCATCCAGCTGTTCGAACGTGTTGGATTCAAGAAAGAAGGGCTGATCAGGGAAGAGTGCTTTCGTGCCGGGAAATTCACGAATTCGGTCTATATGGGATGCCTGGCTCATGAATTAAACAGGAAATGAAACTACATCTCAAGAATTTCTTAAAACTTGTGCCTTTCGGGGCTATCTATGCTTTATTACATATTCCGCTCGTCAGGAATATGAGGGTACTGGCCGAGATCAGGCCTTATTTTAACCGCAGGGGGTTTACTGATTACCGGGCAACCCGGACGGCCTCCGCCGCACATAAGGCGAAAATAATCGTATACGGACTCAGAACGAATGCGGCCTGTAATCTGGCGGTTTTCGAAAAGGTTTTCTCCGATGCCTTCCGTTTTAACGGCGCAACCGTCAAGAATCTTGTTTGCGGCGGGTGTCTGCCGTCCTGCGACGGCGCTACCAAAGGGATATCCGACCGGATAATCTGCCGTGCCTGCAATACCCAGCGCCCGTTCCATATACGGAACTACGCCAATGATTTTATTTATTTTGATCAATTTATAGATAAAGCTGAAATAAAAAAGATACAGGCGATAGTCAGGGATCTGAATGACCGCGAATTAGAGAGTTATGTGTATTTGGGGGTCAATGTCGGCAGGCATGCGGTCGACTCGGTCATTTTTAATTTTCAGTTTATTTTTGACCGCAATAATAAACGGCATCTGGATAAATTGCGTAAGAGCATTGTCGTGGCGATGATGACGGCGACAGTGGCCTCGAATGTCCTGAAAAAAGAGCGGCCGACGCATATTTTTACATTACATGGCTGTTACGCGGCCTGGGGTCCCTTTGCCGAATATCTCAGCAAAAAAGGGGTGACGGTATATGTCTATCGCAAGGTATTGAATCCCGGAATGGGTTATTTCGATTTTCCGCGCTGGACCGATGATCCTAATGACGTTCCTGCAAAAGAGGTCTGGGAACGTGTTAAGGACGTCGCGTTGACCGCTGACCAGAAAAAATTATTAAGAGATTTTATGGAAACGAAAAGGTCGGGCAAGACTGCTGATTACCGGTTCTTTTATGAGCAGAAAAAAGGCCGCGACGATGAATTTTTACGCATGCTCGATTCCGGCAAGCGCAGGTTCGTCATATACCTGCACCAATTATGGGACAGGGGATTTGAAGAAGCCACGTCTTCGTGTTTCGATAACCATCTGGGGTGGATAAAGGAGACCGTGGCGCATTTTGCCGGGCTGAAGGACGCCTGTTTGTTCATTAAACCGCATCCGGCTGAATATTCTATATTCGAGCAGGGCAAGCACGGCGGAGCCGACGTGATAGAAAAATTGTTCTCCAGCCTGCCTGAGAACGTTTCAATGATCGGGAAAGATATTCCGCTTACCAGTTACGATCTGATGGAGAAAGGATGTATAGGCATAACCTTCTACGGAACCGTGGGGCTCGAACACTCTTACTTTAAAAAACCCGTCCTGGTCGGCGGCGATATTCATTATGCGGACATCGGCGCCGCATATAAAATACGTTCCAAGGACGAATATTTCAGATTGTTAGAGGATCCGTCGCCGTTATATGATTATCCGGTCAAGAACCATGACCTCATTGAGCGTTATGCCTATCATTACTATTTTCGCCCTAACATCCGCATCCCTTTTATCCGGGATGACGTCTTCTTCCTCGGCCACTGTATCGATTGGGATGTTTTGAAAAATTACGAGGATTTCATAAGAAATAACAAAGTCGTGAATCGTATTGCGCGTTTGATGATCGATAATAAATCAGTGGTAAATGTGGATTAAATGAAAAAAGCCATATTTTTTATAACATATCACCCGGGCACTTTGAACGATTATATGGCGGTAATGGAAAGGACGCGCGGTCGTTACTTGACGGTCTTGATCATTTGCAGTCATCCGTATATCAATCCTGAAGTGATAAATTTGTGCGTCGGCAAGGCCGATCGCATCATTATGCTGCCGGACGTGAATTATAAATTCAATCTATTCTCGGGTTTAATGAAGGCGCATCGATTTCTGAAAGAGTTTGATGATCAGATAAACCCGATATTGGATCAAATCATGAAGTTCACGGTCATATCCGACTGTTCTGCGTACCTGCCGGTTAATCTTATCATTTCCGCGCTGAAGCGTAAAAGTAAATTCAAAGAACTGGTCGCTATTCGTCAGGATTATGCCTTTGGCCGTCAAATCGACATTCCCGGAAGTTTAATGTGTATACTATACTCTTTTCTGTTGAGAACCAATCTTGTCTGGCGCCACAAACTGGCAAGTTTTCTTTACTTTAAAGAACCGAGGGACAGAATAATAGGTTTTCTGAGCGCTTTCGGCGATGAGCGCGGATTCGGTAACGGCGCAGCGGCAAACAAAACATTCTTTTTTTACCGCCCGCTGCGCGGCAGATTATCCGGCAGAGGGGATATAGTCATCATATACAGCGACAGGCAGCTTGATTCTATCGGGTGTGATCTGTCCATCGAGAGTAATGTAGTCATGTTCAAGAGATTTTACGACGCCCTGTTCGATCATTATAAAGATTGTCAGTTCATCTGTAAGCCTCATCCTCAGGATAAGGGGCGTGCCATGCCCGGATTGGATTCATCCAGGGTTCACGTATATACCGGCGGTTTGACATCACAGATGCATCTTGAATCTATCGCGGGTCGCGTGCGGGCCTGCTATGCCGTCATCTCCAGCTCTTTGATCTATTCCGCCTCGCGGGGTATCCCTTCGTATGTATTTTATAAATGTATCGGGATAAACCTGCCTGATCCGAGACTGATTTTCGAGAACGATGAAGCGCTTAAGGCCCCGTATTTATGTAATCTTGACAGCCTTGATAAAATAGGATGCATAGACGATATGTACGTGGAAACCGGAAAGAAGGCCTGTGAAAACAACTTTATCGATTGGATAGACGCAAACGAGCAATACGACGTATGCTGAGAAAACTTAAAATAGTTTTGTTTGAAAACATAAGCCTGAAGCAGGTTTTATTCAAGAATTCATTTTGGATCAGCGTGTCTGAAGCCTTCAATAAGGCGATAAGGGCTGTTTTGTTAATTTATTTAGCCCGGGTCCTGGGGGCCGCGGAATACGGCAAATTCAGCTTTGCGCTGTCTTTTATTTCGATATTCGTGAGTTTTCTTGACCTCGGCCTGTCTTCGATAATAACCAGAGAATTCAGCAAAGAGAAGGTTGCCAAGAAGGAATTCTCCTCTTTATTCACACTCAAGGTCTTTTTGGGCGTCTCTACTTTTGTGCTGGTTTTTCTCACGTCATTTTTTATCACTGCAGATCCCGGGATACGCAGGGTTATATGGGTATTGGCCGTTTTCTCTTTTATAACGCAGTTTCCGGAGCTCCTCTATGCCTTTTGGCGGGCGCAGCAGAGGATGGAATATGAGGCCTGGTCTAATATATTCATAGTCGTGACCATGGTCGGGTTTGTATTCTTCGTGATTTTCACGCGTCCATCCCTGGAAAATATTTCCTACGCTTATTTATTGTCGGGCTTATTTTCCGTATCACTGCTATTTCTCATATTCAGCGCCAGATTCATACCGCTAAGGTTCAATGTTGAGCCGGCGGACTGGATGAAATTCCTGTCAATGTCATGGCCGCTGGCGTTAACCTCTATTTCCGGTGTCCTTTACAGCTATATCGATTCGATCATAATGGGATATCTTAAACAGATGTCGCAGACCGGATGGTATAATGCCAGCCTTAAGATAGTGTATCTCCTTTCGGGGCCGGCAAGCATCATCACGTTGAATTTTCTACCGATTTTAAGCAAGTTTTCTCATGAATCGAGGGAGAGATTCCAGAATGCCTGGAATTATCAGATGGGAATTATGATATTTCTGGCTGCGCCGATAGTTGTCGTCGGCTCGATACTTGCGGACAAGATCATACAGTTCTTTTACGGAAGCGCCTACTATCCGTCCGTCATGGTTTTGCAGATCCTTGTCTTTATGTCCGGTTTATCGTTTTTGAGTTGTCCCTTCGGGAATGCGCTGGTAGCCGCGAATCAACAGAAAAAAACCTTTTTCATTTCCATATCTGGCGCGGCCACCAATATTATCCTGAACTTGATATTGATACCGAAATACAGCCTTTACGGAGCAGCGTTCTCTTCGGTTATCAGCTATCTGGTGATGCTTTATTTTTATTTCAGGGCAACAGCGGTTTGCACCGTGATAAAGCCTTTGAACAGGCACATTCTATGGTTCGTGATCGCGGTCATCATCGCGGCGGCGGTAATGGCCTTGCTCATTGTGTCGCCGGCAGTATACAATCTTAATCTGATCCTGACGGTCCTTGCCGGCATATGCTTGTATATCTTGACTTTCTTCGGTGCGGTCAGAGTCATTCATGCGGTAACGAAGATCAAGGTCATCTGATCATGTTAACCAAGATCCTGAAGAAGATCGAAGGCTTCATATTGTTCGGGCCGGGCGCCTGTGCGAGGAAATTCTTCAGGCGCAGATTACCGGATAACCCTGACGGTAAAGTCTTGATCCACGTAGGCTGCGGGGATCTTCAGGATAAAAGATATATCAACGTGGACAGCAGGCCGGGATGGCATATTCACTATGTCCATTCGATTCAGGAGTGCGCAGGTGTTTTTCCGCCGGATCATGCCGATCTTATTTACGCGTGTCATGTTCTTGAGCATCTGCCCTACGCGGACCTGCCCGCAACGCTTAAAGACTTGCGCAGGGTCCTCAAGGACGGCGGTATCCTGCGGCTCTCGGTCCCTGATTTCGACGTTATCGTTGGCATGTATCGCGAGCGAAAAAGGATCGAGGACATCGTGTCTCCGCTCATGGGCGGCCAGGGATATCCCGCCAATTTCCATGCGTCTGTGTTCAACGAGCGGTATTT
>Ga0116143_10000710_pt1 | contig 44469 bp, 36 predicted proteins | sample AD_UKC034_MetaG_FD_89745 | JGI IMG/M metagenome (GOLD analysis project Ga0116143, IMG submission 89745) | Active sludge microbial communities of municipal wastewater-treating anaerobic digesters from USA - AD_UKC034_MetaG | ecosystem: Engineered > Bioreactor > Anaerobic > Digestate | place: USA... | reverse complement strand
GTTCCGATATCAGGAATGTGTAATATAAAATCGGGAAACGATCATTAACAGAAGGCAGACAATTCTCTGGTTAGTGCTGCTGGCAGCCTGGCTTTGCCCGGCTGTACGTCCTGTTTTAGCTTCAATTCGACCAGAGGGAAGCCTGATGCCGGTGCCGGTGCTTGAGCGTGAAGAGTGCAATACCGACACGCCTTTTGGGCCCTTTCGTGAGAAGTCAGCACAACGCCTCATCTATACCCGCAAGACTTCGCATCTGGTAAGTGAATTCAATTTCCGCCATGTGCTTTATACCGATTACATGGGTTTTGCTCCCGAACGCAACATGCTTTATCAGGCATCTTTCAAGGGATATAACCTGTCCAGCCCTCTTGAATTCAAAGTCGGGCGTATAATGACCGGAAACAACACTCTGCAGACAGTCGATGGCGTATCGTGGTTTTACCCCTGGGGCAACCGACTTAAAACCACGATAGACCTTGGCAGCATCGCTAATGTCGATACCAAAGTAAAGGGTCAGCCATCGTTTGGCGAAGGCCGGCTGCATTACAGCTTCAATGACAACGCCTTTATGGCGATAAAGGCGGTCAAGCAGTTCGACGAAAGCCTCGGTGGTGTCATGCTCGGTTACAACATTCGCGACTTTCGTGTGACCGGTGAGTATCTTGGCGGCAGCAGCACTGATACGGTTAATCTGGCCATGCAGTATATCGACCCGCACAACTTCGATCTTACTTCTGATTACCGACTGATGTTCAACGATGACAGTGATTCAGGTCAGATGCGCCACTATATTGGCTGCGAGTCTGGCCAGTTGTATTTCGAGGCCGGTGTTGGCAACAGTTTCTGGTTTAATGGCCCCAAAACCGATGATAACTGGTTTTATGATGGCAGCGTCTCGTGGCAGGCCAGCAACCGCGACAATGCGACCATCGGCTACCTAAACGAGACGACGCCGGCTTCAGCCAGTCGCACTCTGTACGGGCGGGCAGAACGCCGAATTTCAGACAAGACGCGCTTCAGCATTGGTGTCGAAGATACCCGTTTCGAAAACAGCGGTGGTTCGATACAGAATCTCGATGCCCGTCTGAATCGTCGGGTGCAGTGGGGATATATCGAACTTTCTGGCGGAATGATAACCGGCGGTTCTGATGCCAATCTGCATAAAGACATCAGACTGCGCGCAGGCTACGAGTTTTAGTTGCCGGCGGCCACTTTGCCAGTGACGTCGAAACGCATGACTGACTGCTTATTGTACATGTTGCGGTTCATGCTGCTTAACGTCATTTCGCTGAAAACACCGGTCTTTTCGAAATCACGGCAGAACTGATTGACCATGCGTGGTTCAATGGCATAGCCGGTAAGCTGCAGGCGGCGGTCAGAGTCGATGCGCAGATTGGTGACCCAGGTTCCATTGCCGTCGCTGGCTGTATCAGTTTTCTGTCCGGCCGCTTCAGCATTTTTCCCGATCTGGGGCGAAAAGGTCGTTACCTTGGCAAACGCTTCGAATGCAAGCTTAAGAGAGCTGTCGTAGCCTGTCTTTACGTTGTTGTGAAGAGTTACCAGAACCGTCATGCTCAGCAGCGGTTTGCCGTCTGGCATACTCTCAGCCGATACAGATACAGTTATAGCACGCGGCGACGCGATCATTTTCCCGCCAGAAGACTCTTCAAAAGCGGCAAGAGCAGTAAGAATACGATCTTCGGTCAACATAAAGCCCATTTCTACCGGAACTTCGAAATGGCTCTCAGTGACGATCATCGGAGAAACCCGCATATCCATCAATCGCAGGGCATTTCTTTCGAAATATGACAGGTGCAGATCAAGCATCAGGCGCGTGAGTTCCTGTGGAGTGTCGGCAGAGATCTGCTGGAGACTTGCGATGGCCTCGGTCGGGTTCGGGCCGGCAAATGCGGTTGTGGCGGACAAACAGATCATCAGAAGCACGAACATGGACTTTTTCATAAGCTCTCCTGCTGTAGAATTAATATAAGTTCTGGAAATCAAAGGTCAGTGGTGCGACATTGCGTTGTCGACTTTTATCTGCTCAAAGATTATGGCTTCTTCAGAAGGCTCTTCCGGCGGAAGCTTTTCCATGCTGATGCCGGTATAGCCATAAAAGATCGAAACGAGCGGATTGATCAGGTTCAAAAAGGCGTAGGGCAGGTAGACAAAGGGGTGAATGCCAAGAGCGGTTGTCATAAAGGCCCCGCAGGTGTTCCAGGGAACCAGTGGCGAGGTGATGGTGCCGAAATCTTCGAGGCAGCGCGACAGGTTTTTCGGGTGCAGGCCGCGGTCGCGATAGATGTCTTTGTAGATTCTGCCGGGAATGACGATCGACAGATACTGATCGCCGGCAGCCAGATTGCAGAAAACGCAGGTTAAGAAGGTCGCAACGACAGTTGAGCCGGTAGTTGTCGCGTAGGTCACGATTTTGCGGGCTATGGCATTGAGCATGCCTGAGCTTTCCATGACGCCACCGAGCGAGAGGGCGATTAGAATCAGTGATATCGTGCCCATCATGCTTTCGAGACCGCCACGGGAAAGCAGGCTGTCGATAGTCTCCAGGCCGGTTGAGGCTGCGTAACCAGAATGGGCAGCCTTGATGATTTCGGTCATGCCGGAACCTTGAAAGAATGCCGCGAAGCCGGCACCAAGCAGAATGCCGGCAAACAGACCGGGCAGGGCAGGCACTCTGAGCACGACCATCACAATAACCAGAATTGGCGGAATTATAAGAAGGGGGGTGATGTAGAAGTTCGTGCTGAGCGTGCTGAGCATGGTGTCGATTGCGGTTGTGTCGAGCTCTTTGCCGGCATAACTCATACCGAGAACTCCGTAGATGATGCAGGCGATAATCAGGCTTGGCCCGGTTGTCCAGATCATGTGTCTGATATGTTCGAACAGGTTGGTGCCGGCCATTGCCGGAGCCAGGTTGGTAGTGTCTGACAGCGGTGACATCTTGTCGCCAAAATAAGCGCCCGAAATAATGGCTCCGGCTACCATGTTGACCGGTATGCCCAGGCCTGAGCCCACGCCCAGCAGAGCAATGCCGACGGTTGCGGCAGTGGTCCAGGAACTGCCGGTTGCCAGCGAGACAATCGCGCAGATTATACAGGTCGCGACAAGAAATACACCCGGAGAGATAAGTTTAAGGCCATAATAAATCATGGCAGGCACTATGCCTGAGAGTATCCATACGCCAATCAGACAGCCGATGATCATCAGAATCAGTATCGACTGCATTCCCATACCGATTGTCTTGAGTATGCCTTTCTCAACCGCTTCCCATGGCTGCCCGGAGATTATGGCAACCGTTGCAGCAAATGCCGTTGTCACCAGAATGGGTATGTGCGGCGAGGCGCCAAACAGCATGAGTCCGCTTATGAGCGCTGCCAGCAGAAATGCTACGACCAGCATGGCGCGGGCAAAAGATATTTCGGCAGTTACAATATGGCCTTCTTGCATTCATGACTCTCCGTTGCGAATTTTTCAGGTAATTGTAACCGAAATCAGTCTAAAATTCTGCCAGTTTATTTTGCGAACCGCACATCGCTCTTTTGGGCTGAAATACAAGAAACTGCGCGAAGTCGCAGGATCTCACAGGATAAGAACTTCCCATGAATTGATAAAGATCAAAACGTAATTTGCCTCAATATCTTATGACAATGATATAATGCTTATATGGCAAACGGAAAAACTGGCGACAAACTCTTTGCAGTCGGGCTGTATCTGCTCTTTGGGGTAGTGTTGTTTCTGGCCATGATGGGGATCAAATACGTGCTGATCGCCTTATGTGTCTATGCCGGAGTGCAACTGGTTCTCGATCTTTATTATATTCTGGCCGGAGTTCGCACAAAGGGCACTATAAATGGATATCAGCCATCTGATTCAAAGTTTTACGAAAACGACGAATATGGTTTTCGCCGGCACCCGAATGTTGTTGCACCACCAGAACCCTATTCCAAGCCAGTTCTGACCGGTGTTTCATATCAGGCTCGCGGCCGCTTTGACAGCGAAGAGAAGACATATACCCGACCAGCCCCTTTCTGGTGTGACTCAAGTAATATGGGGCAGGAGATCACCCTTTTCTATCTGTCTCGGGCGCCACAGAAAGCCCGCCACATATCGATCGGGTGGTTCCTTTTTCATGCTGCATTGCCTTTGACTGCAGTATTTGTGTTGTTGTCAGGGCGGGGCTGAGTTAATGGAAGCAGTTTCGCAGTTTTGCCGAAAACTTGGACAAAAATGGAAATAACACTTGATCAGGTTCTAATTGGCTGGGTGCTTTTTTTGACGTTTGCCGGTTCAGGCATTTTCAGATGGCTCAGTCCGTTTGAACACAAGGATTTCGGCACTGTCGTCGGCATTCTGACAACTTTTCTTCCGCTCAGCGGCTACTTTGTTTCTGGCCGAGCTTTTGACGAACCGACAGCTCCTCTGCTGGTTTTTGCAGGTCTGCTGATAGCGTGCATTCTGGGCTTATTCATCGGGGCCAGAGTCCTTGACCGGCAGAATCAGGACAATCTGGCTGGTCAGTGGATGAAGGTCCTGGGCTTGACAGCTCTGTTTGCTGTATTATCTGTCGTTCCGCTGGGCGCAATGCTGATGCTGGCTGCTCACAGCGGTTGGACTCGCCCTTAACAGAGATAATCATGGATAGATCAGGGTCTGACTATGAAATTCTGATAATTCCAGAAATCATCAGTGGATATGGGTCTTGAGTAGATAAGCCTGCCTTCCCTGTCAAAGCCGTGTTTAATAATATTCTCTGCAGAGGCATCTTTGGATTCGTAATTGCCTTCCTGCTCGTCTACCTTGTTCATCGCCTCTTCAAACTTTTCAGGATCTTTTACTTCGAATTCGATACGGGCAGCGAATACAGTGTCGCCGCTCATGCCTGTTAACTGGCCATTTGCATCATAATAACTGAGTCGTTTTAAAATATTGCGGTCGCTGAGGCCGGAGCAGTGCCTGCAATAATAGGTTTTGTCCTGGTGAAATTCATACAACAGATAGGTGATTCCGCCGACATAAGAAAGTAAGCTGCCGTCGCTGGATACGTGAAAAATGACATGTTGCTCTTTTTTGTTGTAAATACATATTTCAGCTTCTCCGTTATGCCTGAAGTCACGCGTTTCAAACTCTGGCACTGTTTTGTCAAATTCAGCTATCGGGATCATGCTGGTGTAAGAGGTAAAGGTTTGTGCCGAACCTGAATTACACACTGCCATGACAGCGAGCAATAAAAGCCAAATATATCTGGTCACTACGTTTGCGCCTCCCATGTTGTCTCTTATTTTTGCTGCTTTGATAAACCGTTTCAATCGGTTATACTGATCAGGCATTGCAAAGTCAGTATAACATACTGTGCAAGACTGCCATATTGCAGGCTTGCGTTTTCTTTGCGCAATTTCATCGGCATTGTCAGCAGGCAGGAGAAAAATATGGCAACCATTGGCTTTGTTAACAAACTTAAGGTGACCAGATGCATGACTGCCGGCATCTACGTTGATGCTGAACAGTTCGGTGAACTGAAGATTCCCGGCTGGGATGTCACCGGCAAGGCTGATAAGGGCGACATCATCGATGTGTTTCTTCTGCTCGACAGCGATGATAATGTGGTTGCGACAATGCGAAAGCCGCTTGCCATGCCAGGGGAAGTAGTGCTGCTGAAAGTTTCTGCCGTCGAGAGTGCGGGTGCGCTTCTCGAATGGGGCATGCCAAAGCTTCTTCTCGTGCCGACTCAAGAGCAGCAGCAGAAAATGGTCAGGGGATTTTCCTATGTCGTCTATGTACACCTGGACAAGAAGACCGGTCGAATTACCGGTTCGACCAGACTCGAAAAATTCCTGAGCCCGACTCCTGGCGGTTTGCGGTTGAAACAGGAGGTTTCACTGACAATATGCGACGAGAGCGATCTCGGCTACCGCGCTGTTATCAACAATACCAGTCTTGGCTTTGTCTATAATAACGACCTGTTTCAGAAGCTTAAAATCGGCCAGAAAGTCACCGGTTACATTAAGAACATAAGAGAAGACGGGCGTGTTGACTTGTATTTGCAGAAACCCGGATTCGAAAAGATCGTTGATATCGGCGACCAGATTCTTGCTAAAATAAAGGCCGGTGGCGGCTTTCTGGCCGTCACCGACAAAAGCCCTGCCGAAGAGATTTACCAGCTCTTCGCCATCAGCAAAAAGAACTATAAAAAAGCTGTTGGCGGTCTTTATAAAAAGGGACTGGTCACCCTTGAAGAAAAGGGTGTACGCTTAGTTAAAAGCTGAAGCTGCAGGTTGTCATCATGAAGAAAAAATTGATTGTTTCAGTTATCGCCATATGTGTCGGGTTATTCTTTTTTAAAGGAAGTCTGAGTGGTGATGTTGCTGACAGACTTATGCTGTCTGGTAATTTCGAAATAGATGACATTGTGCTCTCATTCAGAGTTCCCGGATTGATCTCTGAAAGACTGGTTGACGAAGGGAGCAGTGTTGCCTCGGGAGCTTTGCTTGCCAGGCTTGATGATTCAGAATACCGCATCGCTGTGGAAAGAGCGGCAGCATTACTGAAAGCTGATGCGGCGGCGCTAAGAGAACTCGAGCTTGGTGCCAGAATAGAAGAAAAGCAGCAGGCACAGGCGCAACTGCAGATGGCACAGGCCACTTTGCGGCAGTTTGAGGCCGGTTCTCGACCGCAGGAACGTGATGCTGCCAAAGCCTTGCTCGCACAGGCTGAAGCCATGGTCAGAAAAGCTGATTCGGCACTGAACGAGGCTGCAAGAGACGAGAAGCAAATTGCCGGGTTATTTGCGGCCGGCGCCGTCAGTGAAAAGGAGAATATTGCTGCGAAAACCCGCGCAGATGCTGCGCGTGCTAATTTGAATGAAACGATTGGGCGTCGAGAAGCTGCCAGACAGCAGCTCAGCATGGCAGATGAGGGTGCCAGAAAAGAAGAAATTGAACGGGCCAGAGCAGCGGTAAATGCAGCCAGCGCCACACTTGATCTGATACTTGCCGGGCCGAGAGAAGAGAGAATTCAACAGGCCAGAGCAAAATCAGAGGCCTCGGCAGCTTCTTTGCGGCAGGCACAGCTTTCGCTTGGATTTTCCGAACTGCATGCTCCTTTTGATGGCATGATCCTGACAAAATCTGCTCAGGCTGGTGAATTTGTGAAACAGGGTCAGCCAGTACTGACCATTGGTAACCTCAACAACCTGTTTTTAAGGGTTTATGTCAGCGAAAAGAAATTGGGGCTGGTTAAAATCGGGCAGACTGTAAGGATAACTGTCGATACTTACCCTGATGAGGTATTTGACGGTAAAGTGGTTTTTATAAGTCAGGAAGCCGAGTTTACTCCCAAGACCGTACAGACGCACGAAGAGCGGGTTAAACTTGTTTATCGCGTAAAAATTTCTGTGAATAATCCTGAGCAGAAGCTGAAACCAGGCATGCCTGCCGACGCGGTGATAGGCCCGTAAGAATGTCGCAGTTCAAAGTGCGCGCAGAATGCTTATGCAAAAGCTTTGGTGCTGGCAGAGCTGTCGATTCAGTTTCGCTGAATGTCAAACCCGGTGAGATCTTTGGCGTTGTCGGCCCCGATGGCGCCGGCAAATCAACGTTGTTGCGCATGCTGTCTTCAATTATGCCACCTGACTCAGGACTTGCAGAAATATGCGGTTACAACGCTGTTTCCCATGCTGATGATATCAAAAACCGTATTGCCTACATGAGTCAGAGATTTGGCCTGTACAATGATTTGACCGTCGAAGAGAATGTGCGGTTTTATGCAGATATGTATAGCGTGCCCGAGAATCGACTGGAGCAGACAATTGACGAACTTCTGCATTTCAGCTACATGCATCCTTTTAAAAAGCGCCTTGCCGGAAGGCTTTCCGGCGGTATGAAACAGAAGTTGCAGCTTGTATGCGCTTTGATTCACACTCCCGAGGTTCTTATTCTCGATGAGCCGACAAACGGCGTTGACCCCGTCAGTCGCAGAGATTTCTGGCGCATGTTGCAGAATTTCGCTGAAAAGGGTGTGGCTATTGTAATTTCAACCTCATATCTTGACGAGGCGCAGAGATGTCATCGTCTTGCCCTGATGCATGCTGGAAAGTTTTTCAAGGTTGGTAGTCTCAGCGAGATTATTGCCGGGACAGGTATCGAAATATCTGTGTGGCGCGGCGAGTCTGCTGGTAAACTCTTTGCTGAACTGAAGCAGCGCGAGGGTGTAATCGGAATTCGTCTGTTCGGTGACAGTATGCGAGTCAGCAAAACTCCCGAATTTGCAAAGTTTAAAGCCGATATTGACCGCCTTGTCATCGACAGGAAAATGGCAGGTGACTGGGATGTCGATGAAAAGCCAAATCTTGAAGACGTATTTGTAAATTATCTCACCGATCATTTGTTGCCCGCTGCGGCAGGTGTTTCGCAATTTTCACCGCTTCAAAGAACTTTTGCGAGCGGCAATTCCGTACAAATAAAAGATTTGAGCCGTGTTTTTGGCGATTTTACCGCCGTTGACAATATCAGCCTTGAAGTCAGGCAGGGCGAGATCTTTGGCTTTATCGGCCCGAACGGCGCCGGAAAAAGTACGACAATCAGAATGCTGTGCGGTCTGCTGGTCCCAACAGCAGGTTCTGGTACAGTTGCCGGCTTTGACCTGTTCAGCGAATCAGAAAAAATCAAACAGAATATCGGCTACATGAGCCAGAAATTTTCTTTGTATGTTGATCTGAGCGTAAAAGAGAATATCAGTTTCTATGGCGGTATTTATGGACTCAGCGGCAGTCACTTTTTTAACAGAATCACCTGGGCTCTTGAACTTGCTGGATTAAAAGGGCTTGAAGATTCTCCGGTCAATGTTCTCAGCCCAGGCTTCAGACAAAGACTGGCGCTTGCCTGCTCGCTGCTGCACGAACCGGTGATTGTCTTTCTCGATGAGCCTACCAGTGGAGTTGATCCTCTGACGCGCCGCAAGTTCTGGGAAACCATCAGAGATATGGCACAAAATGGTATTACCGTGTTTGTAACCACGCATTATATGGAAGAAGCCGAATATTGTGATCGCATTGCTTTTATCAATCGCGGAAAAATAATGGCCTGCGGTTCGCCAGGACAGCTGAAGCACGATGTGATAAAGCACCGTATTTATAAGGTAAATCGACTGTTGTCTGCGGCTGAGCTTGAAAAAATACGTTCTGTTGCCGGCGTTGCTGATGCCTACGTATATGGTACAGGGTTTCATGTTGCAGCAGAACAGAGCGATATTATGGGCAAAATTGCAGCAAAACTGGGTGATCAGACTTTGCTGAATGAAAAAATTACTGTGGCGGCTCCTGACATGGAAGATGTCTTTGTCCAGCTTACAACGGCGCATTTTGCCGATGACGGGCAGAAGGAATTTGTCACGTGAACTTTCGCAGATTCAAAGCAATTGCCAGAAAAGAATGTATTCACGTAATCAGAGACTGGCGCAGTCTCGGAATTTCGCTGGCAATTCCAGCTTTGTTGCTGATGTTGTTCGGATATGCGCTCAACATGGATTTGAGCAATGTGCCGACAATCGTCTGGGACCAGGCTAATAACCCTGAAAGTCGCAATCTGATTGAATTTTTTCATGGTTCGCCTTATTTTCAGGTGACCGGTAAAACCAGCAACTATCGTGATATTGAGCAGGCGCTTGGTTCTGGTCGCGCCCTGGTCGCGCTGATTATTCCGGCTGACTTTGGCAGCAATGTTCTGCAGCGCGGGCAACCCCAGGCACAGGTTATTGTAGACGGCAGCGATGCCAATACTGCTGCATTTGCGCTCAACTATGCCAGGGCAATTGGTTTGATTGCCGGAACTTCGTTGCAGCCTTATGTTCCCGAAGATCCCGCCAGAAGACAGCCGCTGAGGATTACGCTCAAAGCGCGCTCATGGTTCAATCAGGATCTGCGCAGTCGCAACGTCATCATTCCGGGTGTTATCGCCATTGTAATGGTTATTATTGCTTCCATGCTGACTTCGGTCACCATCGCCAGAGAATGGGAAACAGGCACAATGGAACAGCTGATCAGCACGCCGGTTACCAGTTCCGAGGTGATTTTCGGCAAGGTGGTTCCATATTTCGCTATTGGTTTTCTTGATCTTCTTATTTCATTTGTCGTAGGTCGCTGGGTTTTTGGTGTGCCTTTCAGGGGCAATGCCGCGCTTCTTTTCATCCTCAGCGGTCTTTTTCTTTCCGGGGCACTGTTTTTTGGTCTGCTACTAAGTATCAGACTCAAAAAACAGGTTCTCGCCAATCAGGTCGCTTTGATTTCCGGCTATCTTCCAGCACTGTTTCTGAGTGGATTTGTTTTTGCGATTCCCAATATGCCGTGGTTTTTGCAGAAATTAAGTCTTATTGTGCCTGCCCGCTACTTTGTCAGCATTCTCAGAGGAATCTACCTTAAAGGCGTTGGCTTCGAAGTTCTCTGGTTCAATGCCATGATTCTGACTCTATACGCGTTTGTCGTTGCGAGAGCTGCCCATGCCAATCTGAAATTGAAAATAGACTGATATGCTCAATCGCTTTAAACAGCTGTTTATAAAAGAATTTCTCGAACTTTTTCGAGATCCGAGAATGCGCGCGTTGACTTTTATTGTGCCGGTAATTCAGATTCTTATTATGGCTCAGGCATTTGTTCTTGAACTGCACAATGTAGACATAGCGCTGGTCGACTTTGACAAATCTGAACGTTCTCGCGAAATAGTCGCTGAATTTGTCGGCAGCGGTCACTTCAGAATAAGTAATTATGCTGAAAACATGGAGCAGGCCGAGCGGCTGCTTGCTTCTGAAAAAGTTCGTGCCATTATCAGTATTCCTGCCGGCTTTGCCGGCAAAGTAATGCGCTCATCCGGTGCTGAGCTTTCGCTGATTACTGACGGAACCGGCAGTAACGACGCCGGACTGATTCAAGGTTATTTTTCTTCAATTCTTTCTGATTATCTACGCCGGCAAAATGGCGGGCAGCCGCCGCTGACAGAGACAATAGCCTGGTTCAATCCTAATCTCGAAAGCAGATATTATTATGTTCCAGGTCTTATTGCCATTCAGATGATACTTGTTTCATTTTTGCTCGCGTCGATAGCCATTGTAAAAGAAAAAGAGATCGGCACTATCGAGCAGTTGATGGTTACTCCGATAACCGTCAGCGAGTTCATTCTCGGAAAAACTTTGCCTTATATGGCGATTGGCTATATTGCGACAACTATTATGCTTCTCGCGGCATTTGGAGTATATGGAATAAGCGTTAAAGGCAGCTGGGTTCTTCTTTATTTCTGCGTCGGCGTTTTTCTTGCCGGGAATCTGGGCGGGGCATTGATTATCAGCGTTGTTTCGACAAATCAGCAGCAGGCGCTGCTGACAGCTTTTTTCTTCATGCTTCCACTGGTCATGCTTTCCGGACTGCTTTTCCCGATCAGAAACATGCCGGTTCCGATTCAATATCTGACCATGTTTAATCCGCTGCGTTGGTTTTTTCAGATTCTAAACGGAATCATTGGTAAAGGCAGCGGCTTAAGCGAACTGATTGTGCCAATAACGGCTCAGATCAGCCTGGCCTTTATCTTCATTTCGATTGCAATGATAAAGTTCCACAAAACGACAGATTAGAGGCCGTTTTATGGAACTTCAGAAGTCACCCTTTGATTACGCCGAGGGGGCGCAGCTTTACCAGGGGCTCGATCAGGTCGAGTTCGCAGCGGATGACAGTGTCGATGTCTTTATAGGCCTGCGGCGCTTCGCCAAAGTCATACATTGCATTTTTTGCCTTTTTGCGGCCGAAGCCGCCGGCTTTGCCCCAGCGGTCGAAGACAATGCCTTCCATGGCGCGGTTACACTCTTCGAGTGTCAGCTGGCGACTGGCTTCCATGCGCCCCATCTTGCGGCCGGCGCCGTGCGAACATGAATTGAACGATTCAGGATTGCCGAGGCCGCGCACTATATAAGAAGACGCACCCATGCTGCCCGGAATGATTCCGAGTTCATCTTTACAGGCCGAAGTCGCGCCCTTGCGGTGTACCCAGACATTGCGTCCGAAATGCCTTTCGCAGGCGGCATAGTTGTGATGAATGTTGATTTCTTCAATAAATTCGATGCCGGCAAAATGTTCGGCCATGACCGATTTCGCGGCCGCCATCATGCGTGCGCGGTTTTCGAGGGCATAGCGCAGCGCGAAGTTCATGTCGCGGATATAGCTCTGGCCTTCTTTCGAATCAGCCGGCAGAAAGGCGAGGTCTTTGCAGGGCAGTTCGGCGTGCCATTTTTCGTTGAGCTCGAGCGCCAGCTTGTTGTAGAACGATGCGATACGGTAGCCAAGGTTGCGCGAGCCGGAATGCAGCATCAACCAGATCTGACCATCTTCGCTCGCCTGAATCTCGATAAAGTGGTTGCCGCCGCCAAGTGTGCCGAGGTTCTTGCGGTCATGTTCAAAGTGCGAAAGTTCGAACCAGCCCGGTACATTATGGGTGATCTCTTCTTCATATTCAGCAAAACCAAGCCATGTCTGCTGTTTTGCATGACATTTGCCTTCGCCGACCGGCACCAGTTTCTTGATGTCATCGATTATCGCTCTGATATCACGCGCTTCGCCAATATGTTCGATGGTAAGGCTGGTTTTGACTGCGCCCATGCCGCAGCCGATATCGACGCCGACGGCATTCGGAATCACGCTTTCGTTGCAGGCAATCACGCCGCCGATCGGCATGCCGTAACCGACATGGCAGTCGGGCATAAGCGCGACATGCATATCGACGGCCGGGTGCGTGGCCAGGTTGGCAGCCTGCTTGAGGGCGTCGGGCTCGAGGTCGTTGCACCATGATTTGATCGCTACTTTCGCCGCCGGCGAAATAGATTTTTTATCTTTGATCCATTCCATTTTTTTGCCTCCTTCAAAGGCTTTTCATCTCATGCTGACAGAGGTGTCGGTGTAAAGATTGTGTACACGCACGCTTGCGCGTAGCCGGATGTCTTGACCTGCCTGCTGATCAGCCGATACGACTGTCGAATGTTTCACGCGAAACATTTTTGTCGCCGGCAGATTTTTGTGATTCGATCTGCAGTTTCCAGAGTTTCGTATCGATCTGGTTGATTTCATGTGAAACCGGCAGAAACATTTCGATGATCTTCATGTTGGTCATGGTATGCTGCGTTGGTTCGGTAGTGGTATAGGCTCCGCCGCCGGCCAGAGCCATCGGCAGTAGCAGCTGGTCGGCCAGATGCGGATCGACGGCGGCTCCCGATCTGAAGAACCGATTCGCTTCGCGATAGACTGCTGCCGCCACCTTTTTACGAGAAACCCCGAGTTCGCCGAACCCGCAGAACATTGCCCGGCTGTTTTCGTAATCGAGACGCAGCATGACAACATTGCCCGGGCCCGGTGAATCTACCGATAAAGCCTGTTTGTGTACAATCTCAAATTCGGCGGCGTTAACAACCGTGTTGCATTCGTCTTCGGCGATTTCCCAGGGAATTTTCGAGACTGCCGCCAGCACAGATGAGCCGCTGAATTTGCCGGGAGAACACAGCTCAATCTTTTGCAGTCGGTCTGCTGCTGGCAGAATGCTTACTCTGATTCTGCCGCCACCGGCCGGGTAGAATCCCCAGCGTTCGATTTCGCACGAACAGTTGAAACCGATCTTTGCAATTGCCGGAACAAAAACCTCAGCGATGAAGTGAAAGGGCGGTGACATCGGATTGTGGGTGCCGCCTTCCAGAATCAGCTGCGACGGTTTGCCGGCCATGAGAAGAGGCGGCAGAACGCTTTGCAGCACCAGCATTGCGCTGCCGGCAGAGCCGACTGCGAAGTGGTATTCGCCTGCTTTGGCCTGACCCGGTATGAACTGCAGTTTCTGCGAAGAGATTGCATCGCCTTCGACTTCAGCCGCACAAATCTGCTGCACAGAATGCACGCAGCTGAGGTGTTGGCGCATCAGCCCGGGCTTTCTGCGGCCGGCTCTGATGTTTTCGATCGAAAAGCCCTGGCCGGTGCAGGCTGACAAAGCCAGCGCCGTTCTGAGAATCTGGCCGCCGCCTTCTCCCTGTGACCCGTCAATTCTGATCATATATGCTCTCCATTTTCTGCTATTAAAGCATGTTTACCAGCTTTTCCGCCAGTCCTTTTTCGCCGAGAACCAGGTTGATTTTCGAGCGCTCGGCAACCTTCTCGATCAGCTCGAATTCACGCAGGCGCATCAGAGTCGGGTTGGCTTCCAGCATTTTGGCAGTATTGCACTGACTTCTCGTTGCCGCAGTCTCTTCGCGTCTGATGATCTGGTTCGCTTCAGCCTCTTTCTGCGCAGCGACGACCTTATTCATGATCTCGCGCATTTTGCCGGGCAGAATGATGTCTTTGATGCCGAAGCCGACAATCTCGATACCGTAGCTCTCTGACTGTTTCCGAAGCATCGCAGCGATTTCGGCAGTCAGCTGCTCTTTGCCGGCCAGCATTTCGTCGATCTTGCGGGCGCCGATCACTGCCCGCATCAGAAGCTGTGCCTCGCGATAAATCGCGGTTTCGGCCGATTCACATACAGATACCGATTTAACTGCGTCGATGATTTTGAAATTCACTACCGCATTCAGGCGCAGGCTGACCTTATCAGCACTCATAATTTCCTGGCCGGAAAGGTCGATAACCTTTTCTTTCTTGCTGACAACAGTGAATTTAAGAGCTGCGATGCCTTTCCAGAATGCGTAGAAACCAGGTTCGAGCTCGGCGATGAACTTGCCATCGCGGTGATAAACGCAGGTTTCGCCCTGTTCGACCTGGACGGTTTCGAGAAGTTCTTTTGCAGCACCAGACTTGCCGATCTTGTAGAGGTGGCGGTGCTCGAAGCGCGGCTCATCGACAGTCAGTTCTTCGATTCTGATGTCTTTCTGCGTTGTCCAGATCAGCTGGCGGCCGCTGCCGAGCAGCGCGTAGAAGCGGTCGTCGACCCAGAGGACGGCGCGCTGGCTGTCTTTAAGATCGACGATTCTGATGCGTTCGCTGAGCACGCCGGTTTTAACGATCTGGTCGACTTCCGGATGCCAGATGAACAGATCCTTTTCGTTAAGCACATCTACGCGCTCGCCAAGCAGGGTGCGCACAAGGTGCCAGCCGGGCTGCAGGGCTTCGATCAGCTTGCCGTTCTTGAACTTAAGGCCAGTTTCAGCGTTCTTGATCTTGATAATCTTAAACATACCTTTCTCCTTTCGACTCTATGCCTGCAGGCAACTGGTAGATGCCTGGTGATTTCTGGGCCATCAGAATGTCCGTTTTGTCTGTCAGCTGCGCTCCCGCTGGAGCCTGCTTGAGCAAACCCCGCCGCCGCCGGTTTCTGTCTTCAGATCGACGGAACATCCGGTTTTCGGAAAACAGCCCGCACAGCTTTGCGGTTTGCGGTATCTGCCGTCTGCGAGCGGTTGCGCCGCTACCTTTTCCCGACCCTGCGCGCGCTTCGGAAACAGCCCGTCAGACTCCGCGGACACTCTTCAGGCGGAAAACTGTTGGTAAACAGTTGAAGCTGGAGCAGGGATCGAACCTGCTACTCATGGCTGATGAGGCCATTGCTCTACCCGATGAGCTATCCAGAGTGTCGATCTCACCTTCCAACCGCCTCCGGCATACCCTTACCCAGAGGGCGGGCACCAGGGCGGATGAATCAACCGACGCACTGTTATTTGCAACCGCCGTGCCAGTTTTGTTGATTTGCCTGTAATGCTTTTGGAGCGCTTGTTTGGGCCGCAGATGGTTTTCTCTCGCTACGACAACTTATATAATTAAATATAGTGTGTTATAATTTAATATATGAAAAAAGTGGTAATTGGTTTTCTGGGGACGGTTCTTGACCGGCGCGGCAAAGACAAACGCTGGGAGAGCTGGCGACCTTCTGTTGCGGTCTGTCAGCACGAAGATCTGCTGGTCGATCGCTTTCATCTGCTGTGCAGCAGGCGTGATGACAGCCTTGCACAGCAGGTCAGGGCCGATATCGAAATGATTTCGCCCGAAACCGAAGTGCTGATCGAGTATCTTGAGTTCAAGAATCCATGGGATTTTGAAGAGGTTTTCTCTGCCTTGCTGAGCTATTCGCAGAATTACCGCTTTCGCGAAGACGAAGAGTATTTGATGCATATCACGACCGGCACGCATGTTTCGCAGATCTGCGTGTTTCTGCTGACCGAGGCCGGATTTTTTCCGGCGCGTTTGCTGCAGACCGGACCTGGCCGGCATAATCAGCCGCCGGGCAGCTATGAGGTCATCGATCTCGATCTTTCGCGTTACGACAGTATTGCCCGCCGCTTTGCCATACAGACGAAGGATGACATTTCATTTCTCAAATCAGGTATCAATACCCGCAATGCTGCATTCAACAAACTGATTGCCGAAGTCGAAAGAGTTGCCCTGCGCAGCGATGCGCCGATTCTGCTGGCCGGGCCGACCGGTGCCGGTAAGTCGCGTCTGGCCCGACAGATATATGAGCTGCGTCGGCAGCGCGGCCGCGTGAAGGGGCGGTTCGTCGAAGTCAACTGTGCCACCTTGCGCGGCGATATGGCGATGTCAGTGCTTTTCGGCCATAAGAAGGGCGCCTACACCGGCGCGACCGAAAGCCGCGAGGGCCTGCTCAAGGCTGCCGACAAAGGAATTCTCTTTCTCGATGAAATCGGTGAACTCGGTCTTGACGAGCAGGCTATGCTGTTGCGCGCGATCGAAGAGAAGCTCTATCTGCCGGTTGGCGCCGACAAGGAAGTGCGCAGCGACTTTCAGCTGATCACCGGAACTAACCGCAACCTCAAGCAGGAATGCCAGCGCGGCCGCTTTCGTCAGGATCTGCTGGCCCGCATAAAATTCTGGGAATTCACCCTGCCAGGCCTGAAAGACCGCCCGCAGGACATCGAGCCGAACATCGACTATGAACTGCAGCTGCATTCGCAGACCCTCGGCAAACCGGTCAGTTTCAGCAGTGAGGCGCGCAAAACCTATGTTAAATTCGCCCTGTCTCCGGAAGCACTGTGGGTCGCCAATTTCCGTGATTTGAACAGTTCATTGTCACGCATGATGTCTCTTTGCGAAGGCAACCGCATCGGAGTCGCCGACGTCGAAAATGAAATGGCCCGGCTCCGAAATGAATGGCGCTGCGAGTCTGACGGCAACGATTTTTCTTTGCTTGAGTCAATTCTTGATCGCCAGCAGCTGGCAGAAATCGATCTTTTCGACCGCCTGCAGCTCACTGCCGTTCTCGAAGTCTGCCGCAATTCATCCAGCATGGCCGAAGCCGGGCGAAAACTCTTTGCCGGTTCCCTGCAGAAAAAGCGCTCGACCAACGATTCTGACCGCCTGCGCAAATACCTGCAACGCTTCGGCATCAGCTGGAAAGACATTAACACAACATTCTGATATTATGCCGGCAGGGGGAAGATTATGAAGCTTAAGCGCGGATGTCTGCTGATTGGAATAATGCTCACCGTTATGTCATCGGTGTTGATCGAACCTTTGTCGGCGCAGTGGTTGCGTGGGAAGATCAGAGATGCTATTCGTGCCCGGGCTGATAATAAGGCGCTCGAGCAGGAAGTCGCGTCGACCTTTCATGAGATCGAACATGGCGGTCGCCGGCGCACTTATTATCTCTATCTGCCGTCTAAGTGGGATAAAAAGACGTCACTGCCGGTGGTTTTTCTGTTTCATGGTGGTGGGGGTGGTGCGCGTGGCGCGCTTTATTACTATGAACTTGAAAAGAAGGCCGAAGAAGCCGGGTTTATGCTGGTGGCGCCAAACGGCACCGGTGAAAACGAACATATTCTGCTGACCTGGAACGTCGCTTTTGGTTTCGGCTATGCGCAAAAGAACAATGTCGATGATGTCGGTTTTGTCAACGCATTGCTTGACGAGCTTGCTGGAAAATACCCGATCGATTCTAAACGCATTTATGCGACAGGCCTGTCGAATGGTGCGATTTTCTGTCACTTTCTCGCCGCGGCTCCCGGCAATCGTTTCGCCGCCATCGCCCCGGTCGTTGGCACTGCCGGCGGCAAAGACGAAGGCGAAAAGGACTGGCACCAACCATACGAACCGTCGACGCCGGTTTCGGTCTGCGTCATTCAGGGCCTGATCGATGAACATGTTCCGGTCGAGGGTGGATTGCAGAAAAAGTCGCTTGGCGCGCCAAAAGAGATGTGGTCAGCGTCACAGACTATCGATCTCTGGGTCACCGCCAATGGCTGCGACAAGGCGCCTGTTACCAGCTTCGATAAGAAAATGAATACCACGATTCATCATCATAAGAATGGCCGCAACAACAGCGAAGTGATTGCTTACGTCATTCATGATATGGGCCACGCCTGGCCTGGCTCGAAGCGAGTGCCCCGCTCCGGATCAGACAAGCCTGCACCGAATTTTCCCGGCAACGACATCATCTGGGAATTCTTTCGCGAACACGCGCGTCCTTGACAGGCGCCCCTGGCATCGCTGAAACACATGCCCGCTGGGCGCTCTGATTTAACTGCTTTTTCTGATTTTATTGACACCTTGATTGGCGAGTGGTAGAACGTAGCCATACAGTCGGGGTTGGAGGAGCGGTGTGTTATTGCTTGTCGCTTCCATCGGGTGTATTTTCGTCGCCGGATTCGGGGCGTTGCTGTTAAAGAACAAACCCGGAATCTGTTCGGTCTGGTCAGCCATTATGGCTGTTCTCGCCGGAGGCCTCGGAATCATACCCTGTCTGAAGGTTCTTGCCGGCAGCGGCAGTCTTTTTTTTGAAATCCCCTGGGAAATGCCCTTCGGATCTTTTGTGCTGCAACTTGACCCGCTTGCCGCTTTTTTTCTGCTGCCGGTTCTCGGCCTTGGCATGCTGACCGCGGTTTTTGGCTCACAGTATCTGCTCTTTTCCCATGAAGAAACCAGCCACGGTATCTCATGGTTCTGTTTTAACGTTCTATGGGCCAGCATGATTCTGGTCGTTCTGGCGGCAAACGGGCTTCTGTTCATGCTGACCTGGGAAATGACAGTGGTCTCGTCTTTCATTCTGGTTGTTATGGGCGGACACAGTGCAGAAAAGCGTCACGCTGCCTGGATTTATCTGATCGCATCTCATCTTGGCGCGGGTTTTCTTGTCGTTCTTTTTCTGCTGCTTGCCAGAGAGACCGGATCGCTCGACTTCGCCTCATTTGCCAAAGCTGCTGAACTTCCGGTTGCAACCAGAGGGGCTCTTTTCCTGCTGGCTATCATCGGTTTTGGCACCAAAGCTGGTTTTATTCCGCTGCATATCTGGCTGCCCGAAGCTCACCCGGCAGCGCCCAGCCACGTGTCTGCGCTGATGTCGGGAGTAATGATCAAAACCGGCATATATGGCCTGGTACGCATTCTTTTCTTTCTTGGCCGGCCTGACTGGTGGTGGGGCTGGATGCTTCTGTTGATCGGGCTGACCTCAGGTATCCTCGGCGTTCTTTTTGCACTGGCACAGCATGATCTCAAGCGCCTGCTCGCTTACCACAGCGTCGAAAATATTGGGATTATCGCAATTGGCCTGGGTTTTGGCCTGCTCGGACTGAATACCGGGAATCTGACGGTGGCTGTTCTCGGGTTCGCAGGGGGACTGCTGCATGTTCTGAACCACGCGGTATTCAAAGGTCTGCTGTTTTTTGGTTCCGGGGCCGTAGTTGCACAGACCGGCACGCGCGATATCGACAGCCTGGGCGGGTTGCTCAAAAAAATGCCATGGACCGGCGCCACTTTTCTGGTCGGTTGTATTTCAATCTGTGGTCTCCCTCCATTCAATGGCTTCATCAGCGAATTTCTGATATATATGGCAGCTTTTATGGGCGTTATGTATGGTGCGCCTGCCCTGACTGCCCCGGGGATTATGATAATTCTTGGACTTTCTCTCATCGGCGGACTGGCTGCCGCCTGCTTCGCCAAAGCGTTCAGTGTCGTTTTTCTTGGCACACCACGAAGCCAGGCTGCCGGCGCGGTCGATGAAGTCAGAACCACAATGAGAATTCCAATGGTGGTGCTGGCCGCGCTCTGCCTTTTTATCGCTCTTGCCAGTCCATTCGTTCTGCCGGCGTTCGGGCGGATATTGCAGACCTGCCCACAATTCGTTGGCGAATTTAATTTTACCGGCATTTTTGCGGCAGCAGCGAACCCGCTGAAGATCATCTTTATCTGCGCGCTCAGTCTGTTTTTGCTCGCAGGAGTTTTTGTTCTGCTGCGTCTTCGCCTGCTGCGCGACCGCCAGATCGGCGAGACCGTCACCTGGGGCTGTGGCTACGACAAACCGGCTGCGACCATGCAATACACCGGTTCTTCTTTTGCGCAGCCTCTTACCGAACTTTTTCATACGGTATTGCAGACCTCAAGTCATGTAAAGGGCGTTGAGGGTTATTTCCCGGGGCAGGCATCATTTAAAAGCCACACTGACGACCTGTTCGAGGCAAAAATGTTCTCGCCATTCTTCAGGTTCGTTGCGCATAACCTGCACAGAATTGTCTGGATACAAAACGGCGTGGTGCAGCTCAGCGTTCTCTTTATCGCCGTCACTCTTTTAATGTTGCTGATTGTGGGACTGGTGTAAGCATGGCAGTTTTTATTCACCCGTTGCTCGCCCTGGTCTTTGCCCCGCTGCTGCGAGGTATCATCAATAAAACCAAGGCACTGTTTGCCGGCAGAAGGGGCCCGCCGCTTCTGCAGCCCTATTACGACCTAGCAAAGCTGTTGCGCAAAGGCGCGGTTTACAGCGAGACCACCAGTTGGCTGTTTCGTGCCGGGCCGCTGGTCGGCTTGTCGATATGCGCATTATGTCTGGTTTTTCTGCCGCTTGGCAATTTTCCTGCCTGCATTTCGTTTGAGGGCGATCTCATTCTTATCGTCTATCTGCTCGGACTGATGCGTTTCTTTACCGTTCTGGCAGCGATGGATACCGGCAGCGCATTTGAAGGAATGGGCGCCAGCCGGGAAATGACTTTTTCGGCACTGGCAGAGCCGACGCTGCTTTTCGGCCTGGCCGCAGCCGCGCGCAAAGCCGGCAGTTTTTCGCTGACTCCGCTGATGCGTGAAATCACGCCCGAAATGTGGCAGAGCAGCGCGCCTTCTCTGGCCCTGGTAATTGCCGGGCTGTTTCTGGTTTTTCTCGCTGAAAATGCGCGTATTCCCATCGATGACCCGACTACACACCTTGAGCTGACCATGATTCATGAAGTGATGATTCTCGATCACGGCGGCGTCGATCTCGGTTTTATCGAGTATGCTTCATCGCTTAAATTGTGGATTCTCGGCTCTCTGATCGTGGGTCTCGCTGTGCCGGTGAGGTCTGGCAATCTGGGTATAGATCTGGCATCCATGTTAGCCGCCCTTATCGGGCTGGCTGTTCTGATTGGAATCATCGAGTCAACCATGGCACGATTTCGCATGTGCAAGGTGCCGCAGCTTCTTGTCGGAGCCTGCGTATTTACGATCATCGGCTTTCTTATTCAATAAACAGAAAGGTTAATTATCCGTGCTCGACCTGCTGATCATTCTCGTGGTACTGACCAATCTGCGCCTGCTCGCGACGAGTCGCATCGAATCTCTCATCTCGTGGACCGGCGTGCAGGGGTTATTGCTGGGGGGTTTCGCTCTTCTGTCGCGTTGGGCACACCTGGCTCCGGATGTCGTTCTCGTCGGCATAACCGCATTTACCTTGAAAGGCATCGTATTTCCGGTAATGCTGTTCAAGTTGACCAAAGCTGTTCATTCAAAACGCGAAGCCGACCCGTATGTGGGTTTCATCGCTTCGACCATTATCGGTTTGCTTGCCTTTATCGCCTCTTTATGGCTGGGTGAACGCCTGCCGCTGCCAGGTAACGACATGTCAAAACTGGTTCTGCCGGCGACGCTGTTCTCGATTTTCAGCGGGCTGTTTCTGATTATCAGCCGAAGAAATGCGATCAGCCAGGTGATCGGCTTTCTGGTCATGGAAAACGGCACATTCATGCTTGGCGTCGGCACTCTGTATTACGCGCCGTTTCTCGTTGAAATCGGCGCCCTGCTCGATATTCTGGTCGCCGTTTTAATCTGGTCGGTGCTCATTCGCTTCATGAATCGCGCCTTTCACAATATCGATACGCAGAAGCTTACTCATCTGAAGGGATAAAAGCCGCATGAGCAATGAGATGATATTTGTTTCGATGCTGGCAATCCCAATCCTGGCCGGAATCGTGTCGCAGTTTGCTTCGTCACAGCGCGCCGCTGTTCATATTTCGTTAAGTGGTGTGTTTCTGGCCGTGCCGATCTGTTGCCATGCCATATATAATGTTTTCAGACATGGCCGTTTTTTTGCCTTCAGCGACTGGATCTTTATTGACGAGCTTTCGGCCTGGCATCTCGCGGTGCTGCTTGCCGTATTCACGCTCAGTTCGCTGTTTGCAATGGTTTATTTCGGCGAGGAGCTGCGCGAAAGGAAGCTCAGCATTCAGCAGGCAAAGACTTTTGCCGGCCTGTGGAGCCCGGCTATGGCGGCAATGATGCTGGTGCTCATCTCGAACAATCTCGGTATCATGTGGGTGGGCATGGAAGCCACGACCCTGCTGACATCTTTTCTCGTCTGCATGCGAATTACCCGCGATTCGCTGGAAGCCACCTGGAAATACATGCTGATCTGTTCTGTGGGCATCGGTTTTGCCTTTCTCGGAACCATGCTGATGCGACTCGCCGCCAAAGACCTGCCTCTCGACCCTAACCAGGCGCTTCTCTGGACCAATCTCATGGCACATACGGCATTTCTGTCGCCTGCCCTGGTTAAGGCTGCCTTTATTTTCGCGCTAGTCGGCTATGGCACCAAGGCCGGTCTGGCGCCGATGCACAGCTGGCTGCCTGATGCCCACAGCAAGGCGCCCTCGCCGGTTTCTGCGATATTTTCCGGATTCATGCTGAATACGGCCCTTTATTGCATTATGCGCTATATCCCGCTTACCGAAGAAACCTTGCGCCATTCAGGCTGGGCTCTGCGTTTTTTAACCGGTTTCGGCCTGTTTTCAATTCTCATGTCAGCGGCTTTTATTCTGTTTCAGCATGATATCAAAAGGTTTCTTGCCTACTGCTCTGTAGAACATATCGGCATCATCGCGCTTGGCCTTGGACTTGGCGGCCTTGGAACTTTTGCCGCACTGTTTCATACACTGAATCATTCTCTCTCGAAATCACTGGCTTTCTTTTCAGCAGGCCGTCTGGGGCAGTCTTTCGGCAGCCACAACATCGAAAAAATGTCAGGAAGCATGCAGGTTTCACCCATCTGGGGAACCGGCATTGCTGCAAGTATTCTGGTGCTCATCGGCATAGTGCCTTTTTCGCTGTTCATCAGCGAATTTCAAATACTTAAAGCCGCTGTCGACAGCAGCCGAATGCTTGTCGTGGTTGGCTTTCTTATCGGAACCGGCATAGTCTTTATCGGTGCTTTGCGCTATGTTCTGCCAATGGCTTTTGGCAAAATTTCGGCGCCATTCGAGCCTCTTCCCGCCAGAAAACTCGACGCCTTTCTGGTTGCGGCACCGCTGCTGATTCTTCTGGTGCTAGGCGTCTGGATGCCAAAGCCATTACAGTCTGCCCTCAGCCGGGCTGCGGCAATCATTCAGACTTCGCCGCAGGCATCGGTCATTCAAGGCATTCCCGGAGGCAAACCATGAACTTCACCTGTTACGTTGAAAACGGCAGGGCGATTGCGTTTGCCGCCGTACCATGCCTCGCTTTCGATGAGTTCCGGCGCCAGATCCTCGAAGCTGTTTCTGAGCACTGGCGGGTATGTTCGTTTTTCGGCATGCAGACGGCAAAAGGTTCGGGTGATTCACAGCAGCCTCTCAGTCTTGTCGCGGTTCTCGCCAGCGAAAGCGAAAAGCGCCTGGCGGTAATGACAACCCAGGTCGAGAAAAGCTTTACATCGTTTACCCCGGCATGCCCGCAATTGCACATGTTCGAGCGCGAAATTGCCGAACAGTGGGGAGTCACCCCGGTCGGGCACCCCTGGCTGCGTTCTGTCAGGTCACCGACTTCAGACGGTGAACCCAGGCTTTTTCATATCGAAGGCGGTGAGGCGCATGAAGTGGCGGTCGGCCCTGTTCACGCCGGTGTCATCGAACCTGGTCATTTTCGCTTTCAATGCCACGGCGAAAAGGTTTTTCATCTCGAAATTTCACTCGGTTATCAGCATCGCGGTATCGAAAAGACGCTGCCCGGCGGGCCGCACAAAAGAACGCCATATCTGATGGAAACCATGGCAGGCGACACTACCATCGGTCACTATCTCGCCTATTGCCAGGCAATTGAAGCTCTTCAGACAATGCCCGTTCCGCCAAGAGCACACGCTATCAGGGCTGTCGGGCTCGAACTCGAACGCCTTGCCAATCACACCGGCGATCTCGGCGCCCTCGGCGGTGACGTCGGCTATTTGCCGACTTCTTCTTTCTGTGGCAGAATCAGGGGCGATTTTTTGAATATGACAGCCCTCATCTGCGGCAGTCGTCTTGGTCGTGGCCTGCTGCGACCCGGCGGGGTGCGCTTTGACATCGACACGCCCGAAAGAAGCGAAAAGCTGATCAAAGCTTTGTTGAAGGCCGAAAAAGATACGGCAACCGCTATTCAGCTGCTCTGGGATTCACCATCGGTCATGACCCGTTTCGAAAATACCGGCAGGGTTTCGCGTGAAGCATGTCTCGCACTTGGCCTGGTAGGGCCGGCCGCGCGCGCCTGCGGAGTAGTCAGAGACGTTCGCCGCGATTTTCCTCTCGGCCAGTATCTGACTGAAAAATTTCCGGCTGAGCCCTGCCCTGAAAGCATGACCGGCGACGTCGCCGCACGCGCGCTGATACGCTGGCACGAATTGCATGACTCATTGCGGTTTTTGCTTGAGTTGCTGCCAGAGCTGCCGTCAGGAGACATTGTCAGCACCAAAGCCACGCCGTCGTGCCAGTCGGATGCGCTCGTCATCTCGCTGGTCGAAGGCTGGCGCGGCGAAATCTGCCACACGGCCATCACCGATGCTCATGGCCATTTTGCCGCCTATAAAGTCGTTGACCCGTCGTTTCATAACTGGATTGGCCTTGGCATGGCCTTGCGTGACCAGGAGATATCAGATTTCCCGCTTTGCAATAAGAGCTTCAATCTGTCTTACTGCGGATTTGATCTGTGAGGATAAATCAATGCTGAAAGTCATCGCCGCCAGACTACAACAGGGTTTCAGAACCGTTGCCTACCCGGACGGCCCGCCGACGATTCCTGATCGTCTGCGTGGATTGCCGTTGATTCACCAGGATCTGTGCCGGAAAGACTGTCGCCGCTGTGCTGAAGCTTGTCCGACCGAAGCCATAACGGTCGATAACGATCTTACAATCGACCTCGGCCGTTGCCTTTTCTGTGGAGCCTGCGCCGAAAACTGCCCGACCGGCGCAGTTCACTTTTCCAACGACCCGCGCCTGGCGGTAAGCCGGCGCGAAGATCTGATTATTGGCAAAACCGGCATCAAACTCGCATCTGAACCGGAACGTCAGATCTTCGGGCAGTCTATACAGTTGCGCCAGGTAAGCGCTGGTGGCTGCAATGGCTGCGAAGTCGACATCAACGTTCTGACTACCGTCGTCTTCGACCTCAGCCGTTTCGGCATCAAAATAGTGGCGTCGCCACGACATTCTGATGGCCTGCTGATTACCGGGCCGGTAACGCAGAATATGAAGTCGGCCACTCTCGACACTTTTGCGGCGGTTCCGACACCAAAGCTGGTAATCGCCGTCGGCACCTGCGCGATCAGTGGTGGAATTTTCCGCGACCACGCCGAGCAGAACAATGGCGCAACCGGTCTGATGCCAGTCGATCTTTTCATTCCAGGCTGCCCGCCGCACCCGATAACGATTCTTGACGGGTTATTGCGGCTTATCGGTCGCATAAAAGAGCCCTGAACTTTACACTTTAACCTTGGCGCGGTTTGTAATATGCTGAAATGAGTTAATCCTGATGCGCTAAGGAGTGCCCGATGTTTTGTGATACCCTCAAGATATCGCCAGTGAGCGAATTTGCCGGCAAAGATGCGATCATTCACGACGATGGCCGTGGCAGCAGCGACAAACTCACTTACGAACAGCTCTGGCAGGAAATTGCTGACGTATCTCAGGTGGTGCGCGATGCCGGGTTGAGCAAAGGCGACCGGGTGCTTTTCGTCAGCGAAAACCATCTGCACTGGCTCCCGATCTTTCTTGGTGTTGCCGGGTCAGGCGCGATAGCGGTTCCGGTCGATGGTAATATCGCCGTCTCGCGCTTCAAAGCGATCATCGAAGACTGCCAGCCTGCTCTGATAATCGTTTCGCGACTGTTCGAAAAGCGGCTGGGCGAGTTCGGACTGACCGATAAAGAGATCTTTACTACTCTCAATCTGCATTTCGACGTCTTCAGTCTCGGCAAAGGCTTGTGTCCGCAGGCCAGTGAGCCTGAACTCAAACCGCACGACATTGCCGCCATTATTTATACTTCAGGAACTACGGGCAAACCCAAGGGAATAATGCTCAGCCATAAGGCTTTCATTGCATCGATAGAACTCGGTTTGAAGATTTCCGATTACCATCGCGACGATCGCATGCTGACTCTGTTGCCGTTCACCCATGTTTTTTCACTGGTTGACGCAGGCCTGGTCATGCTTGGCTGCCATTCAACGCTGGTTGTCTGCAACAGTTTCAATCCGGCCGAAATAATTCCGGTGCTGATGAAGTATCGCATAACCTATATCATGGCGGTGCCGCGTCTCGCTGATCTCTTCGCTTTCGGACTCATGCAGAAACCCGATCTCAAATTTGCCGGAATAACCATGATTATCGGCGGTGCCGCGCCGCGCGCACAGGTCATGCAATTGCTCAATTCGCGCGGCATAAGAACTTTCCAGGGATTCGGCATGACCGAAACCGCCGCCGGTGTGCTGATTGGCCAGAACTGCCCGCTGGAGGCAGTCGGAAAAGCCCAGCATGGCGTGAGGGTGATGATCGACAAGCCGATAAATGGCGTCGGCGAGCTGTTGATCGCGACTCCGACGATTTTTTCGGGAGTTTTCGGTCAGCCCGAACTCGATCAGGAAATGTTTACCGGTGAATTCTTCAAAACCGGTGATATAGGCCAGATCGATAAAGAAGGTTATGTCTACATCCGCGGCCGCGCCAAAGAGGTGATCATCTCTGCTTCGGGTTTGAACGTTTATCCTGATGAGCTTGAGCTTAGACTGGGAACTCTGCCCTATGCCGAAGAATTCGTAGTTTTCGGCCACTGCGAAGCAGGTCTTGAGATACCGGCCATCGCCATGCTTGGGCGCAACGAATTTTTTAAAGATTACAGCGTAGGCAAAGAACAGGAATACGTCGAAGAAGACATTCGAAAAAGAGTCGCCGAGTGGCCTGAAGCCGAACGTCTTCGAAAAGTGTTCATCGTTGATAAACCCCTGCCACGCTCAGCCAGCAGCAAGATCAAGCGCTTCGAAGTCGCGGCGATGTTCAGCCCCGAAGCAGCCGCGAAGAACCGGCAGGTAGAGCACTCTACGCCGGCTGCAAAGGCTGCGGATAACCGCGTAACTGTCAATGCTTTCGTGCATGAAGTAGCGACTTTTCTGAATGTCGATCCTGATAAATTCGATCTGACCACACGTCTCGACTCTTTCATGCAGCTTGATTCACTGGGCGTGATTGCGATGCTGATCAAGCTTGAACAGCGTTTCAGCGTGTCGTTCCGTGAGTTGATCGGGACCTCGGTTGTGACTTTCGATGAACTTTTCAAGTATTTTGCAGATCAGGTCAGCCCTGAGTCTCTCGAAAAGGCGGCCAATGGCGGTTCAACAACACCGGGTCTGCCGCCGCTGCTCGACTTTTCACCGGTTGCACTCGAGCAGCGCCAGAAGTTCGTGCGCGAACAGGCAGGCTTCGATGAATTCAAACTTCCGATGCCGGAAGACCCTGCCGCTTTTACCGGCAATATCGAAGGTTTTACCGGGTTCGTTCAAGTTCCGGTCGGTCTGTGCGGGCCGCTGAAGGTTCTTGGCGCGCATGCCGAGGGAGAATTCTTCGTGCCGATGGCAACAACCGAAGGGGCGCTTGTCTCATCGGTTTCGCGCGGGTGCCAGGTGATCACCCTCTCTGGCGGTGCGCAGGTGCGCATGGTCGATGAAGGCGTCGTGCGCACGCCGGTATTTGTGCTCAAAGATCTCGAACAGCTCGAAAAATTCAACACCTGGGTCTGTGATAATTTTGCCAAAATCTCGCGCTCGGCCGAAAGTACCACCAGTCACGGCAAACTAAAGTCGATCGAGCCATTTCCGATTGGCAGCACCATGGTTTTGCGCTTCAACTATTCGACCGGCGACGCGTCAGGCCAGAACATGACGACTATCGCCACGCGCAATGCCGTCGATTACATTCTCGAAAACTTCCCCGGCAAGATCAGAGAGTGGTTTCTCGAATCGAACCTGTCAGGCGACAAGAAGATCAACGCCGTCAACTTTACCCGCACCCGCGGCAAAAAGCTGGTTGCACAATGTCTGATTCCGGCCCGCATAGTCGAAAGCATGCTGCATGCGACGCCGCAGCAGATGTGTCGGCTGGCCGAGCTGGCCATGGTTACGTCGATGCAGGCACATTCGTTCGGTATGCAGGCGCATTACGCCAACACTCTGGCAGCGGTCTATATTGCAGCCGGTCAGGACCCCGCCTGCGTCGCCGAATCAGCTGCCGGCATCACCAGCCTGCAGCTTGTCGATGGTGATCTGCAGATCAGCGTAACGCTGCCGGGCATAATGGTCGGAACCGTCGGCGGCGGAACCAGGTTGCCGACGCAGAACCATTGCCTGCACATGATGGGCTGTGCCGGCGCCGGCAAAGCCGGAAAATTCGCCGAAATTCTTGCCGCTGCGGTTCTGGCTGGCGAAATCTCGATCATCGGCGCCATGGCCTCTGACGAGTTCACTCAGGCTCATGCGCGTTATGGCCGTTCTGGTGGCCTGCAGAGCAAAAAGGCATAACATGAAAACCATCTACGTTACATCAGATGTTACTTACGTAAAAGACAACTATCTGTCGCTCGTCAATCGCGTCACTGACCCGGCAAATCTGCCGGAAGGGGTCGAGATCGCCGCCACGATAATTCTTAAAGTGCCCGAAAAGCTGCTGCTGAAAAATATCATCGGATTGCAGCTGATCGGCGCGCCACGCTTCAGTTTCGCGCTGCTGCGCAACATGCTGCAGGCACGTATCAACGACCCGCGCGTCAAAGTGCTCGAAGAGCGTGGGATCAAAGTCTTTCGTTGCTCGAGCGTCAATCAGCCGGCAGCTTTGCAGTTCATCGGTGACCAGAAACCAGATTTGATGGTGAACATGCGTACCCGCAACATCTATAAAAAGCCGGTGCTCGATCTGCCAAAAATCGGCTGTATCAATATTCATCATGGTCTGCTGCCTGACAATCGCGGTACCATGTGCGACCTCTGGGCCTGGATCGAAGGTCGCCCGGTCGGCTTTTCTATCCACTGGATGAACGAAAAAATCGACGACGGAGACATCATCGATCGCTGCGAAGTTGACGTAAAAGGCTGCCGCTCGTATATCGAGATTCCCTACAGGTCAAGCCAGGTTGAAGCAGGTTGTTTGCTGCGCAATCTCGAGCGGATCAAGCGCGAAGGCCACTTTGTCGGTATTCCCAACCGCACCGACAATATCAACTACACGCGCACACCATCTCCGACAAAACTGCTTGAAATCCGCCGCCGCGGCCTTAAACTGTAAGAGTTTTTCCGCAGATTTCGCCGCTTTTCGCAGATTAAGAGGCGGGTTGCTGCCATTCGTGTTCTGCTGATGTGATAGACTCAGAACAGCAGAAACAGAAGCGTTAATAGTTCCCCGCTGGCAATAGTATCGCTGATATCTCTGAAATGCTTTGCGGTGGTTGAAAAACTCCTGTTGAGGCATTGCTTGAAGATCGCAGCAGTTTCCAGCAGCCCGAATATTGATAATAGGCTGCCAAGAGCGGTTATGGCGACTATCAGAGTTATTACCAGGATCTCCAGCATCTGAATTTTCCATGCTTGTCACAGTTGTTTTGAAAAGTGCACCGCCAGATTGACAATATGCTGCGAAAGCCAACCCTTGGCGGTTTTGGCGCTGAATCAGCCGAACAGGCTCAGGATCTGTAAAATGATTTCGAGTATGTCAAGAATGTCGAGCAGAACCTTGAGGGTTTTGCCGAGAAACCAGAAACCGGCAGCCAGCCCGGTGAAGAAGCTTTGTGGGCCAACAACCATCATTATCAGGCCAGCTATGGTCAGGGTAATGTAAATAGACAACATCTGGTTCCTCCCTTCCTGATTCAACTACAATAGCTGACTGCAAGCTTTATGCCAGACCTGGAATCAGCAGACAAAGCGAGTTGTCGTTAAATTGTTGCGTCATTTATGTCGCGTGCATGACAATGTTTGCCTGCCTTTGCCGTATTTGTCACGCAAAACTTGTTATTGTCTGTGTACGGGTGGCGTGGTAAGCTGTTGCGAGATTCTACCTGCAAGGAGTCAGCATGGCTTTTGTCAGAAGATGGTGGCAGTTTCTCAAAGAACGCCACGAGCCGTTCAGCATTACCCTGATGGTCGCGATTTTCTTCACTGCCGTCGCCTTTATCGCCTATCAGCCGGGTGTACATGCCCCGCCTTGCTGGAAACGGCTGGCGGCTGGTTTTGCGATTGTCTGGCTGATTTTTCTGCACATGCGCATGTTCGACGAAGTCAAAGACTACGATGTCGACCGCGAACACAACCCGGAACGCCCGCTGGCGCGAGGCTTGATCAGCGTCGGCGAGTTCTCGGCGATGACCATGCTGGTTCTTGGCATCGAGATCGCGTTGGCCGGTATCATGCAATGGCCGATGCTGCCTGCTTACATGATGGTTCTCTGCTTCACTCTGCTCATGCGCATGGAATTTTTCGTCGGCGACTGGATGCGCCCGAAACTCGAACTCTACGCGATCACTCACACCTTTTCGGCAGCCATGATCAGCATGCTGATTCACAGCATCGTCTGTTTCTCTGATTTTGCCGGCGCTGACCGCGGCATGCTGCTTTATGCCCTAGGCAACTGGTTCGTTTTCAATGTTTTCGAATTCGGCCGCAAAACCTTTGCGGTCGAAGAAGAACGCGAAGGCGTCGAGTCGTATTCGAACCGGCTCAAGCCGATCGGCGCTGTCATTCTGCTGCTGGTCAACATTGCGCTGGCCTATGCTGCCTTTTATTACGTTGCAGTCAACAAGTTTTCAGCTGTAGCCGACTGGCGGCTACTTGGCCCTCCCGGTGCAGTTTCTTTGCTGGTCGCAGTGATAGGTCTGATGTACGCTGCGAAGCCTGTTTTAGCCAATGCAAAGCTGTATCGTGGCGTCGTGACCTTGTATCTGCTGGCTTATCCGGCAACTATTGCCGGCGCAGTCTATCTGCTGGTTTATCGATAATATCTAAGCACAAACTTTGAAGGATAGGGGAAACAGGATGTATATTGTTACCAACGAAAACCGCAATTTCGAACAGGTTCTGCCACTGGTTGGCGGAAAGGGCGGCAATCTGCTCAAGCTGACTGCTGCCGGTGCCGATGTCCCGGTCTTTGTCGTGCTCAAAAAGAACTGTTTCGACGAATTCATCGGTTCCTTTCGTGGCGAATTCAACAGGTATCTCAAGGCGATCGACTGCGCGACCCCCGAAAGCATCGCGAGAACTGCCGGCGCCCTGCGCAAATGCATGCTTGAACACCCGATTCCTGACCGCATCAAAAACGACCTGTTCAACTCCCTCAAAAAACAGCTGCCGGAAGGAACTTTCGTAGCCGTGCGCTCTTCGGCACTGGGTGAAGATTCCAAAGAGTTTTCCTATGCCGGAATGCTCGATACCTGTCTGTTCAGGCGCAGCGAAGCCGAAATCTGTGAGGCCGTAGTGACCTGCTGGTCTTCGATTTATTCCGATCGAGCTGTTGCGTATCGCAACATGCGCAACATCGCGCAGGATACGGTTTCGATGGCAGTCGTCGTTCAGGAAATGATCGATGGCGTTGCTTCCGGTGTCACTTTTACCGTAAATCCGACGACGCGTTACGAAGACGAGATGCTGATTACCTCCGTTTTCGGGCTCGGCGAAGGCCTGGTTTCAGGTACGCTCGATTCCGACCAGTTTATCTGTCTCAAGAAAGATGTTTACCCGGTCGTCGAAAAGCAGCTGGCCAACAAGGTCGAAAAGCTGGTTTTCGACCGCGAAAAGAATTACGGCACAATTACCGTCGAAGTCTCCGCTGAAGAAGCGAAAAAGTCGAGTCTGAGCGAAGCTCAGCTGCGTGCCATCGCAACTGTCTGCCATCGTATCGAAGGCAGCTACAACAAGGTTCCGCAGGATATCGAATGGACGATCGACTCGGCCGGCCGCGTGCGCATTCTGCAGGCCCGCCCGATCACGACGATCGACCGGCCAATTCCCTCAGAACGTGGCTACAGCACGATCTGGGACAACTCGAACATCGTCGAAAGCTATTCGGGCGTGACCACGCCGCTGACTTTCTCGTTCGCCATCTATGCCTACCACCGCGTCTACGTGCAGTTTTGCCAGGTGCTGATGGTGCCCGACGAAGAGATTCAGGAAAACGATTACGCTTTTGCCAACATGCTTGGTTTCTTGAACGGCCGCATCTATTACAATCTCAAGAACTGGTATCGCCTGATTTCGGTGCTGCCGGGCTACAGCTACAACAGCCGCTTCATGGAAGGCATGATGGGCGTCAAGGTCAGCTATGACAAGTCGGTAAAGCAGAAGAATGTCGGTTTTTTCAGTAAGTATTTCGTCGAACTGCCTCGCCTGGCACTGGTTGGCGCTAATCTCGCCTATCGTTTCTGGAGAACCGATGCCGAAGTGAAGCGTTTCATGGATGTTTATCAGGCCATGTACAACAAATACAAAGACTTCGATTTCAACGCGGCACCGGCACACAAGCTTATCGATATTTTCAACGAGCTCGACAATACCGTGCTGGCCCACTGGAAAGCCCCGATTATCAACGATTTCATGGCAATGATCTTTTACGGCGTGCTTGACGCGCACATGAAAAAATGGGATCTCAACGCTGACCCGGCGCTCAAAAATGACCTTCTCGCCGGTCAGGGCAACGTCGAAAGTACTTTACCGTTGCGCAATATTCAGAAGATCGCGCGTTTTGTAGCTGCTGACAGCGAGCTCAAAGAACTGTTCAGGAATAAGCCGGCGGTCGAGCTCAAAGGCATGTTCATTCCGGTGCCCGGTAATGACCGGCTGGCGAGTCATCAGCAGCTGGGCAGCCAGATTGCCGAATACCTCGAAAAGTTCGGTTATCGCGCTATGTGCGAACTCAAGCTTGAAGAACCTTCGATGAACGAGCGCCCAGAATTTCTCTTCGATATGATCAAGAATTACGCGGCCGCGCCGATGCCGGTCGAAGAAGATATCGGCGAAAAAGAGCGCCAGGTGCGTGAGGTTGCTGAACGCAAGGTTCGCGATGTTCTGGGTGACCAGAAGATTTTCGGTCTGATCAAAAAGATCGATGTGCTGATGTTTGTCGCCAACTGGGCCAAGAAGGCCATGGCGGTGCGCGAATACCAGCGTTTTGCCAGAACCCGCATGTATGGCCTGATGAGCCGCATCTATAAGGCTTTTGGTCTACGTTTCGTCGAACGCGGCGTGCTCGACAAGGTCGATGACATTTTCTATCTGACCATGCAGGAAACTCTTGAATACGTAAGCGGCACCGCCCGCAGTCAGAAGCTGCGTGAGCTTTCGGCCCTGCGCCGCGCTGAATTCGACGAGTACCGCGCAATGGATGAGCTGCCCGACCGTATCGAAACTACCGGTATCACCTATTGCAATGACCTCACCCGTGGCATGTTGCCAACTAATGTCGAAGATAACGATCCTGATATCATTCGCGGTATTGGTGGCTGTTCCGGTAAGGTAACCGGTAAGGTCAAAGTTATTCTCAATCCGAGCGACGATATGTCGCTCAATGGTGAAATTCTTGTGGCCGCCCGCACCGATCCGGGCTGGGTGCCGTTGTTCGCCACCGCTTCAGCTTTGCTGATCGAACGTGGCAGCATGCTGTCGCACTCGGTCATCGTTGCGCGCGAACTCGGTCTGCCGGCAGTAGTTGGTGCCACCGGCGTAACCAAAAAGGTCAAGACCGGTGATGTGGTTGAGCTCGATGGCACGACCGGCATCGTCAAGGTCATTTCAAGGGCATGAACGAACAGCAGAACAACAAACAACCTCAACAGCGCAAGCGCTTCGCAGACCAGCAGTTCAGGGCGGCGGCGCGTTTCATCGTGCGCTACCGTCGCGCACTGGCTCTTCTGCTGTTGATCGCATGTGTCGGCGGTCTGTATTTTGCGCGTAATATCAATCTCGACAACAGTCTCGAGCTCTGGTTCCTCGAAGACGACCCGACACTGGCCGCCTATCGTGAATTCAAAGAGAAATACGGTAATGACGAAGTTATTCTCGCAATGATCGACTGTCGTAAAGACGGCATGTTTTCACCAGCGATGCTGACCGCCATCTATAAGGCTTCCCGGGCCATCGAAGACGATACTCATAATTTCCGGCGTGTGCTCAGCGTCGGGCTGTCTCCCTACATAGGCCTGCAGAACGATGAGCTGATAATCGAAGATCTGATGAACGGCCCGGTAGAAACAGCAGAAGAGGCGGAACGGATCAAGGCGCGTTTTTTGGATGACCCGTTCAAACGAAAAATTCTGCAGAATGCAAGCTCGACCTGGGCCATCATCATTGCCGAACCGGTTGCTACTCCTGATATGGACACCCGCCGCCCGCTGATCATCGAGTCAGTTCGACAGAAACTCGCCGGGTTCGAATACCGCCTGGCCGGCATGGGCGTAATGTATGATGAGCTCAATCGCCTGAGCATTCTCGACGGTGGCGTTTTCAACGCGGTTGCCTACACGGTTATCGCCATACTGATTTTTGCGCTCTATCGTTCGTGGACATTCCTGTTTATGGCTCTTTGTGCCATGCTGTTCAGCGGCCTGAGCTTTCTTGGCGCCTATGGGCTGTTCGGCCAGAACTTCAACATGGTCACCATAGTTCTGCCGACGCTGATGATGATTCTTTCGATCTCTGACGTGGCCTATGTATACAACAACTATTGTTTCCATTCCGAGCGCGTTCGCAAAAACCGCGAAGAAGGGCTTGAACACGTCTTCAACGAAGTGCTTTCACCCTGTCTGTTCACTTCACTGACCAATACCTGCGGCTTTTTTGCGTTGACCGCGAGTTCTTTGTCGGTGCTGCGCACCTTCGGCTGGTTCGCCGGCTTTGCCAGCATGACCGAATATGTCGTGTCAATGATCGTTTCGGCTTATATTCTTGGCCGCGTTGAGCTCAAGGAAGACATTCAAATTAGGCGCCCGATGGAAAGCCAGATTAACTGGCTGGTCAGGCATATTCCCAGCTGTTATCGCCAGATACTGCTGACTTTCGCGATTGCCGCCGGTCTTGGCGTATATGGTCTGTCGCAGCTGCATGTCGACACTTATTCCATGGGCTTTCTGCATGAGAAGAACCCGATCAGGGTTGACAGTGACAAGGTCGAAGAGGTCTACGGTAATTACCTGCCTCTCGAAGTGCGGCTGATGACCGGCCAGCGTAATGGTATTCTCACCGTCGATTTCATGCAGCGCCTGCAGAAAATGCACGATGATCTCGAAGCCATTCCCGGTGTAGAGAAGGCGGCTTCTATCGTCGATGTTTTTAAAAAGCTCAATCAGGTGTGGAGCGACGGCACCGAAGCTACTTACGTGGTGCCTGACAGTGACGAGAAAATCGCCCAGCTGATGATACAGTATGAATCAGATCCCGATAACGACCTGGTTTACATGACCGATAACCCCGATTATACGGAAGCACGCCTGACCGTGCGCGTGCCGATGCTGAGTGCGGCGGTGCTGCGTGATTACGAAGATAAGGCAATGCAGGTGCTGCACAAGAACTTCGATGGCACCGGAGTTACCTGGAAATTCGGCGGCTACGTGCCGCTTTATGCGCGCATAATCAGTTACGTTACCTGGAGCCAGGTTTCCAGTTTCGCTCTCGCCTTTGTCTTTGTGTTCGGGGCGATTGCCATACTGTTCAGACGCCTCAGCGCAATGGTTCTGGTAATACTGCCCAATGTCTTTCCGATTCTGCTTACGCTCGGCGTAATGGGGTTGGCAGGTATCAGGCTCGATATTGCTACTGTAACCATAGCTGCTATAGCCCTCGGAATTGTGGTTGACGATACCATTCACAGCCTGTATCAGCTGTATGACCCGTCACGCTCGCACATGACCCCGACTGAGGCGATAATAGACGGGATCAAAGAAGCCGGGCCGGCGATGTTTTCGACATCGATGATCTATGCCATCGGCTTCCTGTTCATGGTATTCGCCAGCATCAAGTCGATTCTCTATTTTGGCGTGCTGCTTTCGTTCACTATCTTTGTGGCGCTGCTTTGCGATCTTGTCTTTCTGCCGGCGCAGATTTGTCTGCTACGCCGCTTTCTGGCGAAAGATTTTCGTGGCGAAGACGAAACATCGGCTTCTGCTGCTGTCGAGAATGAGAATTCAACCGTTAATTAATCTGGAGGTTTGGTTATGACCAAGAAACCCGCAGTCGTTTACAGCAATGTCTGGGAAGATCCCGAACTCAACCGTGTCTCGCTCAAGGTGAAGCCCGGCCAGAACGTGCTTTCGATCACATCTGGCGGTTGTAATTCTCTTTGCCTGTTGCTCGAAGACCCGGCAAAACTGATTTCGATAGACCTCAATCCGGCACAGCTGGCAATGCTTGAATTCAAGCGCGCCGCGATCATGGAACTCGACTACGACGACTTCATCGAGTCGATGGGTACGCCATTCCTGTTCAAGCAGGGCAAGCCGGCTGAATACCGTATCGAACTCTACAACCGCATCAAAAAGCATATGCCGGCCTACGCCGTGCAGTTCTGGGATGAAAACCAGCACCACATCCGTGATGGCATCATGATGTGCGGCAAGGTCGAGAAGTTTTTCAAGATTTATCGAACTTTGCTCGGATTTTTGTATTCAAAAGAAGATCTGATGAGCCTGTTCAAGGCAGAAAACCTCGAAAAGCAGAGAGAAGCTTACGCAAGTTTCCGCAAAAAACGCTGGAACGCATTACATCGTCTGCTGCTGAACCGCGCAGTTCTGAGTCTGGTGAAGGGCGCACACTCGTTTGCTCAGGTCGATTTCGAAGACTTTGCCGGCAATCTCAATGTTAAGCGCACTCGCGGTATGACGCGCTTTTTCAACCCAGACAACTATTTCATGTGCCTGCTGATGCTTGGTGCGCATTATCATGAGAAAGGCATGGCGCCTTATCTGCTGCGCGAGAACTACCCGAAGCTCAAGGCCAATATCGGCCGCCTCGAGATTTTCATGGGCACCATCGGTGATGTGCTGAAAAAGGATGGCCCGGGCAGCTACGACCGTTTCAATCTCTCGAACATCTTTGAATGGATGACCAACGAGGTATTCAACGGCATCATGCGCGAAGTGCTCGAAATGGCCCGCCCCGGTTCACGCATGGCCTGGCGCTATACTTTCGCCCGCCCGCGCGAACTCGACGCCGAGAACCTCAGCAAGCTGGTCTACGAACCCGAGCTTTCTGAACAGCTTTTCAATCAGGATCGCGCCTTCATCTACGAAAGCTTCCACGTCTACCACCTCAAATAAGCAAATACAATCCGCAGATTTCGCTGGTGGGGCTTTACAGAAATTAACATTGGCGACTGAGGAGTTTTGTTAAGTTATGGGCTTTTATGATAGAATTAATGTAGTAGCACTATAAGTGGAGGCGTTTATGCAGAAACAAAAGTTGTTCTTTGCTCTGATCGTGCTGATTCTGGCCGGAGCCGGCGCGGCCTTGGCCATGACCGCCCAGGAAGTCCTGCAGAAGGTTGAAGATCGCTATATCGGCAATACTTCCAAGGCCAATGTACAGATGGATATAGTCGATAAAAGCGGCAATGTGCGCGAACGCAAGATGACAATTTCGCGCCGCAAGGCCGATGCCAACAACAAAGACAACTTTATTCACTTCGTGGCACCACCCGATATCCGCAATACAACCTATCTGGTCAACGAAAAAAACCGCGACCGCCAGAAGTGGATTTATCTCTCAGCATTCAAGAAAACCCGCAAAATCGTTGCCGAAGACTACGGTCTGGCATTCGTTTCGAGCGATTTCACCTACGAAAACATGGACGAAATAAGAGCCGACGACTATGTCGCCAGCGACCTCAAAGAAGAAAAATATAACGGCATGGATGTTTACACCCTTACTGCCGTTAAAAAAGACCAGAACACCAGCTATTCGAAGATCGTGCTCAAGGTCTGCAAAAATTCATTCACCATCCTGTATACCGAAATGTATGACAAAAAAGAACCCGACAAGCTCGTCAAGGTCATGACCGCCGAAGACCTCGAAACCATTCAAAACATCGTCACTCCCAAAAAAGTTACGATGAAAGATCTCAGCAAGGGCACTCACACCGTTCTGACCACCGCCAAAATCGTTTATGACCTGCCTCTGCCCGATGAAGAATTCTCACAGCGCAACATGGAAAAATAACCGAAATAGATCTAGCACTAAGCCACAAAGCCGCAAAGAACGCCATTTGCGGCTTTTTTATCGAGAAAAACAGCAGAAACCGCAGAGCATAATCCGCAGATTACACCGATTCCGCCGAGAGCCCGAATATGCAGTATATGCACGGTTTCTGGTTCTGATTAATATACAAAGGGCGCAGGCGGGCATCTCATAAGCGCAAGCTTGTGAGCCGAGCACGTTTGACTCAAAGGCTCCAGTAATCGGAAAGCTGATGAGGCGAATCGCTGGAGCGTTGAGATCCCGCCGAGAGCCCGGGTAAGCAGTATACGCTGGATTGAATTCTTAAACTCTTATGTGAAAGACCAATAATGTTGATACTGAAGTAAAAAGTTCATCCAGGGGGGCGATTTGTCGATAGAGGTATTAGAGATAATCAGGAGGCCGGCAGATCGACCGAATTCTGCAATACTGCCGAAACCTGCCTATGAGCAGGTTCGCGCGCCGGGCTGGGTTTTTGCCAGCTCTGGCTGTTGTGCTTTTGCTGGCTTTTGTGAATCGCTGCTCAGCTGATGACTGGGGCGACTGGGGCAGTGAAACGACAACATCGGGGCCGGTGATCAAACGCCCGTTCATCTCGGGCTGGTGGAACTGGCAATACAACGAGTTTTCGTCGTTCGATCAGGGCCGTCTCAATTTTGAGCGCGAACTCGATAAACAGCGTAAGATCGTTGCCGGCGTCAACTTCAATCACTACACTGAAGACAATAACAAAAAGTGGAAAGTCTATCCCGGCGAAAACTACTACTTCTTCAAGGCTGGCGACTTCGATTACAAACTCGGCATGCTGATCGAGAACATCGGCAGTGGCGATAAGTTTTCGTTCGTCGACAAGATCAACTCACGCTATTTCCATAACGGTCTGGCTAACGATTATGACCGCGATAAAAAAGAAGTGCCCGGAGTGCGCGCAACCTGGTATATCAACAAAAAGCTGCGATTTTCCGGGCATTATCTGCCATATTTCATGGCCAGTGAGTTCCCGTCGATATTCAGTCGCTGGGCTTATGCGATTCACAAAACCATCGCTACTCAGGTTCTTTTAAATGGCGCGACCTACAATGCGGCCGATGATGAAGCATTTAAACCGCAGTTTCATCTGGAATTCGCCATGACATTGCCGAAGCTTGAAATGCGCTTTCATTATCTGCGCATGTATGATCGCCTGCCAGTAATCAGTCAGGATAGGCCAGGCGTGTTTAATGGCAGCTACCCGCTCGATGAAACCTTCGCTGTTAACGGCAATGTCACGGTTACCAGCGACCTGTTGCTGCGCTATGAACTCGCCTGGAGCCGGGAACGCACATGGTCGGCTTTTGAGAATGGCATAGTCGGCCAGAAATTTGTCAGTGACCATATTGGTATGCTTGTTGGCAGCGACCGCAACCTGCCGCAGAACTTTTACATAAATGTGCAGGGCATGGTTTCTTATGTGCCGGATCTGCTGCATGCCACGCCGCTGCAGCTCGAACAGACCGAGTATCTCGGCTCATTGCAGATGCGCCAGAACTTTCGGCAGGATCGATTGCAGATCGAGTTCAATTCACTGGTCAATTTTACTACCGGCGAATATGTTTTGAATCCTAAGATGTTGCTGGTGCAGTCAGATTATCTGACTTTTGTGCTGGGCTATCAGGCCAATGGCGCGGGTGCCGAGTCGCTTGGCCCGGTTGGGCAGTTTTCTAAGAACAATACAGCTACCTTTGAAACGCGCGTGACCTTTTAATGGCTATTTCTGACAGGCCGGACAGAAGCACGAGCTGCGTCCGCTGATACGAACGATCTCGATGCTGCTTTTGCCGCATCTGTGGCAGAGCTCGTTCTGACGATCATAGACCAGGGTTTCGATGTCAAAATGCGTTGTCTGGTTATCGATTTCGGGGCGGTCGCCGAGGCTGTCGATGCCGGCTTGAACCGCGACCCCGATGACCGAGATGCAGGCATCACATAATTTGCGGATTTCGGCCGGCTTGAGCGATCCGGCCGGGCGATCTGGTCTGATGCCGGCCTTGAACAGTGACTCGGCAGCATATATATTGCCAAGCCCGGCAATTACCTGCTGATCCATGATCAACGCCTTGATGTTGCATTCACGGTCGGCGCAGGCGGCTTTCAGATAAGCCAGCGTCAGTTCGCCAGAGAATGGTTCGACTATTCGTTCAGCCGGCAGACTGGTGATCTCTATCGAGCCGAACCGGCGCGGATCGCAGAAGGTCAACGTTCGCCCTGATGCCAGCTGAAGCTGCAGGTGGGCGTGTTTGACTGGTTTTTGTGGTTTTTGCGAAAGACAGAAATAGCCGGTCATACCGAGATGAATCTTCAAGAATTGCTTCCCGCCGAAGTCGATGTAGATAGCTTTGGCTACGCGTCTGACATCTCTTATTCGGCGGCCAGTCACTGGTGCTGCTTCTGCAGCGTCTGGTATCGGTTGGCGCAGCCTGGGCGACAACCGCGACCAGGCGCTGATGCTGTCGTTTCTCAGCTGTCTGGCGAGTGCTACCGCCAGCGTGTTGACTTCGGGCAGTTCTGGCATCCTGGCGCTAACTCCGTTCAGTAGCTTATTTGAGTTTTAATGTAAGGCTGAAGGTAGTACCGGCTTCGCCAGATTCGAATGCGACCTGACCACCCAGAAAACCTTCGCCAAGAAGTTTTATGGCATAAGTGCCAAGCCCTCGGCCAGTCTCGCGCTGACTTGAAAAATGGCGCTGAAATATCCGGTTGCGCATCAGCTCAATTATTGGCCGATGATTCCAGACAGTGAAGATGATGTCATCGTTGCCTTTGATTGTAATTCCAAGTTTAACTACACAGCCGGGATCAGTGTGTTCGAAAGCGTTCAAAAGCATATACTGCAGAATTCTTACCAGAATTTCCCAGTCGGTGTATATTCTGGTGTCAGCGGTTTTATCTGGTCGTTCTAGACTTTTTCCGACAACGAATGGTGATTCTGTCAGTCCGTCGACAGCGAGTTCGATCACTTCGCTGAGAAGAATTTCGCTGGGCCTCCTGATATGATTGTCGATCTCGTGCCCGAGAAGAAACCGGTGCAGTCTGATATCGCTTTCAACCAGCAGTGCGCGCTGTTCAAGACTTCTAAGCAGAGCGGGAAGATCTTCGTAACGACTGCTGCGGGCCATCCTGGTCTTGCAGTCGATAGCAGTAACCGCCCGGCTGAAATCACTAAGGAAATAACGTTCCAGAGTTTCGAGATTGCGCAGGCGGGTGGTTTCATGCAGGCTTATCATGCCCAGTTCCTGGCCTTCAAGCTGATATGGCATGCATTTTATCGAAACACATCGACTGTGTATGCCTTTGGGTGGTTTATCGTGATGGTGGCATTCTCTTTAACCGTCGTTTTATCGCGCAGGCAGTTCTGTATCGTCGTATTGATCTTGCAACTGCGGCACCATGGCGCAAAGCCGCATCCGATAAGGGCTGTAGAGTGGATGCAACCGAAAACTTCGCCGATGCGCCGACCGACAATGCTGCTGTCATCAGGCAGATTGAAGCTTTCAATGGTTTCGCGGTTGACGCAGAGCACCTGGCGCTTCTCGTTGAATACAAGCAGCAGATTGCTGCAGCTGTTCAAAAGTGTCTTCACGGTATGATCGCTGGCTGCCAGAGCGATTTGCTGATTCAGCTGGGCTTTGTCTGATTTTTCAGGTGCTGCAATATAGTGGTTCATTTCAGATCCTCGTCTGTGTAGTAGTTTGTGTGTGTTGCACAGAACAGTCGGGTTTCCCGACAACCTTGGCCAACCATAGTCATTAAGAGAAGTTTTTCTTTCTCTTAAGTCTTCTGACGCTGTCTAATAGTGACTTCCCCGCGCTTTCGACTTTGCCAGAATCTTCCAATACTCAGATTATAATAAAAAGTGAAATCATTGTGAAGAAAAATTTTACCGGAGAAATGTAAAGATATCTCCTGACACTGTTAAAGCCTGTTTTGCAGACTGCTGACGCTTTTGTTCGCAATCAGTATGCTTTTTTTATGTTTTTATTGGTAACTACAGAAGTAAAGCAGACTCTAATTTTAGTTTAAAAGAAGTTATAGAGGGCGCCATCCGCATCTCTAACGGTTGAAGCCGTAAGAGCTGCCTTATTCCGCCGAGAGCCCGAATAACTACTTACACTTATGTGTCTATTTTGTTTTTGCAGTGCTCTATATCTGCTGTCGTTTTGATAAATCGAGACGACAGCGATTTATTATCTACAAACCGAGTTCTTTTATCTGCCTTGGCGAAATCAGATAAAAGCGGTCTTCGATTTTAAGAAATGGATTGATTTTGGTCCACTTGCCGCGATAATTAGGTGATGCACCTTCGAACCCGACATATAGCACTTTGTCGTCGAATTCAAGGTCTTCTGAACCGGCCGGCAGTTCGAGTGTGGTCAGGTGCGTTTCGCTGTCGACTACCCAGGCCTCGGCAGAGAAGGTCCTGCTTTGCCCTTCTGGCTTGAAGCTGAGCTCGAAAGCCTTGCTGCTTGCCGGTTGCTTGTAGAAAGCCAGCTTAGAGCTGCGCGCACCATAAGAAATGCTCAGTGCCACGAAACCTTTGGCAAAAGTGAAGCCCTGTACCGATTCGCGGCAGAGAATTATACGATCCGGCTTGAAGGCTTCGCGGCTTTTGTCGTCACTGGTGAAACTGTATTTCTGGGTCGCGGTCGGTAAACCGTCTTTATCGACCCGGTAACCGGCGATCCAGGTTTTGAGTTTGTAACTGTTGGCGGCATGATGTGGAACCGGCCCGTATTTGCTGTCGGACGACTTGACGAAGTCGCCTGCCCAGATAAATTCGCCGTCAAAGCTGACATAGCTGGCAGTCGAGTCGACCGGATAAGACTTTTTCATGACGAGGTTGCGCGTCGGCAGTTTGAAGCTCGGCGGCAGGCCTGCGGCAATCGTCTGGGGCGTCTTTGCCGATTTGTCGGCGACGAAACTGATGATTTGTTGCAGATCAAAGCCATAGAGTTTGTAGCCCGATGCAACCCAGAGGTATTTGCCGGCGGCGGTAATGCCTCCAGCATGGCCGGTATAGGCTTCGCCTTCTTCAAGATAGAGTGCGAAGCGGCGTATCGCTTTGCCGGTAAGGCTGTCGATGACGATCAGCTGTGAAGGCTGGCTGGTTTTATCGGTTTTCGGGTAATAAGACAGAATGATGTAGCGGTAAAAAGCTTCTTCTTTGGCTGCAGACAAGGTCGTTCGTGGCGGCATCGGGCAGATTCCCTGAAAGACGAATTCTGCGGTTTCATGTCCGGGAATCAACACGGCTCGACTGATGAAAGGAGGCAGCTTACCCGGCTTGTTACGATTTTTGACAGTATCGACCAGCTTGTTGAAGCTGTTTTTGATAAAACTGCCGATGCGTTTGAAAATATTGCTGTCTTTATCAGCTTCTTTGCTGCCGGCAGAAGGTTCGTTAACAGCGGTTTGAACGCTTTCGACCGCCTTTTTTACTTCGACCGGCCCGTCAGAAAAAGGAGTTTGGGCTGATAAGCCAGCGCTAATGACAGTAATAAACAGGAAAGTAGCGGTTATCAGAACGGCCTTGCGTGCTGTCAGCATATTTTAATCCTTTTCAAAGGAACATTGCAGATTTTACATAATCAATATACCTCAGATCGCTCCAATTTGTTTTTTAGTAACTGTTCACGTGGTTGAAGTTTAACTGGGTCTTGTACTTTTTGGCCAGAAAATTATAATGGAGTTGTGAGCACAAATTGCGAAAATTGCAAACGACTGGAAAAGCGGGTAGCAGAACTGG